>ERZ1026880.691-NODE-691-length-16345-cov-4.003438_pt1 | contig 16345 bp, 19 predicted proteins | sample MGYA00380170_ERZ1026880 | MGnify/ENA primary metagenome ERZ1026880 (study PRJEB33269, sample SAMEA4719806) | human gut metagenome | biome: human-associated habitat; feature: organic feature; material: feces | place: Cameroon | collected 2013-10 ...
CTCACCACCATCTCGGATGAACGTTCTGAAAATCCCGAGGTACTCAAGCAAACGGCTGCTCTCTTCCTACCGGAGGAAGCCATCTCTGTCGAAGCCGATTTTGACACTGCCCTCCTTCATACCTTGGAAGGATTGGCCGATGACGATACACTCATTATCTGCGGCTCCCTCTCTCATTTGGAAGAATCGCGCCGTGTACTCGCTCAATTAGAAAGGATACAACTCTCATGGTAGATATTGAAAAAGCCGAACAAGCCATCCGCGACCTGCTCGTAGCGATTGGCGAAGACCCAGACCGTCCGGGCCTGTTAGAAACCCCAAAACGTTGTGCCAAAATGTATCAAGAGCTTTTAAGTGGTATGGATACCACTGCCGAAGAGCATCTCTCCAAACAATTTGACGTACCCCATTCCGAATTTCTTTTGGAAAAGGATATCCAGTTTTACTCCCTTTGTGAACACCATCTATTGCCATTCTTTGGGCATGTGCACATCGCTTATCTGCCCAATGACAAGGTTGTGGGCTTGAGTAAGCTCGGTCGCACCGTTGAAGTGTACGCACGCCGTTTGCAATTGCAAGAGCAAATGACCGCACAAATTGCCGATGATGTCATGGAATACCTCAACGCCCGCGGCGTGATGGTCGTCATTGAAGCAGAACACCTTTGCATGACTATGCGCGGTGTGAAAAAGCCCGGCACTCAAACTGTCACGGTAGCCTGCCGCGGCGTCTTTGAAGAAGATTTGCATCTGCAGCAAACCTGCTTGAGCTTGATTCGCCAATGATAATTGTAGAACGCTTGTTAAATCATCCCGACTTTTTTGCAGCCTTTGATACCATCGAAGCCAATGAAAAAACGCGTATTTTTTGCCGCCATGGGCTCGACCATGCCCTTGATGTGGCTCGCATTACTTGGATACTCGCACTCGAAAACAAACGCGATTTTGAAAAGGAAACGGTATATCTGGCGGCGCTTCTGCATGACATCGGCCGCAGTAAGGACAACGCCAACCACGATGAAGAAAGTGCTCGCATGGCGATAACGCTTTTATCTGCCTGTGGCGCTGATGCCCCTCTAATCAAAACAATCGCCGATGCCATCGCCGGTCATCGTGAAAAAAGCACGAGCATTGACCTTCACACAGCAACCTTGGGCGAACTTCTTGCTTACGCCGACAAAAAAAGCCGCCCTTGCTATCGCTGTGCAGCTGCACTGAATTGCTACTGGGATGCCCAACGCAAAAATCACACCATCACTGACTAATACAAAGGAGACACCATGAAACTCAACAACCGTACCTTTGATTTTAACGGCACCGATGCCTACATCATGGGGATTTTGAACGTCACCCCCGATTCCTTCTCCGACGGTGGACGTTATATCCACGTAGAAACCGCCATTAGCCATGCGCTTGGCATGATTGCCGATGGCGCTGACATTATCGACATCGGCGCAGAATCCACCCGCCCGGGCCATGTTCAAATTTCCGTTGATGAAGAATGTGAACGACTCTTGAAGGTCATTCGTGCGCTCAAGGATGTTACCGATGTCCCTCTCTCCGTCGATACCTATCGCGCACCTGTCGCACAAGCAGCCATTGAAGCCGGCGCCGACATGATCAACGACATTTGGGGCCTCACCTACGACGAAAACATGGCCAAGGTCATTGCCGCTGCCGATATCCCTGTCTGCATCATGCACAATCGCGACAACAACGAATACACCGACTTCATCTCGGAATGGTTGAACGATATGAAACGCCAGCTCGCCATCGCCAAAGCTGCCGGTATCAAGGACGAAAACATCATCCTAGACCCCGGCATTGGCTTTGCCAAAAACTTTGACTATGACGTGACTGCTATCCAACATACGTCGGACCTCTGTGCCCTTGGCTATCCGGTACTCCTCGGTACCTCTCGCAAACGCGTAATTGGCAATCTCCTCGATTTACCGGTAGACCAACGTGACGAAGGCACAGCCGCCACCACCATCATCGGTTACCTCGGTGGTGCACGTATCTTCCGTGTGCATGACGTACGCATGAATCGCCGCGTCCTTGATACTGTGGTACATATGGAGGCAATGAAGTATGGACAAAATTAGTCTGGTAGATTTGAAAGTCTTTGCCCATCACGGCGTCTTTGACCACGAAAAGCAAGATGGTCAAACCTTTATCTTGTGCTGTGATTGCACCCTCTCCACCCGCATTGCCGGCAAAAGTGATGCTTTGGACGATGCACTGGACTACGGTGCCTTGGCCCATCGCCTAACTGCCCTTTTTCAAGAAAAAACCTTCGACCTTATCGAAGCCGCTGCCGAATACTGCGCCACGACCCTCCTGCATGAATTTCCGCTTATCCGCAGCCTGCGCCTTACCGTTAAAAAGCCATCCGCACCAATTGGCTTACCGGTTGCCTACCCAATGCTCACCATTGAACGTGGCTGGAAGCCCGTCATCTTGGCATTGGGAAGCAACATCGAGCCTTGCCAAGCACACCTCGATGCTGCTGTTGAAATGATGCGCAATCATTCGGATATGCGCCTCTTAAAAACCGCCGGCTGGATTGAAACCGAACCATGGGGCTACACCGACCAACCAACCTTTATCAACGGTGCTGTGATGGTTGAAACCCTGCTCACCCCCCATGAGCTTTTAGCCGTCATCCATGAGATGGAGCACGCCGAAGGTCGCGAACGCCTCATCCACTGGGGCCCACGCACCTTGGACATCGACATCATCTACTACGCTGACCTGCTCCTAGATACCCCAGACCTCACCATTCCCCACGCCCTCTGTATGCAACGCGCCTTTGTCATGGACCCTGTTAACGAAATTGCCCCATATTGGATCGACCCACGTTACGGCAAAACCGTTTCCGTTCTCTGGGAAGGCGAGAAAAAAACATTATAAAATCAAAAAAAGATTGCCCAAATATTGAACTGGCCCTCAATTGTTAGGCCTAAAATCTAACGATTGGGGGTCAATTCATATGGACAGTCTTTTTTTGCGTTTCAATTGGCATTAACACCAACGACCACCTATAAAAAGTTTAATTTTTTTAATCGATGGCATTGATTTTCCATTATCTATCGTGTAAAATTCTGTTAGTACAAGCTAATTAGCTGCAACTTACTTGTTGGATTGTCTAAAGGAGGAACACGCAATGAAGCAACATCGTTTTTGGGCATGGTCCGCTTTATTTTGCATGATGATGGTGGTTTTTAGCGGTTACAATCACAAATAATTCATTTTAGAAAGGATGCGTTTATTATGGGATTAATAAAAGAAATTGCATTGTTTGCAGGTGGCACACTCTTTGGGAGTGCCGGCTTTAAGCTTTTAACCAGCAGAGATGCCAAGAAAGCCTATGTGCATGCAACTGCTGCCGGGCTCCGTGTCAAGGATAGCGTGATGGCAACAGTGGAAGAGGTTCAAGAAAATGCTGATGACATCCTTGCCTCCGCGAAGGATTTAAACTTGGAACGTGAAATGCGCGAAGAAGCAGAACGCGAAGCTGCTGAAATTCGCGATGCAGAAGAAGCTGCTGCAGCTGAAGAGGAAGCAACTGAAACCGAAGAAATGCAAGATGACACCAACGAATAAATACGACCACCCATCATCGGCCGTATCCCGATGCACCGAGAGCCGTAGAAACGGCTCTTTTTTTATAGAAATTTCGGAGGAATGATGCTATGAAGGCAACTATTTTACATGAAAGCAATGGACGAATACGCTTTCGTCCATCTATTAAAAAAATGACCCTACAGGATGCGGATATCCTTGAAGCATGGTTCACCCAGCAACCATGGTGCGAAGATGTTAAGGTTCATGAACGCACCGGTACAGTAACCCTGTATTATCAAGGACCGCGTCAAAATATACTCACTGCCATTTCCGGTTTTTCACTGCGTAACCTGCCGATAGAAATCCCTCAGCACAGCACACGCGCACTCAATCGCGATTTCAAAGAAAAATTGGTGACCAAGGTTCTGGTAAAGGCATGCTGCACCCTGTTTATGCCACGTCCCTTGTGTGCATTGCGCATGGTGCGCCACATGATACCTTTTATGAAACGTGGCTGGCAATGCCTGCGTCACCGTGAACTCAAGGTTGAACTGCTGGACGCTCTCTCCATTGGAATCTCTGCCGTCCGCGGCGATTTTCGCACCGCCGGCACAGTCATGTTTCTCTTGGAGGTAGGGGAGCTTCTCGAGGAATGGACGCGCAAAAAATCTGTCGCCGACTTGGCACAATCCATGTCCCTCAACGTTGATCGCATTTGGTTGCGCCAATCTGACGGCATGGATGTATTGACTCCTGTTTCTCAAGTGCAACTTGGAGACCATGTGGTTATTCGAACCGGCAGCGTGATTCCGCTTGACGGTATCGTTCTGGAAGGTGAAGCGACCGTTAACCAAGCCTCCCTCACCGGTGAATCCATTCCGGTCGCAAAACATCCGGATAGTATTGTCTATGCCGGAACTGTCGTAGAAGAAGGCGAGTGCGTTGTGAAAGTTCGCTGCACCGCAGGCCAAAGCCGCTACGAGCAAATCGCCACTATGATTGAACAGTCCGAACAGCTCAAATCAGCCAGCGAGCACAAAGCCGCTAATTTAGCCGATAAGCTCGTACCTTATACCTTTGCCGGCAGCTTGCTCAGCCTGCTCCTCACCCGCAATACCAGCCGTGCATTGTCTATTTTGATGGTCGACTTCTCCTGTGCCCTCAAACTCTCCATCCCACTGGCAGTGCTCTCTGCCATGCGTGAAGCAAGCAAGGCACACATGACCGTTAAAGGTGGCAAATTCTTAGAAGCCGTCGCCGAAGCCGATACCATTGTCTTTGATAAAACCGGTACCTTGACCTATGCTTGTCCTCAAGTGGTCGATATTGTGCCATTTGCCGGCAATGATGCCACCGAAATGCTTCGATTGGCCGCTTGCCTTGAAGAGCATTTTCCACATTCCATGGCCAATGCAGTCGTTAATGAATCCAACAAACGTGGGCTGGCTCACGAAGAATACCATTCTAAAGTCGATTATCTTGTGGCGCATGGCATTGCCAGCACCATAGATAACAAACGTGTCCTCATTGGTAGCAGTCACTTTATTTTCGAAGACGAGCATGGCATCATTTTGCCGGAAGATCAAGCAAAATTCGATGCACTGCCATCGCAATACTCGCACCTGTATCTCACCATCGGTGGCGTACTTTCCGCAGTCATCTGCATCTTCGATCCTTTACGTGAAGAAGCCACTGCCGTTCTTGCCGCCCTGCACGAATTAGGCATTCGTCAAACCGTCATGCTCACCGGCGACAGTGACCGCACTGCCAAAGCCATCGCTGCCGAAGTTGGCGTTGATACCTATCATGCCGGCATGCTTCCGGAAGAAAAAGCCCGCTTTGTCGCCGACCTTCGCAAGCAAGGTCATACGGTACTCATGATAGGCGATGGCATCAACGATTCACCGGCGCTTTCCGAAGCTGACGCCGGCATCGCCATTAGCGACGGTGCTGCCATTGCGCGTGAAATTGCCGATATTACCATCTCCGCCAACACACTTTGGGAAGTGATATCGCTCTTGGAAATATCCCGCGGATTACAAAAACGCATCAAATCCAATTATCGTTTTGTCATTGGCTTTAACGGCACCCTCATCACCTTGGGCGCTACAGGCTTACTGACACCGGCAACATCCGCCACCCTGCACAATCTCTCAACCCTTGGCGTGAGCCTACGTAGCATGAGCCCACTCCCTCGTAAGGGCGCACATGCATTCCCTGCTTGTGCACGCTAGCCTTCCCCCCGCCGTTCTCCCACACCTGACGGCGGGTATTTTTATGCCAATTTTACCATCAAAAAACGTCGTTTCCCCCACCGGTGTGGAAAACGACGTTCGCATCACTTATTCTTCTCTTTTTCTAATGAGGCACGTCCCGCTCTGACTTGTTGGACAATTCATTGCGGTTTCTGACGTTCGCTTCCCAACGAAAGTCCTGCCAATAGTGCCGATAGATAGGTCACCAGCCCCATATTCGCATAGACGACAAGAATCGTTTCTCCCATACTACTCATAACCGTTCCTCCCTAAATAGGGACTATTAAATGAACAGTCATAATCACCAGAAACACCGTCACAAAAATCTTCGTCGTTTCTGCCTTTTTTGAAAGCCAATCCCACAGCAATAGCCAACAAGTAAAATGAGTATGGCAAGCATCGCCACCTTGACACTATAAGCGCTGATGGGTGCAATCATAAAGGTACGCAACAACGTCCAATCATTCATCGCCGCATTCAACCAACAAGCAACGCCACTCAATATAAGGGCAATGATATATCTTATCAACTTCATCATGCCACCTCCATTCTAAAACTATCAACCACTATATAAAGCATCCGTTCATTTATGCTATTTTAGCATAATCGTGTTCTTTGGCAAGACGTTTAGGACAAACGACATTCTAAACGGGACAAACAACCAAAAAAAGAAGGCACCCACCCCTTCACGGATGTGTACCTTCTCTTGTTAGAGCATAAATCTATACATTCATGCCTTGTAAATCCCAATCATCGTGCCTTTATATTTTCCCTCAAATGACACAACTTGTCATTTTTTATAAACGTTCGAAAAACCGTTTACGCTTTTTATACGCCCATTCTACTTATTATCGGATGCCTCATTGCTATCATCATAATCCAACTGCATTAAATCAATTTTTACCTTCGGCATATCAACAGAGCCATCAATATAATCACGGAAATTCATATCAGACTCATAATCCTTGCGTTGGCAATTATCGAAAGTAAACATCTTAATCCACTCTGCTTCATCCTCAGCAGAAACAAATTCATCAAATGTTTCTGAAACAGCATCTGTTGCAAATATGATATTGTCGATTTTCCATGCATCGTTTTCTTTTTTCAGCAAATACCCTTCAACACTGCCATAGCTTCTTTCCGGCTGGTTTGATTGATCATAAACTACATCCGCTTGGCGCTTGACAACCACCTTTGCATAGGTTTCACCAACTTCTATTTGCGTGTAATCCAGCGCAAAATCATAGCCTTTTACATTTTCTCCGGCTCCCGGCTTATTAAACAATTCATAGAGGTTTCTGGCATTGGCTTCTTGATAAATACCATCGCTCACAAACTGTTCTTTTGGCATAAGTTGGTACACGCCGGAAAATAAAGAGGATAGCGTGATTTTATTGTACTCCGTAACAACCGCTTGCACCGCCTTTTCATCGGCTGTAGACACCTCACCCTTTATATCAATTTTAAGCGCATTGGTATCAAACAGCTTCTGTACCTCTTTGTTTTCTCTTACTACAAAGGAACCATCGTCCAATTGATAATCGGTCAAATGCTGCGCACGATCCTCGTAATATGCTTGTGGGTCTTCTACCGCTTCATTATTGCCATTGCCACATCCGGCAGTGACAAGCAAAGCTACACTTAAAATTGCCATCAGCTTTCGTTTTGTATGCATCTTCATAGTGCACACCTCCTACGCGTCTCTCACAATTGAATTAATTGCATTGTTAACTTGCACCAATCCAAAAAGTACGCTTCTTACTTAAGGAATTACCGAATCCTCACCTGCCGCTGGTTTATTGAATAATTCATAGAGATTTCTTGCATTTGCTTCTTGATAAATATCTTCACTTACAAAATACTCTCTTGGCATTAATTGAAATACACCAGAAAACAATGAAGAAAGGGTTATTTTATTGTACTCATATACAACAGACTTAACAGTTTCTTCATCTGATAATGCCACTTCACGATCTGAAGAATCAGCTAATGCTGCGTTCACTTGGATGTTATTCATGTTAAAAAGAGATTGTGCTTGTGCATCTTCTTTAATAAGAAAAGCGTTCTCATCTAATTGGTTATCTACAATATGATTCGCGCGTTCCTCATAATACGCTTCTGGGTTTTCGTCGGCAAGATTACTTGCATACCCAGTCATAGGAAAAGACAACAAGCCAGCCGAAATTAAAACACAACAACATATATTTACTATTTTTCTATAATTATACTTCATTTTTCTCACTCCTTCAATAATTACATCTATGTTTAAATTACAAAATAATCTAAAGCTTATTTTTGTGTTTTTTTAATTCCATCACCTCTTCCGGTTGCTCAAACTCATAAAAGCCAACCCTGCATGCACTGTTTGCCGATAGTTTCGCTGACTTCATCGCCAATGCTACTAACTCTTTTCCAAAATTTATCGCAATGCTATCCGCTAATTCCTTACTTGTTTTTATTTTCTCCTCCCCCTTTCCTTAATCGCTGATTTTACAATTACAACCGCTATAAAAAAACTAACTGTCGCAATTCCTAAAGAAAATGAAAATCCATAAACATTAGTTGGCATTACTAGCGTACTCACTATTAATAGCAATAAGTCCATCAAACAAATATTAATACTTATTCTTCGATACCGATATAATTCATCAGGATAAGTCATTTTATTTTCGTGAATAATCGGTGCAAAACGGTATATCGTACAAAATGTAAAAATCCCCACTATCAATTCAAAAAGCCGATACATCTCTATCGGTATGAGCACCAATAAGAAGCTAAATATTACATATACTACTACCATTATAAAATAACATCGTGTTGGCGTTTTTGCATGATAACCACCGGTATACAATCGAAGTGGGCAAAATCCTAATAAAAAGAAAATCCCTTCCCAAAAATTTCCACACCATATTGCAAGTACGATCACACTAACGAACTCTACTAACGTTATCAGGAGCAACTTTAATCCATATAAAACGACAGGAACATCTCTTTCGGATACAATACCTTTTGATTTTAAATAGTCTATCATTGTACAAATTTTTCTTTCTTTTTTTGCAATTCTAACATGAAGCACCTATTTTTCAATCCTTTTAGGACGAACGACATTCTAACAGGGACAAACGACCAAAAAACCACCCGTCATTATCATAATTAGACATGACAAGTGGTTTTTTATCATTTTTCATATACGACAAACTTTAGAGAAAACTGACCGTCCTTGTATGTTATTGTCGGTTCACAGTCATACTTTTCCAGTGATTCCCTAAGATTCACCAAACCAAAGCCATGATTTTTCTTGTCAGACTTGGAGGTAATGGAAAAATCTTTGGAAGAGTTTATTGGTGCGGTATTGGCAAGGTGACAAAGGAGCTTGCCTTCTCTCTGAACCAAAACAAGGTTAATCTTTTTCTCACCCTGTGTAATGCGATCACAAGCTTCGATGGCATTGTCTAGGGCATTGCCAAAGATGACGCACACATCCACCGGTTCCAGCGGCAACTGATCAGAGATTTGCACCTCCATATCAACGGTGATGCCTTTACTTTCCGCCAGAGCTTTTTTGGTACTAAGAATGGCATCCAAGGCGCTGTTTCCGGTTCGAATCCTCGAACTAGGCGTTTGCAGATTTTGCAATAGTGATGTCACATAGGCCTCACCGCCTGCGATATCGCCCTCATGGAAATAGCCTTGGATGGCCACGAGCTGATTGTTCATATCGTGCCTAACACGACGCAATTCTTCCTGTTTGAGCAGGATTTCATCCAAATGCTTGACTTGGGATTTAAGATGGCGCTCATACTGCTCTCGTCTACGAAGCTGTGCGCTTTGCTCGGCTTGCCTTTCATACAAATAGAGCACCAAAACGGTACAAAATGTCATCCCGACTGCACTCACTGTTGCAAAGGTATTATAATAAGTATTGTTTAATTCATAGCCCATGCGAAAAATAAAAAATATTACCATCGAAACAATGCCAAAAAGCACCGTATAGATTATCCAATAGGCAGTATTAAGATGAATCCGATGCATACGGCGCTTCACACGAATCCCGTTACAAACAGCCAAGGCAGTAAACTTAGACAATAATATACCAACAAAACGGTACACCGGCACCGTCACAATGTCAGTAACCGAACAAACCAATATGCTGGCCATAATATTCATCACCGCAACTTCCGAAACGCTACTAATGATTGTTTCAATAAATAATGCAAAGACTTTAACTAGAAAAGAGCCTTCATAGCAGACAACAGCTATTATCATAGCCAATAATAAAATGAGGATAAAGTTTTTGAAGGTATACAAAAACAAATGGTTGCTCAACATGATCAGGAAACCGAGCACAACAACCCCTAATACATAGCGCCACACGCCCCAACCAGGGCGGCGATTGAGGAAGGCTTCAAATATTAGGAAAAACATCAATGCTTCCATAAACGGCATCAGGGTTTCAACAATATCAAAAGCCAGCATCAGTGAAACATCCTTTCCTCATAGTCCACTACCGCTTCCCTGAGGCCTTGCTTATAGGCGCGTCCGATGGGAAGCACCGTCTCACAATGGTGTAGCACGATATCTTGTCCGACGATTTTTTTGATGTATCCCAAATTGACTAGAAAGCCCTTGTGGCAACGGTAAAACATCCCCGGCGCCAAGGCCTTTTCAACCTCGGCAAAGGTCATATGCACCTGATGAACACCGTCGGCGGTATAAAGAACCATTTTGTTGCGGCTTCCTTCACAATAGATGATGTCGGCACAATAAAGACGCACATAGTTTTTATTTTCATAAAAAGAAAAGGTGGCGTGTTTTTGGGTCAACACATGGTTGATTGCACGCAAGGCATCGTCCATTTTTTCCAATTGCAAGGGCTTTTTCAAAAAGCGCAGTGGGCTGCACTGAAAGCAGTCGATGGCGTATTCTTCGTGGCTGGTGACAAAGACAATGCTCACGCGCTCGTCTATTTCTCGAATGGCGTTGGCGGTTTCGATGCCGTTCATGCCGCCCATTTCCATATCAATAAAAAGCGCGTCAAAGTGGCTTCCTTGGATTCGATAGGCTTCTAACAGCGCTTCACCGCTCTCAAAAGCTTCTGTTTCTATATGATAATCTTTGTGTGTGGCAAAGTAATCAGTGAGTATGTTTATATATTGCTGTTCGTCATCACAAATGGCAAAACGCATGATGGATTCCCCTCCCTTGAGTTTTCCAAGCAATAGCGTTATTATAGCCCTTTCCGCTAGCGGTTATCAAGGATTCCTTGGCAATAGAAAAAGCCTCCGAGCACCCTCGGAGGCTGTATTTGTTTATCTATTACATCATCATTGTAAAGTAACCTATGATACCGGCAACGAATACACTTGGTAAAAGGTTGGTGACGTTGATTTTTTTGATGCCTGCTACGGTAAGTCCGACACCAATAATGAGGACGCCGCCGACAGCGCTCATATAGGCGATAACTGCGTCCACAAGGATATATTGCATCATGCCTGCCAAGATGGCAATGCTACCTTGAAAGCCCAATACGAGGATAGCGGAAAATGCAACGCCAATCCCCAAGGAGGAACTCAATACCACTGCTGTAACAAAGTCCAAGATGGTTTTGATGAAGAGGATTTCGTTATTGCCGCTCAAGCCTGCTTCAATTGCACCAACGATGGACATAGCGCCTACACAGAACAGCAAGCTCGCAGTCATAAAAGCGTTGATGAAATTTTCATCTTTGATGCTAAAACGGCTTTTGAGCCAATCACCCATTTGATTGAGGCGTTCTTCCAAATGACACAGCTCGCCAATCACACCACCGATAACAATGCTTACGATAACAATCAAATCGTCATCTGCAGTTACGGCCATTTTTGCGCCGATGAGCATGGCTGCCATACCCATCCCTTGCATGAGGGTAATATTCATTCGTTCGTTAATGCCTTTGCCAAGGCCCATTCCTATCAAAGTGCCCAAAAGCACGCCCAATACGTCTACAGCTACACCAATCACTGTTATACTCTCCCTTTTCTTATCGGTGCTTTCGCACCTGCTATTTTTTGTAAGTAAATCGTTTGCCTTTGGCATAGGCCAATATGGCCGCTTCGTCTTCTATGACCAAGCCTTGTTCAGTGCGTTTTAATGCGCCTTGGTCCTCCAATTGCTTCAGGATTCGTACCACACTCACGCGATGAATGCCCAAATAACGTGCCAATTCGCTATTGTTTTCAACCTTTGCCACGAGCATGCCGTTTTCTTCGACTATACTGTGGTAAATAATGTCGCACAGCGCATTGGCAGCTTTGCCACCATGGCGGCGGTGGTATTTATCATCCAAGCTGTCGTAGCTATTAATAGCGGTGGACACTAACGCGTGCAATAGATCCGGATGTCGGTTGGCGTAGGCATAAAAATCCTGCATGTCGATGTCATAACAACGACACGGCGTTTTGGCCACAAAGGTGGTCGTGCTGATTTTGCTGTCGCTATAAAACATCAGCAAATCCAAAAACCGTTTAAGTCCGCTTGCCGGGGTAAGCGTTTCGTAGATAATTTCTGTGCCTTCATCGGTCAAGGATTTGCGATAACAGCTACCTTTGACCAAAAAATGGATTTTCTCCACATGTTTGCCCAAGGGAATAATGACCGCACCTTTTTCATAGGTATGCGCTGTCAAAGCTTGCTTTTCTTTAAGCTCTTCTATAAGCCCATCTATGAGTGGTTCTATTTCGGTCATTATGGTCCTTCCTCTCTTTTGCTCAAGGCTTTGCCCTTCCGCGTTTATAGACTATCATTTTGAGAATAACGATTGGTATAACATATGTTACATGATAACACAAATTGTTCTATAATGAATTCTTTCGCCAATGAATTGGGCACTGGTTGTATTGTGACCGGTGCAGCAAAAACGCCCCTGCGATTTGCATGGGCGAAACACTATGGGTGAATGGTTCCGTTAGCTATTAAAATCACCCTCCCATGTTGGCATGTTGGTGATGTATTCATCGGCTACAGCAGGAACGTAGTAAGTGCCATAGGTTTGCAGGTTAGTCGTGACGTTATCTTGCTGTGACAATGCCACGTAAAAGCGATAGTATGGCATATAGTACGCTTCACCAACGCTATTACGGTAGACAAGTTCAACCTTCGCGATGGCGTCTTCGCCCGGGAATGGTGTTTGCACATTCGTAAGGTAATGCCCTTGACTCAACAGGGCTTGGGCGTCTTCAGCGCTGATGATTGGATAGTCACCGACCTTGTCGCTTAAATCGGTATGGAAAATGCGAACCATCATGAGGTTTCCTTGTCCATCGCTATAGAAGGCCACGCGATTAAAATGATAATTCAAGAAGGCTTGGGTGTCATCCTCACTGCCTTCATAAAATTCAAGCTGAAACCGCTGCTGTCCGTCATAGGTATAGTCGCCGCCATGAATATTGACTTGTGGATTGTCCATGCCAAGGAGGTCGGCATAGACATCCTTGAGATGGGCAGCCACCTGTTCCAGTTCCTCATAGGTGGCGTTGTCTGTAAAGTGAAGTCCTTCCGGCAAGGCGACTGTCGGTTCAAAGAAGATTTCCGTCGTCAAATCGCCATTCACTTGAATACGCATACCCTCCGCCGTTGCCAAAAGCTGTTCCGGTCCATTCAAGCGTGCCTTGGTGACAGCATCGGCATCCTTGAATTCGTCCTGAATGGCTTTAAGTGTGCTTTCATCGTAGATATCCTTCGCAAATACTTCTGTGATGTCAAGGTTGTCGGTATCAAGGCCCAGTCGCTCGGCCACGTCAAGAAGAGTGGCACGCATGGCGTCTTCATCACCGCCAACAATCATCCCTCGCTCACTCACTAGGAGGGTGTTTTTATACACCGGCAAGCTTGATGGAACATTTGCCACATCGCACGGGTTGGCATTGACAAGCTCGGATGCGTCGTGAGCCATATATCCTTCAAAGCCCATGCCCTGACTGTTTTCTTCGATGGTGAGCATTGGCAGATTCGGTGCGTCTTCATGAGGCAAAAGTTTCACCCCCACCAAGGCCACACAGGCGACACAGGCAGCGACTGCCACCCATTTCAGCCAGCGTCGTGGTTGTTTTTTGGTATATTTTTCGGCCTCTTCGATGTATTCCGGCGCAATATTCGCCATTTTGTCTAAAAAAATCGTTGCCTCTTATAGCTCATACCCCTCCTTCTCACGATAGGTGCGCAATTGCTCGCGCAAACGGTAGAGTGTTGTTTTGACCTTGCTTTGGCTAAGCCCGTAACGTGCGGCAATGTCTGCGATGCCGTCCAAGTACCAATAGCGGCGCACAAAGAGGGTGCGTTTTTCTTGAGATAGGCTCGTCAAAAAGCCGTTGATTGCTTCTGCAAAGAGTTTTTCATCCAAGCGACACATCCCGTCATTGGGTGCCGGAATGCATTCCTCCATTTCCTGACTGAGCGCATTGACATAGGCGCTGCGTTTGAGACGATTGCGATTTCTACAGCAATTGAGCGCCACATGGCGGGTGATGCGTGCCAAAAACGCATAAAGATAATTCACCGGCTCATGAGGCGGGATGGATTTCCAAGCCGCCATATAGGTGTCGTTTTCACATTCCTCGGCGGTCTGATGATCCTCCACAATGCCCTGCGCCAAGCGGTAGAGCCGCTGACCGTATTTCTCGGTGCTTTCTTGGATGGCGGCTTCGTTTCGTGTAAGGTACAATTCTACTATTTTGTTATCGTCCATTCCCCTCACCTTCCTTTTTTTCTTCAATCAAATCCCCTTCACTTTAATAAGCACCGTTTAATGTGGAATGGTTACACTTTTTCAAAAAAATAACCACTCTATTTTTCAATACAGTGGTTATGAAAAATTTCCTTCTATCTAATTACATCGCCTGCTTCATGGCCAAAAGCGCGCGAATGACGTCGGCGGCATCGCGATTAATCGAGTGTGATTGCTTGGCGATGGGCTTCGGTATTTCCGGATAGGCGATTTCAATGTCGCTGTCGGCATAATCTACAGTAATGCGAAAGAATTGCGCCTCAGGGCGTTCACCGGTTATGCGCTCAAAGGGCACGCGAATGACACCGGCGGAGTTAAAGCCGACACCAAATTCCACAATGGCCATGCTGTGCCCTTCAGAGCGTGCAAGAAAATCCCGATACCGTGCTTCACCCTCGGCATGGGCTTTGGTATCACGAAACGCCATACGCAAAGGTGCGCCACAATGCGGACAATGCGGGAGATAGGCCTCGTTAACGGTCAAATCATCCGGATTGGTATGCGCACGAATCAAATCAAGTGCGGGCGCAATGTCCCATTCGTCATCACAGCAGCCGTTTGTGCAAATTAGGGTTAGATAATGTCCTTGGGCTTCAAAGATACGTTCCTCCGGGAAGCCGGCTTTATAAAATTGACGGTCAACGTTGGAGGTAATCACATGATAATTCATACCATCTAAGAACGCTTTGAGGTCATGGTAAAGCGCGAGCCCCGGCATGTCTAACACCATGGTTTTGATGTGACGCGCCAGATAGCCCCATTGTTGGCCGGCAAGCCACCCTTTGTAGCTAAAGGTTTGATAATCGCTGTGCACCCCTTGTGCCCATAGCGCAGGGTAATCGGCACGAAAAACCTTTTCGTTTGCAAAGCTTATGCCCGCTGCGGCAGAAAGTCCGGCGCCAGCTCCGATGAGCACATAGTCACTATCATTCATGGCGTTAAACAAGCGTTCAATGTCATTCATTGCATTTTCTCCTTCGTCTTCATTGATGCTATAACCCTATTATAGGCTAAAATACCTTAACCATCGGATTCTTGACCCATTCGGGTCGCTTTGTGGGTTGAATTATTTTATACCCATCAAGCTACAACTAATATGCTCATATAGTTATATCATGCAACGTTATTTGCGTCAACAAAGAAAAGCCTCGAGCATTACACCCAAGGCTCCTTTTACCTTATTCCGCTTCAAACTGCTTCTCACGTTCCTCAATTAACGCTTTCAATTCTTCAAGCTCTTCTAATGTAGCATCTTCACGAATAAACCGTTTAGCTCCAGACTTGCGGTTAATACGTCCACGCTTATCCTTATTCTTCTGCTCCCAACGCTTTTGTGCTTCTGGGTCATAAACAGCTTCACGTTTTTTCTTTTCTTCCATTAAAACAACACCTCCGCCACTCCAGTCAATAAGAAATACGAACCAACACACACTGCAACAAAAAATGCGATTGATAGCGCTAGTTTTACAAGTTCAATTTTTAATTGTTTTTTCATTTGCCCTTGTGAAAATAGTTTGTTATGATTAGTTTATGAGAGGGCCGCCTCCTTTCAATGCGACCCCTCTATAAACTTTTTTGTGATTAGAAATTGATTAACATTGTCAAATGACTCGCCAAAATCATAATCGACAATACAAGTAAATCAATCGAAATCACCAGCTTAGCAAGTTCGTAAAACAGCTTGCTAAGCTTTTTTACTTTTTTCTCTATTTTCACTTTGTTCACCTCCCTTCCATGATTATATATTATCATATGTACTTACA
>ERZ1026880.699-NODE-699-length-16282-cov-3.753559_pt1 | contig 16282 bp, 9 predicted proteins | sample MGYA00380170_ERZ1026880 | MGnify/ENA primary metagenome ERZ1026880 (study PRJEB33269, sample SAMEA4719806) | human gut metagenome | biome: human-associated habitat; feature: organic feature; material: feces | place: Cameroon | collected 2013-10 ...
CCCTCGCCCTCCCCCGCCTCGGGCAGGACGAAGTTATGGTCGATGCCGCGCGCGTTGACGATGGAGTGGTCGGCGCTCGCCACGACATCGCCGAGCTTCTTGCCACCGCGAAGGTCGAGCGGGGTGCCGTCGACGGGCAGGATGCGACCGGTGGAAACGAGCGCGTCGTCGGTCTCGGTGTAGGCGCCCGCGTCCACGGCAAGGCGATGTCCGAGGACGGTCACGCCGCCGCAGCCGTTGAGGTTCCAGTAGCTGTGGTTGGTCATGTTGACGAGCGTCGTCGCGTCTGGCGTCCCGTCATAGGTGATGACCAGCCCATTATTGGCCGTGAGCTCATAGGTGAGGTGCATCTGGAGCGCGCCGGGGAAACCCTGGTCGCCGTCGGGCGAGTCGAGGAAGAACTCAACAAGGCCGCCGTCCTCCCCCTGCTCCGCGCGCGCGACGGACCAGAAGCGCTTGCACCAGAAATCGCGGCCGCTGTGGTTGCAGTTCTCGCCCTCGTTGGCGGTGAGCTCATAGGTTTTGCCCGCGAGCTGGAAAGAAGCACCGCCGATACGGTTGACCACGCGACCGACCGGAGCGCCAAGCCACGCGTCGTCGGCAGCGTAGCCTGCGGCGTCGTCGTAGCCGAGCGCCACGTCGATGACCTCACCGACAACTGACGGCACCTTCACGGACACGACGCGCGCGCCGAAGTCCGTAACCGCGACCCGCATGCCCGCGGCGTTGCGAAGCGTATACAGCGATGCCGACTTCCCGTCGACGCTTCCGAAAGAAACAGGCTCTACCTGCATTGTTGCCCCTCTCGACCATTAGCAGCTGACTCGGCATCAAAAAAGGGACGGGGAATCGAGCCCCGCGCTCGCGTTTGGGACAAAATCCCCCGTCCCTTTTGTCCCAATTTGTGGAGCGGCTCCACATTTTGGGACAAAATACCCCGTCCCTTTTGTCCCAGCTAGTGGGCGGCCTGGCCGTAGTAGGCGTTCGGGCCGTGCTTGCGCAGGTAGTGCTTGTCCTGCAGGTACTGGGGCGCCGGGCCGCAGTGCGGGGAGAGGATCTCGGTGTCGCGCGCCATCTTGCAGCACTCGTCGAGGACGACGGCGTGGTAGACGGCCTGCGCGGCGTCCTTGCCCCAGGTGAAGGGGCCGTGGTTGCGCACGAGGACGGCGGGCACGGCAACGGGGTCGATGCCGCGCTCCTCGAAGCCGGCGACGATGACCTTACCGGTGTTGAGCTCGTAGGCCTCCTCGATCTCCTCCTCGGTCAGGCCGCGCATGCAGGGCACGGGGCCGTAGAAGTAGTCGGCGTGCGTGGTGCCATAGGCAGGAAGGTCGCGGCCGGCCTGGGCCCAGGCGACGGCGGCGGCGGAGTGCGTGTGAACGCAGCCGTGGATGCCCTTATCGGCCCAGTTCTTGTAGATCCATGCGTGCGTGAGGGTATCGGAGGAGGGGTTCATGTCGCCCTCGACGCGCTTGCCTTCCAAGTCGCAGACGACCATGTTCTCGGGCGAGAGCTCGTCGTAGTCGACGCCGGACGGCTTGATGACAAACAGCCCCGTCTCGGGATCGAACTCGGAGGCGTTGCCCCAGGTAAAGACGACCAGCCCGTGCTTGGGCAGGTCCATATTGGCCTCGTAGACCTTCTCGCGCAGTTCCTTGAGCATCATTTCGATGTGTTCCTTTCGCAGTCTGTACCCTCGGCGCAAATGATTGTTTTGAACTTCTTTGCCATGCCAAACAATCAGAAGCACCGCTTGCGAATGATTCTAGACCAACTGGGCCTCGGCAGCCTTCTCGGCCTCGTTAACCTTCTTGAAGGCGTCGAGGAAGGCGCGGTAGCCCTCGACGTCGGCCTCGTCGGGCTCGACCGTGGCGCCCTCCATGTCGGCGAAGACCTTGTTGTCGAGGAAGTCGGCGAGCGACTCGCCCTCCTCCTTGGTCGCCATGTAGGACGCGGCGACGGCCTGGCCCCAGGCGCCGCCCTCGCCGGCGGTGGCCATGACGGTTACGGGAGCCTCGAGCGCGGCGGCCAGCAGGCTCTGGGCAACCTTCGGGGTCTTGAAGATGCCGCCGTGGCCGTAGAGCTTGTCGATCTTGACGTCCTCGGCGCGCAGGGCCTCGTTGCCCGCGGCCAGGGCACCGAATGCCGCCATGATGTTCATACGCATGAAGTTGGCGATGGAGAAGTTCGCGTTCTGCTTGCGGACGACCATCGGGAAACCGGTCTGGACGCCCATGACGGTCTCGCCCGAGATGAACGGGATGGACACGAGGCCGCCAGCGTCCTTATCGCCGGTGAGCGCGGCGTTGAAGAGCTTGGTGTAGATGTCGCCCTTGTTCACGGGCACGCCCATCGTGTCGGCGAAGTCGGCGAGCAGGTTCACCCAGTCGTTGATGTCGGAGGTGCAGTTGTTGCAGTGCACCATGGCCACGGGATCGCCGACCGGGGTGGTAACGAGGTCGATCTCCTCGGCGGTGGCGTCCTTCAGGGCGTGCTCGAGCACGATCATCGAGAAGACCGAGGTGCCCGCGCTGACGTTGCCGGTGCGCTGGGCGATGGAGTTCGTCGCGATCATGCCGGTGCCGGCGTCGCCCTCCGGCGGGCACAGCGGGCAGCCCGCCTCGAGATCGCCCGAGGGGTCGAGCAGGCGCGCGCCCTCCTCGGTAAGGTGGCCGGCAACGTCGCCCGCCACGAGCACGCGGGGAAGAAGGTCCTCAATCTTCCACTCGACGCCCTTGCTCGCCACAAGCTCGTCGAACTGGGCGATCTTGGCGGCGTCGTAGTCGAGCACCACGGAATCGATGGGGAACATGCCGGAGGCGTCGCCGATGGATAAGACCTTCTCGCCGGTCAGGCGCCAGTGCACGAAGCCGGCCAAGGTGGTGAAGAAATCGATGTTGGGGACGTGCTCCTCGCCGTTAAGGACGGCCTGATAGATGTGGCTCACGCTCCAGCGCTCGGGCGTGTGGAACGCAAAGAGGCGCGAGAGCTCGTGAGCGGCCTCGGTCGTGGTGGTGTTGCGCCAGGTGCGGAACGGCACGAGGAGCTTGCCGTCGGCGTCGAAGGGCAGGTAGCCGTGCATCATGGCCGAGATGCCGAGGGCGCCGACCTTCCTCAGCGTGACGCCGTACTTGGCCTCGACGTCGGCCTTGAGGGAGGCGTAGCAGGTCTTCAGCCCCTCGAAGATCTCGTCCTCGCTGTAAGTCCAGTAGCCGTCGACAAGCGAGTTCTCCCAGTCGAAGGTGCCGATGGCGATGGGCTCGTTATCGGCGTCGTCGAGGACGGCCTTGACGCGCGTCGAGCCGTACTCGATGCCCAGGGAGGTGCGACCGGCCTCGATATCGGCGACGATCTGCTCTTTGGTCTTGCTCATTGGTTGACTCCTTTATAAAGAAGGAAGAAGTGCTCGGAAAGAAGGGCGCGCCGCGCGGGCTTCTTGGCACAGGCGAGCGCCCAAAACGAAGGCGGCCGCGCCTCTCGGGCGAGAGACGCGGCCGGAATAACTCACGTGCGGGACGACCGCGCAGCTGGGTTATGCGATGTTTACTTGTAGTAAACCTCGCCGAGCTTGAGGTCGCGCTTGAAGTCGCGGAGGTTGGTGTTCGCGTCGATGACGACGGACTCGATGCCCATGGCGTCGGCCCAGTCGATCATCTGGTCGGCGGTAAGGTCGTAGGAGACCGCGGTGTGGTGCGCGCCGCCGGCGTAAATCCAAGCCTCGGTGCCGACCTTGAGGTTCGGGCGCGGGGTCCAGAACATGGTGCCGGTCGGGAGCATCGGCATGGGCTTCTCGACCTTCTTGCAGTCGACGTCCTGGATGATCAGGCGGAAGCGGTTGCCCAGGTCGATGAGGGAGGTGGCGATGGCAGGGCCGGTCTTGGCGGTGAAGATCAGACGCGCCGGGTCCTCACGGTCGCCCATGGAAAGCGGCGTGGCGCGAATCTTGATCTCGCCGTCGGCCATGGAGGGATCGACCTCGGACATGTGGGACTCGAGGATGCCGTCCTTGCCCGGGACGAGGTTGTAGGTGTAGTCCTCCATGAGCGCGGAGCCCTTGGCGTTCGGGTCGTTGGCAGTCATGACCTTCATGAGGCGCACCATGCCCGGGGTCTTCCAGTCGCCCTCGGGGCCGAAGCCGAAGCCCTTCTGCATGAGGCGCTGGATGGAGAGGGACGGGAGCTGCTTCAGGGCGCCGAGGTCGCCGAAGTGATCGGAGAAGGCGTTGTAGTTGTGCTCCACGAGGAAGCGCTCGATGCCGATCTCCTGGGCAGCCTGGACCTCGACGTGACGACGGAACTCCTCCGGGTCGCGGCCGTCGAGCACGAGGCCGTAGGTCTCGTAGTACTCGTCGGTGAGCTCCTTGATCTCGGCGGCGGTCACGGACTCGACGTACGGGGTGAGGTCGTTGATCGGCCACGCGTCGACGGTCCAGCCGAGCTTGACCTGGGCCTCGATCTTGTCGCCGTCGGTGACGGCGACATTGCGCATGGTGTCGGCGAAGCGGGCGATGCGAATGTTGCGGGACTCGTTGATGCCCACGGCGACGCGCTGCCACTGGCCGAGCTCGGTGAGGGCGACGGGGTCCTTCCAGTAACCAAAGACGACCTTGTGATTCCAGCGCATGCGGGCAAAGATGTGCCCGAGCTCGCGCTCACCGTGGGCGGCCTGGTTCTCGTTCATGAAGTCCATGTCGATGGTGTCGTACGGGATCTCCTCGTTGTACTGCGTCGCGAACTGGCACAGCGGCTTGCGGAGGTCCTGCAGGCCCAGGATGTAGTTCTTGGAGGGGCTGAAGGTGTGGGCCCAGGTGATGATGCCGGCGCAGTCGGGGTCGTTGTTGGCCTCGTTGAAGACCTGCTGGATCATCGAAGCGGTGAGGAGGTTGGGCTTGAGCTCGACCTCGAACGGGATCTCCTTAGAGGCGTTGAGGTAGTTGACGACCTCTTCGGCGTGCTCATGCACGTGCTGGAGGCACTCGTCGCCGTACAGGTCCTGGGTGCAGGGGCAGAAATAGAACTTGTACTTCTTGATCTCGAGCATGTTCGTTCCTTTCGGACGCATATGCGGTGCAAGCGATTTTGGGCGGCAGGGCCGCCATAAGGGGACCTCCCGGATGGCCCCGCCCCCAAGGGAAGAGGTGGGCAAGGGGCGGGGCCAAAGGGAGGGTGGAGCCAAAAAGCTACTTGATGACCTGGTTCGAGCTGCGGTCAGAGAAGAGAGCGACCATGCAGACGAAGATGATGCCGAGGGCCAGCTGCTGCATCTCGGTGGTCAGGCCGAGCATGACGAGGCCCTTCTGGAGCACGAGGTAGGACGCGACGCCGATGACGACGTTGGAGAAGCGGGCGCGGGCGCCGCCGTTGATCGGCATGCCGCCGAGGACCATGGCGATGAGGAGCTGGGTCTCGAGCATGTTGCCGGAGGTGGCGGTGACGGAGCCGATCTTGACGGCGTTGATGAACGCCGCGAAGCCGGTGATGCAGCCGGCGGCCACGTAGACCAAGATCTTGGTCTTCTGGACCTCGATGCCGGCGAAGCGAGCGCCCTTCTCGTTGGCGCCGATGGCCTTAAGGTTGTGGCCAAGGCAGGTGAAGCGGGTGATCACGAAGGTGATGACGAGGACCGCGATGGTGATGCCCATGAGCAGGGGCATGTTGTTGAAGCCGGTGATGTAGCCGGCGGCCTGGACGGGCTTCTCGGTGGTGAGGAAGGCGCAGACGCCGCGGAGCAGGAACATCATGCACATCGTGACCACGAAGGACTGGATCTGGCCCTTAACGTGGAAGAGCGCGTTGATAAGGCCGATCACGGCGCCCGTGGCGATGCCGCCGAGGATGGCGAGCACCAGGTTGTACTGCGACAGGGCGCAGACCACGGCGCAGGAGACGCCGAGCATGGAGCCCTGCGAGAAGTCCAGGCACCCCATCGCCATGATCATCCAGACGCCGCACGCCGCGATCATGAGCATGTAGCCGCCGGAGAGGATCAAGGTGATGTTCTTCGGGGTGAGAATCGAGCCGCCGGTCGCGATGGCGAAGAACGCCAGAATCACCACGAAACCGATGAGCGGGAGGAAGTCCTTAACGGCCGAGAGGTCGAAGCTCTTCTTGGCCTCGGCAGCGCCCTTCTTGGGATCGAGCGCCGCATCGTTGGTAGTTGCCATCTGATTCGCCTCCTAGACCATCTTGGAGATGAGGTCTTTGTCGGACAGCTCGGGGCTGCGCTCGAGCTCGCCGTTGATTTTTCCGTCTTTCATGATGTAGATGCGGTCGCACATGCCGATCAGCTCCATGATCTCCTCGGAGATGATCATGATGGCCTTGCCCTCGGCGCGCATGTCCTCGAGCAGGTTGTAGATGGCGGCCTTGACCTTGATGTCGATGCCGCGGGTCGGCGAGTCGAGGATCAAAATGTCGGACTTCTTGCCAAGCCAGCGGGCAAGGACGACCTTCTGCTTGTTGCCGCCGGACAGCGCCGAGACGTACTGCTTGACGTTGACCATCTTGGTCTGCATCTGCTTGGCGTAGAGATCGGCGAACTCGTGGAGCTTCTTGTCCGACAGGAAGGTGCCCATATCGCGCATCGAGGGGATGGTGATGTTGTCCTCGATGGTGTCCTGGATGAGCAGCGACTCGTTGTCGCGGTCCTTGGACGTGTAGGCGACGGAGTGGTTGATGGCAGTGTTGATGTCGTTGACGTGGGTGCCGTCGGCGAGCACGACCTCGCCGGTGCGGTCGTAGGACGCGCCGAAGATGGCCTTGCCGACCTCGTGCATGCCGCACTCGGAAAGGCCGCCGATGCCGAGGATCTCGCCGTAGTGCAGGTCAAAGGAAAGGTCGGAGATCTGGCCCGGGACGCTCACGTTCTGGACGGAAACGGCGACCTCGCCGGCCTTCTCGGTCTTGTAGTCCGGGTAGTCCTGGCGGTAGTAGTGGCCGCCGAGCTCACGGCCGACCATGAGGACCTTGAGCTTGTCCTCGTCGACCTCGGACTTCTCGACGGTGGTGATGTAGTCGCCGTCGCGCAGGATGGAGATGCGGTCGCCCATCTCGATGACCTCGGCCATGTCGTGCGAGATGAAGATCACGCAGTGGCCCTTGGCGCGGACGTCGCGCATGACCTCGAAGAGCTTCTTGCGGCCGCCCTCGCCGAGCGCCGTGGTGGTCTCGTCGACGACGAGGATCTTCGGGTCGAACCAGGTGGACTTGACGATCTCGACGAGCTTGCGGTCCTCGAAGTCGTAGTTGTCGATGGGCTGGGTCGCCTTGATGTAGCCGAGGCCATAGGAATCAAGAAGTTCCTGGGCCTTCTTGTTCATGGCGCCGGTGTTCTTGAGGCCGTTCTTGATGAACTGGTCCTCGTCGCCCAAGAACATGTTCTCGGCGACGGTGAGGCCGGACAGGGTGCCGATCTCCTGGACGACGATGGCGATGCCGTGGTGGTTCGCGTCGACCTGGTTTTTGGGCGCGACCTGCTCGCCGTCGAGGGTGAAGGTGCCGGAGCCGATGGGCAGGATGCCCGTCAGCATGTTGGTGAAGGTGGACTTGCCGGAGCCGTTCTCGCCGATAAGGGCGTGGATCTCACCCTCGTAGAAGTCGAGGGACACCTCCTTGACGGCGTGGGTCGGGCCGAACTTCTTGTCGATCTTCTCCGCGTGGAGCAGCAGTTTCTGTTCACTCATGGTGTGTATCCCTCCTTTACTTGACGACAGCGCCCTTGATGCGCTTGGTGGTGACGAAGACGATGCCGAGCAGGGTGGCGCCGGTGACGATGTTGTTGACCGTGACGGGCATGCCGAGCGCGACGAAGCCGGCGAACATCATGGCGATGATGAACTCGCCGATGACGATGGACGCGACGGGGTGGCCGTACTTCTTGAAGGCCAGGCCGAAGAAGGTGCCCATGAGCGGCTTGAAGTTGAGCGACTGGGAGAGCATGCCGGTCATCGGGGTCTGGGCGGTGCCGTAGCCGATGTAGAGGACGGCCATGATGCCGACGAACATGGAGCAGAGCACGAAGGCGAGGAACTTGTACTTGTCGACGTCGACGCCCATGTTCTTTGCGACGGCCTCGTTGGCGCCGATGGCGTTGACGTAGGTGCCGAGCTTGGTGTACTTGAGGATGAACGAGCAGAGCGCGAACGCAAGGAGCGCCAGGATGAGGTTCCAGGGGTACGCGCCGAACATCTTGTATTGATCGGCGAGGCGGGTGCCGGCCCACGCGGAGGCGAAGACCGAGAAGGCCTCGTAGATCAAAGACAGGCCGACCGTGACGATCAGCGAGGGAATACGCAGCTTAATGTAGGCGAGGCCGTTGGCGGCGCCAAGAAGTGCGCCGCAGAGGATCGGGGCGACGATAAGGCCCACGACGCCGAGCATCTGCGAGAAGCCGATGGACAGCAGGCACGCCAGAACAAGAATAGAGCCGATGGAGAAGTCCCACAGGCCCATGACGACGATGAAGTAGAGGCCGCAGCCGCCTACCGCGTAGATCAGGCCGGTCTGCAGGTAGGTCAGCATCTGGTCGGGCGAACCGAAGGTGCCCGGGCACAGGAGCTTGAAGACGACCCACACCGCGACCGTGATGATAAGGAGCAGGCCAACGCCATACCACTGGCTCTGCTTAGCCTTCTTTAGGAGTTCCATTCACGATCCTTCCCTTTATTTCCCACACACGTGCTTTGACTTGCAAACAGTTAAAGGCGGGCCCTAGGGACAGGGCCCGCCCCCAGCTAACGGAGAATTACGTCCGCGATCGCCTTGCGACTAGGCGTGGCGGGTCTTGACGTCCTCGATGGACAGGGACTCGGCGGCGGTGCACAGGGCATCGAAGTCCTTGGTGGCGAGGTCCTTCATCTCGTCGTCGGTATAAGGAGCGTCGTCGACGAAGTACTTCTCGTAGTCCTCGTACTCCTTGACGGAGGAAACGAAGACGTAGGGGAACTTGATCTCCTTGCCGAAGTCGCCGGACTTGGGCATGAAGGTCTCGGAGCCCTTGCAGGCGGCGTAGACCATCAGGAAGGAGTAGAGCGGGTCGCAGAAGTGGCCGCCGGACTCGCAGTACATGCCGCCGGTAGCGAGCTGATCCTTGAGGTCATCCAGGAAGTCGGTGGAGGCGACGCGGATCTTGCCGGTGAGGTTCATGTTCTTGAGCTGACCCACGGAGCCGACCAGCGGGTCGCCGCCGCCACCGGCGACGATCAGGGCGTCCATAGTGTTGTCGGTGTTGTAGAACTGCTGGGTGACGTTGGCGCCCTCAGAGGAGGAGGTGTTGGCGTAGACCGGGTCGGAGAGGGTGGCCTGGTCGCTCGGGTTGGCGGCGTTCCACTTCTCGATGCCGGACTTGTAGCCCTTCCAGCGCTCCTGGAAGGTGGCGTCGCCGACGGTCCAGGCCTCGAGCTTGATGTTGCGAGCGCCCTTCTGGATGCCCTCGAAGGCGTCGGCGTTGTCGGCGGTCAAAAGCTCGATGAGCTTCTCGCCGTTGCCGACCTCGTCCTCGTGGACGGCGCCGATGTAGTACTGGGAGTTCTCGGCGAGCGAGTAGACGTCGGGCGAGTTCTCCTTGGAGATCATGCGGTAGAACTGGGCCAGGTAGACCTGGTTGTCGTTGCAGGTGTTGATGGCGGCGGTCATCTCGGAGTCGGCGGAGTTGCAGACGACGATGCCGTTGCAGCCGGCGGCGCAGAGGGTCTCGATGGAGGCCGTGACCTGCTCGGAGACGTGGCCCTGGTCGACCGTGGTGATCTCGACGCCCAGGATGTCGGCGGCCTTCTTGATGATGTCAACGGAGAGCTTGCCGAGTGCGTCGGTGGAGGACCAGATCGAGACGCCGATCTTGATCTTGTCGCCGTCAGCGCCGTCGCCGCCGTTGCCGCCGTTGCCGGAGCAGCCGGCCAGGCTGGCCAGACCAGCGACGCCGCCGGTGAGGCCGGCGTACTTGAGGAAGTTCCTCCTCGAAATGTTGCCCATAGTGTTTCCTTCCCTTCGTCTTGCTTCCCTCACTTGCGCCTTGTGCGCAAGTTCACTGAAAACAATGAGTAAACAACAGGGTGTTGTTTACTACATTCAAAGATTGGGGCGAGGTCGCTTCGACCTCGCGTTTTAAGTGGGGGTGACATTGACGTCGCGGATGTGCCGTTCCTTCAAGCAACCCCGGTCGCCGACTGAAGGTTCTAATCGGCGAAAACCGCCCGTTTTCCTGCGAAAACACTTTGCAGTGGCGGGTCTTGCTCACGTGCTGTCCTTGTGTCTGATTCTTTTTTAAACCCTTACTAAACGCTTGCCGAGACACACCGCTGCGAACGGTACGGAAACGGTGGCGAACGGTCTGTTTAGGTGATTGTTTACGCTATATGGGCTGTTTATTGAGCGTTTTGTTTAGATATGTTTAGTTCAACCCTGGGACAAAAGGGACGGGGGATTTTGTCCCAAAACGTGGAGCGCCTCCACAAGTTGGGACAAAACCCCCCGTCCCTTTTGTCCCAGGGTTGTTACGGCATGGCGTGTGAGCAGCGGCTCACCGTATACTTATTAGTTACGTCAACGAACGAGCCGTAAAGGGGCATGCAAGTGGACATCACTCCTCAGGAAGTGGCCGAGACTCTCTCGATGGTCTCCGAGCAGAACCTCGACCTCCGCACCATCACCATGGGCATCAGCCTCGCTGGCTGCGCCGACGAGGACATGGGCCGCATGTGCGACAAGGTCTACGACAGAATCACGACCACGGCCGAGAACCTCGTCCAGACCGCAGACGACCTGCAGGACGAGTACGGTATTCCCATCGCGAACAAGCGCGTCTCGGTGACTCCCGTCGCCCAGATCGCCGCCGGCTGCAAGGACGAGGACCTCTCGCCCATCGCCCACGCCATGGACCGCGCTGCCGAGACCCTGGGCATCGACTTCATGGGCGGCTTCTCCGCCCTCGTCCAGAAGGGCATCGGCGCCACCGACCGCAAGCTCATCAACTCCGTGCCCGAGGCGCTGGCCACGACCGAGCGCGTCTGCTCCTCGTTGAACATCGCCTCCACGCGCGCGGGCATCAACATGGACGCTGTCCTTCTTTCCGCGCAGACCATCCAGGAGTGCGCGCGCCGCACCGTCGACATCGACTGCTACGGCGCCGCCAAGTTCGTCGTCTTTGCAAACATGGTCGAGGACTCCCCCTTCATGGCGGGCGCCGTCCACGGCACCGGCGAGGCCGACGCCGTGATCAACGTCGGCGTCTCGGGCCCCGGCGTCATGGCCGCCGCCCTCTCCGAGCTGCCCGACGACGCGAACCTCATGCAGGTCGCCGAGAAGATCAAGCAGACCGCTTTCAAGATCACCCGCGCCGGCGAGCTCATGAGCCGCGAGGCCAGCCGTCGCCTCGGCGTCGAGAAGGGCATCGTGGACCTCAGCCTCGCCCCGACCCCCGCGGCCGGCGACTCCGTGGCACAGATCCTCGAGATCATCGGCGTCGGCCAGTGTGGCGGCCCCGGCACCACCGCGGCCCTCGCCCTTCTGAACGACTGCGTAAAGAAGGGCGGCGTCATGGCGTCGTCCTCCGTCGGTGGCCTCTCGGGCGCCTTCATCCCTGTGTCCGAGGACGCCGGCATGATCCAGGCGGCCGTAGACGGCGCGCTGTCCATCGAGAAGCTCGAGGCCATGACCTGCGTGTGCTCCGTGGGCCTCGACATGATCGCCATCCCGGGCGACACCTCGGTCGAGGCCATCGCCGGCATCATCGCCGACGAGATGGCCATCGGCGTGATCAACACCAAGACCACCGCCGTCCGCCTGATCCCGGCCATCGGCAAGTCCGAGGGCGACATGCTCGAGTTCGGCGGCCTGTTTGGCTCCGCGCCGATCATGCCCGTGAACCCCCACGCCGGCACCGTCCTGGCCCACCGCGGCGGCCGCTTCCCGGCGCCGCTCAACTCGCTGAAGAACTAGCGGGCGGCCGCGGACGCGCTTCTTTCCAAACGGCATAGCACGAGACAGTTGGGCTGCTTCCACGGAAGTAGCCTAACTTTTTAACTATCGAAAAAAGCCCAGTTGCCCGGAAGGACTTCTTTCCAAATGCGGTGTTGGGGTACTTCCGCGGAAGTGGGGTAAGAAGGGCCGGTCGGCGTCGAGGCAGCAAAAACCTCGCACCCCGCTCTCCCTTCTACGAGGGAAATCGGGGTGCGAGGTTTTTAATCGAGTGAAGTTACGGTGCTGGCGTAAGTGCTACTGGCGCTTCCTACGCTGCACGATGACGCCCGCGGTCAGCGCGGCTGCGCCGGCCATGGTAACGGCAGCCACCGCAGCGCCGTTGGTGGCGTCTCCGGACTTCGGCAGGGCACCGCCCTTCTTTGCGGGTTTTTGGGTGGACGGCTTCTGGGCGCCGCCCGTGTTGCCGGTGTTACCCGTGTTGCCGGCGCCGCCCGTGTTGCCGGTGCCCGGCTCTGGCTGGACCGTCTCGGCCTTCTTCCACTGGGCGGTGAGCGTCGCATCTGCGTCACCCTCGAAGACCGTCTCGGCGGTCACCACATTACCCGCGGCGTCGAACCAGCCCTGGAACTCATAGCCGTCGCGGACCGGGGTCGGGAGCTTGCCGTAGGGCTCGCCGTGCACGACCTCGACGGTCTCCTGCTCGACCACGCCGCCCGCAGGATCGAGCGTCACGGTGAACCTCGGAGCGCGAACGGCAAAGCGCACGTACTTGTTACCCAGGCGAATGCCCGTCGTGCCCGTGGCGGTCAGGGTCACGTCAGCCTGCGTCGCTCCGCCCTTCTTTACGAACGCCACATGAGCGGGCTTGCTCGTAGTCGAGGTCGAGGGGTGAAGCACCGGAAGCTCGCCGTCGGCAGCGTTCGCGGCCACGATCAGGTACGTGCCGTCCGTGACGTCATCGACGCTCATCACCTGCTCGTAGCCCTCGATCGCGTCGCCCTCGCCATTGGCAAGCATCTGGACATCGACGGCACGGTACAGCTTGAATGTACAGCCGTCCTCGAAGCCCGACGGAGAGGACACGCGGTCGAAGGCGCCGCCGTTGTAGTACAGATAACGACCGGAATCCCTGAGGTTAAAGAGGCCCTCCGCGCCGTTCTTGCCAGATGCGGGCGCGATCGTGATGGCCGCCGCACCCATAGCGTTCGGGAATCCAGGTCCGTTGGTCCCGGGAGCGAGGTAAACAACGTCGCCGTCTGACGTCGTCCCCGACACCGTGAAGGTGCCGTCCTCGCCCTTCACGAAGGTGTACGCGGTGTCGCCCAGCAGGATGGGCTCGCTGCCCGTCACCGCGCCGTCGGTCGCCGATAGCTTCACGTCGATGACGCTCGCATCGTAGTCGCCGAGATCATCCGCGGAGATGCTGCCAGGGGCCGTCGCGCTCCACGTGCTGCCGAGCTCCTGGTCGACCTCGACCAGGGTGCCGGGGACCGTCACCGTGTAGCGCGTGGTGCCCACGATGAGGGTCGTAGTGCCGGGCATGATGCCCGTGAAGCTGATGGTGGTCGCGCCGTCCGCGCCCTTGACCTCATAGCCAGCGATGCCCTTATTGAAGGAAGCGTCGTCGACCTTGCCGGAGAAGTCGCCCTTAGAGTCGGTCACCTCGATGGTCTTGCCCATCTCGACGGTAACCGCCTGGTCGTGGTAGTCGGCGACCGCCACGTCGTAGCGCGTCGCACCCACATGCACCGAGGTCACACCCGTAGCGACACCCGTGAAGGTCAGGACGGTCGTGGAGGTCGTGGCGACGCTCGCCTGTGCCACCTGGTCACGCACGCTACCCGCGGAGAGCGTGGGGTACAGCACGAAGTCGGAGCCGTTGTTCGCGCGGGAAACGATGAGGTAGGAGCCGCCCTCAATGGCCTCGGGGTTCTCCACCTTCACGTAGCCGGGAAGCTCCTTGCTGGAGGCCTCGCCCGCGGCGGCCGCGCGGTAGAGGTACCAAGAGCAGTTCTTCATCCACGTCACGTTGTTGTTAAGGGTGTTTACGCGATTGAGCTGCTGCGAGCTCTTGTCGAAGTACAGGTAGCTGCCCTTCGTCGTGTCTTGCAGGCACACCGTGTTTGCGTCGTAGCCCGCGCTCAGCGTGACGACCGACGACGTTGCGGAGTTAGGATAACCCGCCTTGGCGGCGATACCCGGCGCACAGTACACCGTCGAGCCGTCCGACGCCTTCGCACTGACAACAAAGCCGTTCCCCGACTTCGTGAAGGTGTAGAGGCAGTCGGAAATCTGGGTCGCCGTACCGGTATAGCCAGACGAGTTGCCGGGCTTGACCGTCGGCGCGCCCGGCTTGCCCTGCTCAAGCTTGAGCGTGGCGACGCTCGTGTCGAGCTCGCTGATGTCCGCCGTCGTGTAGTCGCCGCTGGGATCCTCGAGCACGGCCTGCTCGCCCGCGACCAGGTCCACGGCGGTCACGGTCATGTCGACGTTCGTCTCGTCGCACACGAGGTCGGCGAAGGGCACGACCTCAAAGAGCTCCGTACCGCCGGAGTTCTCGTACAGGACGGCGATGTCGCCGTTCTCGAGCTCGGCGAGCGTGGAGTACGAATAAGCGCCGCCCGGCTCGACCATGTCGTACACGTACTGCCATGTGATGGTCTGGTCGTCATTGATAAGGCCAACGTGCAGTTTGCCGTCGGTGCGCGCGCTGCTGCCCGAGGACGCCATCGACACGATGACCGCGTCCTTGCCGTCGATCTTCTTTGAGTATCTGATGGCCGAGAGCTGGTTGCCCGAGGTCTTGACCTCACCGGAATCGACCAGCTGGCCCGGCGTCCAGACGTCGTTCTTCAGGTCGTAGTCCGTGTAATACAGCGTGGTCATGCCGTCACGGTAGAACTGACGGATAGTGTCGTTGTCGAGCGGCACCGTCACGGCCTCACTCGACCAGTGGCTGGAGGGCGTGGCGTCCGACGAGCGCGTCCAGGTCTTTCCGCCGTCCTTAGAGTAGATGACGCTCGCAAGCTCAGACTTCCCCGACGTGTGCTCGTACACGCTGAACATGAGGGTGTCGTCCTCGAGCACGGTGCCGGTGCCGGGGCCGACCAGCAGGGTCTGCTCATCGTCGTCCTTCACGTCAATGAGCGTCGGCGCAGACCACGTGGCGCCACCGTCCGTCGACTTGGTCAGGTAGAGGTAGTCGGTCGGGAACACCTGGAACGGCGCGTCGCTGCAGAAGAGATTCGTGACCTTGCCCTCAGCGTCCGTGATGTTAAAGAACCCGTCCACGGTGTAGCCCTCGACCTTGGAGTCATCGGACGTCTTGTGGATGGTGAGGGTATTCAGGTCGAGGTAATAGTCGTAGCTGGCGCGGGCGGCGTACCAGCTGTAGTACGAGCAGCCGAACTCAACCTGCCCGGCGTCGCGCAGGCGAAGGTGCCCTGCGTCGTCGAAACCGGCGCCCACCTGCGGCGCCCACTTGGCACTGTTGAGGGCAATGCCCGCGGGGAAGAGGTCGACGACCATCCACGTCGTCTGGCCGTCGGTCGCCAGAGCAGGGTCGATGAACGCCGTCGAGCTGCCGTTCCACACGTTGCCGTTGTCGCCGAGGTAGTTCGCGAACGTGTAGTTCCACGTCGCGCCGCCATCGGTCGAACGGCTCACGATGGTGTCGAGGCCACCGCCGTCGCCGGTCGTATTCCAGCGGGCGTCGGTCGCGGCGACGATGGTACCGTCGTCAAGCGTGACCATCGCGGGAATGCGGAACTTGGCGCTCCCGCCCGTCCCCGCGGCGAAGGGCTGCCCCTGGGTCGCGCCGTCGTCCGGGCGCGCACCCCCTTGGGCAAAGGCGCGCGTGACGCCCACCGAGCCGGACACAACGAGTCCTCCGGCCAAGGCGAGGGCCACCGCCAAACGTGCACGTTTAAGCATGGCATCTTCTCCGTTCGACAAAAGCCTACTCCCTCATGGTTAAAAATCTGCACGGCAGGAGCTAATGGATTTCGCCGATAGGTACTTCACCAGCGGCAAACGGTAGACCTAACAAATTGTTTTGGGAAATTACTTATGTGAGGTGGTCTCTTCTTGAAAGTACCTCTTGCCCACGGCGACGCGTGAGATAGTTAGGCTACTTCCGCCGAAGTAGCCTAAGGCAGGTCTATTCGATTGCAGCGCCCGCGCGGCCCAGAAGTCCTTCCTACCCCAGGAAGCGGACCTCGGGCTCGAGGCGGACGCTGAACTGGCGCTCGACCTCGTCCTGTACGTGCTCGATCACGGCATGGACGTCGGATGCGGTGGCACCGCCCACGTTGACGACGAAGCCGGCGTGCTTCTTGCTCACGGCCGCGCCGCCGGACTGGTAACCC
>ERZ1026880.704-NODE-704-length-16176-cov-5.989889_pt1 | contig 16176 bp, 30 predicted proteins | sample MGYA00380170_ERZ1026880 | MGnify/ENA primary metagenome ERZ1026880 (study PRJEB33269, sample SAMEA4719806) | human gut metagenome | biome: human-associated habitat; feature: organic feature; material: feces | place: Cameroon | collected 2013-10 ...
CCGGCCCTCCGGGAACTCAAAGCCGTCCTCCTTGAGCTGATACAGCAGCGCCTCCACACGCTCCGCCTGCTCGCCGATCTCCGCGCTGGTGAGTTTGCGGGTGGAACTGTTGGCGAAGATCAACCGAAGCTCCTGAAGCGCCGGGGAGACATCGTCCGTCTCCCGGATGCAGGGCACCCGGCGGAACTGATCCAGTCCCTTTTCCACAAGCTGAGCCAAGGCGGCCCGGCGACGGTGGCCGCTGACGATGGTGAACCGTCCGGCCTCACCGGCCCGAACCCGGATAGGCTGCTGCAAGCCGCACATTTGGATGTTGTCCGCCAGCTCGTCAATGTCCGTCAGCTGGTAGAAATTTCGCTCGTCGCCGTCCAGCAGGCCGATGTCGATATACTCGATCTGCTCCGGGCCGGAGGTGTTCAGCTCCGCCACACCGGCCAGCTGCTCACCCAGCACATCCATCACGTTAAATTTCCGTTTTTCCATCCTCAGCACCTCCCGGAGATCTCTTTCACCAGCTCGGCGTAGTCCTTGCTGGCCGCGCAGTAGGGACGGGCCACCGGCAGCGGGACCTTTTGGAAGGTCGCACTGGGCACGGCCTTGGAGAACCGGATCACCGTCTCAAACACTGGAAGCGCCCCGCCCCGGATGGCCGCGAGGGCCTCCTTCTCATCCGCCATGTGGGTGAACTGCGTCACCAGCACGCCCAGCACCGACAGCCGGGGATTGATGGCCCGCATGTGCTGGAGCTGCTCCGCCAGATTGGCCATGCCGCCGGTGGAGTAGTAGTCCAGCCGGATGGGGATGATGACCTCATCCGCAGCGGCCAGCGCCGCCGTGCAGGCTGCCGACAGCGCCGGAGGGCAGTCGATCAGGATGAGATCGTAGGCGTTATCCTGGTCCGCGTCCTCCTCGATGGCGTCCCGGAGATCTGCGATGGCCCGCTGCATCCGGCCCACGCCGCTCTGGGCCATGTGCCGGTCTGCCACCAGCAGGTTGATGTCGGATGGAATCAGGTCGATCCCGTCGAAAATGGTGGGCGTCACAAACTCCGGATAGTACCCGGCGCCCTCGGTCAGAAGGGCCAGCGTGTCCGCGCCCTCCTCCGCGTCGATCCCGAAGGACATACTCAGATTGCCCTGGCTGTCCCCGTCGATCAGCAGGATCCGCTTGCCCTGCTTCGCCAGCAGATACGCCAGCGTGGCGGTGGTGACGGTTTTCCCGACCCCGCCCTTAAAATTCAATACAGCGATTGTTTTCATATTCACCTTTTCCCCCTTGTGCTTGATCTTCAGACCGCAGCGCCTGCGGCCTTAAAATGCGGCGTGCCCCGCAAGTCCTTTGGCTGCGGCGTCAGCTCAGGCCAGAAGGCCTCCCGCCAGTTGTAGCCGGTAATGGGACTGCGAAACTCCACCGTGTAGTACCACCCCGCCGGGTGGATGTAGATCACCCGCGCCGGGATCGGCCCGATGGTGCCCAGCCCGCTGGTTGCCTCCAGCGTCGGTTCCAAATGCAAAATATCTCCGATTTTCATGCTTTCTCCCACTTGTTCTCTTTATCCCACGGCGTCTCGGTGTCCGCCGGGGCCTCCGTCCAATCGGAGCCATCGCCCCAAAAGCTGACTTGCCGGGGCCGCTGTCTGGCCGCCTTTCCGGCGGCAGAGAATTGCCGCATAACGGAGCGGCCGTCCGGATTGACCAGCAGCGAAAACGTCTGCTTCGGCCCGTCAAATACCATGTACCACGCCCCACGGGGGCCTTCCTTGTTCTTCGCGATTTTCAGAATGCGGTGCTTGTTCTGATCCAGCTCCGGGCCGTCCTTGGCCTTCGGATCCGGGCGGTAAACCATGAAGATCATGTCCGCGTCCTGCTCAAACTGGCCGGACTCCTTCAGGTCACTCATCACCGGCGCACGCCATCCGGCGGCCTTGTCCGGGCGGCTCAGCTGGGCCAGCTCCACCACCAGCGTCCCGGATTTCTGGGCGAAGGTGTGCAGCTGCCGGGACACCGCCGCCATCTGCTCACTGCGGGGCGCCCGCTGGTCGATCTCCGGGGTGACCAGCTGGATGTAGTCCAGGAAGATCACGTCAAAGCCATACGCCTGACTGACGCTCTGGATGGTGGTGGCCGTCATGCCGGATGCCTCCACCACCGTCAGGCCCCGGCCCGACATGTCGGCGGATTTCTCTGCGAAAGCCCGCCAGTCGTCCTCGGTCAAAGTGCGGGTCTTGATCCGGTCAAAGTCGATCTGCACCACGGCAGCCACGAGCCGGTCCCGAATCTTGGCCTTGTCCGTCTCCAGACTGAAAAAGCCGACCCGGTGATCCTGCGCCATCCGGTAGGCCATCTGCAAGGCCAGCGCCGTCTTGCCGTCGCTGGGGTAGCCGCCAATGATGACCACGTCTCCCGGCTTGGTGTAGGTCCGGCCCTTGAGGAAGTCCAGACCGTAGTCGATGTACACCGGCGCCGGGGCGTCCGGGTCCTGCGCCTTGCAGAAATCCTCGGTCATCTGCGCCATGGTCCACGATTCCACGCTAGTGCCCTCGCTCAGCTCCCTGGACAGCTTGGCACACACCGGCCGGCAGTCCTCCACCGTCTGCGCCTTGCTCAGAGCGTCGGCAAACTCGTGGATCCGGCGGACGGTGGCCTGCGACCGCATGGCCTCCGCGTAGGCCTCCCAGTTGGCAGCGGTGGGCGTGATCTCCACCAGCTCCGCCATGTACCGGGAGTAGTCCGGGCCGATCTTGTCCCGAATGGTCACCGCGTCCGGCGTGACGCCCGCCCGGAACAGCGACCGGGCCGCTTGGAAGATCAGCCGGTTGGCGGGGTTGGAAAAATCATCGTCCCGCACACGGGACAGCAGGGGCCGCACCACATCCGGGTCCACCAGCATGGCCCCGATCACCGCCCACTCCGCGTCCAGCATGTGATCCAGCCTTTCGTCCATCTTTACGTTTCCCATCCGTTTACCTCCCGGCTCTCACCGCCCCGGTCCGAATCGGACCGCCCCGGCAGCTCGTCCTCCCACCGGCGGCCATTGAGCCATGTGGCGGGATAGGGAATGTACGCCCCGCCGTCCCGCGTCCACTGCTCACAGACTGCCTGGGCCTTCACCGCCCGGAGAATGGTCTCCACCAGCGCCCCGTCCGGTTTCAGCTTTGCCCACGCCTTCCGTGCCCGCTGCTTGTCCACATGGCGGGGATAGGCCGACCAGAATAAATCGAAGTGCGCATCTGCGCAGGGGGCTATAGGGGTATTTTTATTATTATCTTTTCTTCCTTTAATAGGGGGTGAAATTTTCTTCACCCCTGGGGTGCAGATTTTTTCAGGGGTGAAATTTTCTTCACCCCCCTGCGCATCGTCCGGGACCGATGCCAGAGAGCGCCCAATGTAGATCCGCCGACCGGTTCGCACCGTGCCGCTTTTATCCGGAGGAAGGGGGCCGTTATCCGTGTGGATGTGCCCCCGCTCTTGCAGCTCCGCCAGCATAGACTGGACCGTCCGCTCAGACAGCACCCGCACGGAGCCGTCCTCGTCCACGGCAGTCATGTCCTCGATCAGCGTTGCGTTGGTTGCGTAGCAAAAGCCAACCCGGTTTGCCCGCCGCGCGATCCGTGCATATAGGATCAGCGACCGGGGCCGAAGCCCCGGATCGTCCAAAACCGGGCCGGGGATCCATGCCCCATAGCCGCAGTCATACCTTGCCATATTGCCCCCTTATCTTTCCATCCGATCCACGATCCGCAGCGGGATTGCCGCCACCGTCGCCACGCCGATGACCATGAAAAACATTGCCCAGCCAGTCACAGAGAGGCACCTCCTCTCCGGGACAAATTGGGGCTTGCAACTCGCTGCGGATCTGTGTTATAATCCAAGTACCTAAAAGTGGATTTCACAGATCCGCAATCCCTTGAACGCTCTGAGGTTGCCGCCTCGGGGCGTTCTTTTTTTGTCTTCGGCGGCGCGTCCGACGGGTACTTCACCTGAAGCGCCGCGCCCACGATGCCGTCCAGGTCCCGGCATATGGCGTCGAAGTCCGGTCGCTCTTTCTCGTCGATGATGCCGTCCTCCGCGATGCGAAGCAGCTGCCGGTCCCGGTGTCGCTCCGCAAAGTCCAGCACCCGGTTGATTAGTGTGATTGCCGCCGTTGGGAGGCTCTGCACGTTCACCTCCGGCATTACGCCCAGCGTGTCCGTGGCCTGCGCGTGCTCCAATGCCAGCCATGGGCAGCTGTACACCTCCACCATCTTGGCCACCGTCTCGTCCTTGGGCACCGTCTTGCCGCCCTCGTACTGTTTCAGACTTTCCGGCGACAGTCCAAGCAGCTCCGCTGCACGTTCTTGGCTCATTCCGGTACTCAGCCTTGCCCTTTGATACAGATTAGGGCATTTCTTGTCCATTGTCTTTTCCTCCTTTCCATGGTAACGTGATTATAGGCCCCGCATGACCCGGAGGAACGCCTCCTTGGGGATCTTCACCCGGCTTCCCAGGCACACGGCAGGGAAGGGGAGCAGATCCGGCCGAAGCCGCGCCTGCATCCGGATGGTCTGCGGGTCGGAGCCTAAGATCGGCGCCACCTGCGCCGCCGTCAGGTACTCCTTGGGGATCCTTGCGATATCATCCAATGTCATGGTTGCACTCCTTTCTCACGCGCTCTCCGTCCGCTGGACGATCTCCTCGATGGGGACGCCGAAGATCAGCGTCATGCGGAAAACTCTCTCCAGCTCCGGAGTCCGCTGGCCCAGCTCCCACTTGCTCACCGTGGGCACGGTCACGCCCAGCTGATCCGCCAGCGCCTTCTGGGTCATCCCGGCAGCCGTCCGCAGCTCCTTGACTCTGTTAACGATCATAATTGCTCCTTTCCCGCCTTGACGGCGTTGCCCCGGTGTGGTATATTGTCATCGGGGCTATGTCCTCTGTGGCTATATCATAAATCGCATTTTGGCATTTGTCAATTGCATAAATGGCATTTTTGTGTTTTCGTATAGTTGCACAATTACCGCTTTGGCATTTTGACTATTATTTGGGGGTGATTCCGATGGACGCCGTAGACCGTCTTTTTGCTTTGGTGGATGCAAAATACCGGGAGCAGAAGGACTTTGCCGCAGAAATTGGGGTAGATCCCGCACGCGTCAGCGAATGGAGAAATCGGAAAAGATCTTCATACACTCGGTATTTAACCCAAATAGCGGCAGCGCTGAACACATCTGCGGATTACATTTTGACCGGGAAAGAAGAAAAAAGCCCGGCTCCCGAAGGAGCCGGACTGACGCAGGAATTTGCCCGGATTTTTGACCAGCTATCTCCGCAGGCTCAGAATGAGATCATTGCGGAGATGCTAAAGCGGAGACGGCAAGAGCCATGATCTCCGCTTGATCTGCGGGGGACAGAGATGCAAACAGGTCCAATGCGTAAGTAGTGTCCGAATCGGACACGGTGCGGGTGGTCTGGCTGCTCATGGTGATGCCTCCCAAACATATATTCAAGGCCCAAGCCTCGGGCCTAATTTTAACAGATTGGATGTGGACAACATGAAAAGAGGATTTTTAGCCGGAGTTCTGGCGACGCTGCTGGTTATGTGTCTGGTCGGCACAGCAGGCGCCACCAGCGGCAAGGTACAGCAGGAAATTGAGTATCGTGATATCAAGGTATCTCTGGACGGTCAGGTGCTGGATCTGCGGGACGCCAAGGGCAACACCGTAGAGCCGTTTATGTTCGCCGGAACGAACTATATCCCCGCCCGCGCTCTGGCGGAGTCTCTGGGCCTTCAGGTGGCGTGGGACGGCTCCACCGCTACCGTGGTGCTGACGCACCCGGAAGCGGCCAAGCTTACCTACATCACCCGCACCGGCAGCAAGTACCACAACGATCCCCACTGCAACGGCGGCACCTACTGGGAAGTGCCTTACAGCACCGCCACCGGCATGGGCCTGACGCCCTGCGACAAGTGCGTCCACTGATCCATGGGCTACCGTTGGAGAAAAAGCGTTAAGGTCGGCAAGCATCTTCGCATCAATTTCAGCCGGTCCGGCATCGGCTACAGCTTCGGCACCAAGGGCTACCGGGTGACTAAAACCGCCAAGGGCACCATCCGGCAGACCTCCAGCATCCCCGGTACCGGCCTGTCCTACGTGACGGAGAAGAAGCTGGCTGCCAGAGCGGCAGCGCCGGAGAAAACGCCGGAGGAACGCTTGCAGTCCCGTGCAAAAAAGACAATGATCTGGGCCGTGGTGCTCTATGCGCTGGCCCTGCTGTTCCACGGCGAGACCTTCCCATGGATCCGGGTGGTCATCGCGTCCGCGCTGCTGGCGTGGTCCCTGTGGGATCGGCGGAAAATAAAAGATCCGGAACGTCCTGTTGCTGAGACGTCGGACGAAGATGAATAAGTAAGTGCCCCCGTCGCCTCTGCAACAAGCGGCGGGGGCACTTTGCGTTGTCAGGGCACCGGCAGATGGGGGCTGCCGGAGGTGTGTTGCCCTGACCGCAAGGACACCGTACTCCAAATGGGTTTGGCAGCGCAATGCCCAAATTGGGGAAATGGGTAGTATACTGCCGGATCAGATTTGAGACTTTATCTGCCCATATTGGGAATTTTGACACAGGAGGGCTATTTTTTGACGATCCAAGACTTATGCAGAGATAAAAAATCCGCATTGCACATGACGGCTCAAGACATCGCGGATCAATCGGGCGTGCCGCTGTCTACTGTCAACAACTTTTTCGCAAATGCGTCAAAAGCGCCATCCATCAATACCGCAGGGCCGATTTGCGCTGTCCTGGGAATTTCCATAGATGAGTTTTTTGGCATCACCGACAAGCTCACCATGTCGGAGGAAGTCCTCAGCGCTAAAAATGATACACTCCGCGCCCACAAGAAGGAGCTGGAAAAGCATCTGGTGGACAACGGCAAAACCATGAAGATCATGATGGATGGCGTCCGCACCCGAAACCGGATCATCGCCGCCCTGCTGGTGCTACTGTGTCTGGTTGCCATGTATGCGCTGTATCTGGACTTTCACTGCGTCCAGATCGGCTTCTGGCGGGAATAGCTGCCGATGATCTGCAAAAAGTGCAAGCAGGAAGTCCCGGACGGGCTCTATTGCTCCCAGTGCGGAGCCAAGCAAGCCGTTCCCCGGCAAAACACCAAGAGCCGGGGGAACGGTCAGGGAAGCGTCTACCGATTGCCCAATGGAAAATATAAGGCAATCCGCGTCCAGATGTATCTGGACGAGACCGGAAAAAGCCGACGGCGCACGGTGTCCCGGACCTTTGCCCGGAAAAAAGACGCCGTGGATGCGCTCCCGCTGCTGGATCCCAGCCAGCGGTCTGCGGCCAAGGTGGAGAAAAAGCAGAGGACAACGTGGAAGGCTCTGTATGATCTCTGGCTCCCCACCCACCGGGCCGGGCCGGACACGCTGGGCAACTACAAGGCCGCCATGAAATACTTTGCGCCCCTCTACTTTGAGCGCTGCGGCGATATTGACGTGGATGATCTACAGGACTGCCTTGACGAGTGTCCCCGTGGGAAGGCCACCCGGCGGAACATGAAAACCACGGCGGGCCTGATCTATAAGTACGGCATCCCCCGTGGCTATTTCCCGGAAAAGCTCAACTTGTCGGAGTATCTGACGGTCACCGGTGACGAGGGAGCCGGAGGCGTCGGCCTGCCTATGGACTATCTGGAGACCATCCGGGAAGCCGTCGGCAGCGTCCCCGGCGCGGACTATGTGCTGGCGCAGTGCTACCTCGGCTTCCGTCCCTCTGAGTTCCTGGCACTGGATGTGTCCGATTATGACCGCACGCAGCGCTGCTTTACCGGCGGCGCGAAAACGGATGCGGGCAAGGGCCGCACCGTCACCGTATCGCCCAAGATCCAGAGCATCATCGATCAGCGAATAGGGGAGAGGGGCACCGGGCAGGTGTTCTGTGCCGCCGACGGAAAGGCACTGGATCTCAAGGCCTATCGCCAGATGTTTTACGATCTGCTGGATGCGCTGGAACTGCCAAATCCCACCTTTGACGTCAACGGCCACCAGAAACACACCTACACGCCCCACAGCTGCCGCCACACCTTTGCCACGCTCATGAAGCGTGTCGCCGGGTCCGACAAGGACAAGTTGTCCCTGATCGGCCACGCCAGTGAGGAGCAGCTCCGCTATTATCAGGACGTCAATCTAGACGATCTGCGCCAAATTACCGATAAAATTTGAATGAGCCCTATTACAACTCTATTACAACTCAAAACCGCCAATCCGCTGAAAATACACGCTTTTTAAATGACTGGGGGTCAAGGGGTCGTGAGTTCAAGTCTCGCCACTCGGACCAAGAAAGCCTGTAACCGCAACGGTTACAGGCTTTTCTTATTTTTCACAAAGTGGAAGAAAAACGAGAAAAAATGAGGTCTATTACAACTCTATTACAACTCGTTTTCACTCCTCCGGCTTCACGATGTCGTGGTAGTAGGCCGCCAGCTTCGCCTTGGGGCCGGGGCCGTCCTTGTCAAAGAGGAACGCCTGGGCCAGCTCCGCGAAGAACTCCGCCGTGCTGACACCGTAGTGGATGGCCACGCTGCCGTAGTCGGAGTACATCATGTTCATGGTGACCCACCAGCACCACGGGGAGATCTTGTCCCACGACAGGCCCATGCTTTCCGCCAGCGCCGTGGTCTGCTCCATGGGCCAGTGCGGGCCAGTAGTGCCGTCCTCGTTGACCATGTGGGCCGCCCACGCCTCCGCGTCGGCCTTAGTCATCTCCCGGCCCGTGCAGATAGCCCCCTCTGCGCCCTTAAGCATGTTGAGGCATTCCACCATCGCCATGATCCCTTGCGCCGCGTTAGGGGTGGCAGGATTCCGCATATACTCCCGGATGCTGTATTCCAGCTTGGGAATGTACGCCTTGATTTGCTCATGCAGATTCTCCATGGTTGTCCTCCTCTCCGGCCGTCGGGGCCTTCATGGCCTCCTTAACCTTATCAATGGCAGCGTTGCCGATCTGATTGCCGATGCTGCGGCCGGTAGGTGTGGCAGCCATGACGCCCAGCAGCATTCCGATTAACAGCTGAACCATGCCGCGCCTCCGTCAGATCCGCTGAACCCGCAGGGCCACGTTGTCAACGGTGGCCTCTACGCCAGACAGCACCAGAGTCAGAGCCGCACCGGCAGCACAGCAGGGCTGACGCACCAGCGCCGTGAGATCGAGGTTGACCGTTCCGCTGGCCGCGCCGGTCGCGGTGGCGGTGGCGCCGGGGACGGCCACGCCGTCCTTGTAGAGCGTGACGGTGACAGCTCCGGCCGCCGTGAGTGTGGCGGTGATGGAGGCATCCACGTCATAGTACCCGGTCCCGGCAAGGTTGACCGCGTTGCCGTTGAGGGCAATGTCGCAGCCGTACCTCCGGATCAGGCCGCCCAGAGGGATGACGCCGCCAACAGCTACCGCCGTGGGAGTTTGCATGGCAGCGTACAAAGCAGATTTACAACTCATAATACTCTCCTTTCGAAATTGAAGGGCGGGGCACCGGCCCCGCCCATTACCCGGCCGAAGGGGCCTGAACTGTTTCCAATGCGGAAAAAGTTGCTCAGATGTTGCCGCTGCCGTTGCAGCCGCAGGATGCGGGGATGATCTGGCCGCCGCAGGTGGACGCCACGCCGTACAGATTCGGCTTCGTCAGCATCCGGCCCTCGATGGCATCTAGCCGGCGGTTGAAGCCGCAGCAGCAGTCGGAGATCTTCGCCGCCAAAGCGTCGGTCTGCTCCTTGGTGAAGATGCCGTTCTTGAGGTTCTGGTTCTCCATCTTGAGATCATAGATGGTCTCCTGGAGACGCTGCTCATAGATCCGGCTGGCCTGAGAGGTGATGGCCTCTGTGCTGGCGTTGATGGCCATACGGGTGGCATTGCTCTGCTGCTCGATGAGGTACTGGGTCCGGGCGGTGTCGGCGATCTCCTGCTTCTCGACCTGGCAGTTGCTCACGCGGTTGCAGCCGCCCTCCTGCGCGGGATAGGGGTTTCCGCTGCGATTCCAGCCCCAGCCGCCGCCGAAATTCCCGCCGAAAATGGCAAAAATTACGATAATGACAAAGAGGACTGCAATCCAGCTCATACCAGTGCTACGATCTTCCATGTGTTCGTGCTCCTTTCGTGTTTTTATTCCAACCGGCTATTTCAGCCGGGGGAATTTGGTGGAACCGCCCGCTTTCCCCTTCTGAGGGGGCTGGGAGCCGTTCTGTGCGCCGCCAAGGATCTTGTTGGCATCGGAGCGCAAGGCCTCCGGTGTGGTCCCCAGAAGGCCGCACAGGGCCTTTGCCTGCATGGTCTTCCCGTAGCGGGCATACAGGCTATTGGCAATATTGGGATCAATGCCCAGACGCCTGGCTGTGCTCTGGACGCCCTCCAGCGTATCAGCCGTCCCGCTGATCGCCTGCTCCGCCTTCTGCACTGCGTTTTGCAGGTCGGCGCTGGGGAACATCTTCGACGCGGCCGCTATGATCTGTTTGAGATCCATTCTCCTTCAGCTCCTTTACTTGGGCCGACAGGCCCTTGATGATTTCCGCCATGTCACTCATGGCCGACTGCATCTCACCCATCAGCTCCTCCTGCGTCTTGGGCGGGGTGATGACGCCCAACTCCACCAGCTTGTCATAGTACTGCTGGGTGGTGCCCTCCAGCTCCGTGTAGGCCGCTGAGGTCTTGCCGATGAGCTGCTGACGGTTGCCGAAATAGTCCACCTGCCAGATGTCCGCGCCGTCGATGGCGCACATCAGGCAGCTGGAGCCCGTATATCCTGCGATTGCGAATTGCTGATCCATAGCGCACCTCCTTTTCCTATCCCAATGATACAAAAAATCCGAACAGCAAAACTGCCCGGAAACTGTCTGTATTCTGCCCTCAAACTGCCTTTAAAAAAGCCGTGTCCGAATCGGACACGGCTTTCCTCTATCCCTGCATATCATCCGCGATTTTGGCATAGGCCCGCCGCCGGATCTTGGCCAACCCGTCTACACTGACGTGTAGCCGGTCGGCTGTCTGGATACAGCTCTGGCCGTAGACATCCACCGCCAGCACCGCCGTCTCCTCGTCAGCGGGCAGGCCTACCAGCCGGACGGCCTGCTCCGCTCTCATGGGCGCCATAGATGACAACAGCGCCCGGATCTCCTGGTGCGTCTTGTTCATGGTGTGTCCAGACTTGCAGAGCGCGGGTTTCCCGCGTGGATGTTGTCATCGCCTGTGCCCTCCTCTCATTTAATCCGGATACCCCGGCCTGACGCCTACGGTAATCAGCCCCACATTCCGGCGGCGCTTCATAACGGCCCCGCCGTTGGCGTCGTTGCCGGTGCCGGTGTTGCCCTCAATGGTGAGAATCGTGCTGCCGACAACACCCGCCACAATCCCTACGTGTTCTGTCTTTTTGCGGCTGCCGGATAAATCGAAAAATACGATGTCCCCCGGTCGAAAGCCGCTGGTGACGATCTGCCGGGGCGCGTACACCCGATAGCGGTTGACAAACGCCGTGCAGCTGGGGGTTTTGTACAGACTGAACCCTGCCTCTCGGAACACCCACCACACAAACGCCATGCACCACGGATACGCGCGGCCGGAGACCTCCCGGCCATAGTACGCCGTGTTGTACTTGACCTTATTGGAGTTGGAGGGCATCTCCACGACGCCCTCCTGCCACTCCGCGATCTGAAGCACCGCCGCACGGGTCCGGGGCTGGATGGCCTCCATCAGACCCGCACGGCCTTGGTGGCGTGGCCGTTCTCGTCGGTGTTGGCCTCAGCAGGGATGAAGCCCTCAGCCATTTCCGCCTCGGTCCAGTTGGCCACGCCGCCGTCGGGGTTCAGGTGGAAGTTGGCACCGGCCTTTTTCAGTTCTGCGTTGATGGCCTCCACGGTCTTGCCGTCCCTCTTGCCCTCGTTGATGATGTTCTCAAAAGTCTTGTCCATGGTATGTACTCCTTTCAAAATTTGGTTTTAAATTACTGATTCAGCTGCTTGCCGATCTGATCCACGCCCACGGCGGCCAGACCGGACACAATGCCCACGGCAATGGCGGTGAGGTAGTCCTGGGCGGGAAAATCCGCCATCAGGTACATGCCCGCCACCCCCAGCACGCCGCCGCAGGTGCCCACGATAATGGGGATCCACTTGTTTTCCAGTCCGCTTGCCTTCACGGCCTGTCCGATGAGGTAGCAGATGACGGTAATCACCGCCACCCCAGCAATGCCCAATGTTCCGATGTCCATAAATTTACCTCCTACGTTTGTTTTTCCAGATCCGCGATCCGGTGGTTGATTACCTTAATTTGCTCCTCGATCACCGGCACCCTTTGAGCAAAGCTGTTGTGTTCCCGCACCTCACGGGTCAGCTCGTCCAGTTTCGTATCCGTGATCGCCTGCTGTTTGCGGTTGGCGATCAATACGCCCATCAGCGTCAGCCCCCCTGTGATGAGGGCGCAGATTATTGTCTCCGTCATAACACACTCCTTAAAGTTGCAGTTTAAGGTTTCGTCAATTTATTCTGTTTCCACCCCGTATCGCGCGAACATCGCACGGATGGCGGGATTGCGAAGCAGCTTTTTGCGCTGGCCTTGGTTAAGGTCGTTGTAGACCGCCTGCAATGCGGCCTTGACCTCCACGTTATACGCGATAACGCGTTTCTTTAGATCATTCATGCCGTCACCCCGCTTAACAGTGCCTCCATGGCTTCGCGCAACTCGGCGTTGTCCTTTTCGAGCGCCGCAATGCGTTCTTCTGGGGAGGGGTCAGGCACGGGCATTTCGGTTGCAAGCTTTTCCAGCTCCGCGATTTCCGCAGGGGTCATGTCGATATATTCACCGTTCACGTATTTTTTCATCGTCTCACTCCTATCACAGTGACTTTATCACCGTCTTGGATAACAGATGTGTCTGTAAAAATCAGCTCAAATTTGTGCTTTTCGATTGGAGCTTTAAGCGGCGAAAGTGTTCTGGTGGATTTAACGTAGTTTGCAACACTAGGGTTATTGTTTTCAACCGCCTCTGATGTAATAAAAAGCTCATTAACTTCTGCGGAGAATTCCCAAAAGACGTATCCGTACCCAATCGCCAGATATCCGCAGTTGTATGCCTTTTCGGGACTATCCCAAACAACTTTGCACCATACGTTTTTGTTTAATCCGCTAATGTATTGAGGGCGAGTCATAATGACCTTTGCTTTGCGCCATGTTGCAAAATCGGCAAGCACATATTCCGCAGTGTCTGCACGCAATTCGATTTCCGCGATTTTTTCCCACGTCTCGCCCCCGATCGGCATATCCACCGCTTCCCACGCGGTGGGCTTGCCGTCAGTGTCAACGGCCTTGACTTTAATAGTCTGGCCCACTGTGGCGGCGGTGATGCCAAGAGAGATATCAGTCCCGCCAGCGGGCACGGTTTCCGCCACCCATTTTTTATTCCGAACGCGGAGAAAAGCCCCTTCTTCCGCGCCATCCGGCTTTGGCAAATCAGATTTCGCCCCCAAGTATCTGCGCAAAGTGTCACCGGAGACCTTTTTTGCCGTCGCATTTTGTTGCACCACAAAGAGATCATCCGCCGTTACAGCTTCCGCCGCAAGCAGATCGTCAATGGTTTTGTCCATGTTGCCCTCCTTATCATAAAATGTTGATTATATGGTACACGTCCACCGCACCGTAGACCACGGCAGCAACGTATAGCGCATACCGCGCCGCCCTCTCCCTCCGGGTAGAAAGCCACCACAGCAGCGCCCACACGATGACGACCTTGTAGCCCACCAGAACCGTCACGCTTCGCATTAGCGGGTTCAGCTCCACCGCTCCATGACGCAGCGCCCACAACGTGCAAAATAGGTCAAGTAGATTTAGGGTGTATGCTATCATTTTTCTACCGCAATGTTGCTCGCAATTCGAATCATCGTGCGCCCGCCCAACGTCACCTCTTGGTGGTACGGTGGCTTTACCGGCCCGTCCAATACGTAAAATGCATCGATGCGCACGGGTTCCATCCATGCCGTGCTCGTTACGCCATATACAGCAGACGCAACAATAGACCCGGCAGTTCCATACCCCGCTCCATTTGGTCGGATCGCCGTCAGCACACCGGTTCGCCATGTTACTGGGGATTCGTTTTTGATTTTAAAACTGAAACTGCTGCCGGAACCATGCTCTTGTAAGATTGCGTTATCTGCGCGGCTATAAACATAACTAATGGCTGAAAAGCTTCCGTCAACAGTGATTTGCCCTCTAATTCCGCTTTCAGTTTTGCCAACGTAAAGAAAACTTTCGAATGGAACCCCCGCAGAGTTCATACCCTGGATAATAATACCGTGTGCCGTCCTTATCACGATCGCTCCTGCTGTGTATATGGTTCCGCCGTTTTCTATACTCGTGGTGCCGGAAATCGGATATCCGCCACGATTGCCAACTGTTGCATCTGTAACTTCGTGGTAAAGGCCAATTCTTAGGTAGTTGTAATTGTTATACCAGTCAAAGCCGATTCCATAATCGGTGCCCTCAAACTTGTACAACCACCATGGGTAATTTCCGCTTGTAACGCTTTTGAAAAAAGTCAGTTCCGGTATTTGCGAAACGATCCACGCTCGCAAATTGTCGGCTAACCCCCGCAGGGTTCCATTCTTAAACATTTTTTTCGCAATCGTTACGCTCATGTCTCCACCTCAAATGTGCCAGTTTCGATCACCGGCAGAATATTGCATCCGGCGAAGCTCGGATACGCCTGAAATGCGCTCACCTCAAACAGCGGGTCAATTACAGTCCCGAAGAATCGCGGATACGGCATAAAACTGCCAACGTATATGCCCCCGCCGCCACCAAAACCACCAGCTTTGCCAGCCCAGCCCTTAAGCGTCCTGCCAACGGAAATTCCAGCAAGAAAGCTGTTTTTATCATATTCCATAGAGCCACCTCACCAATAAATAGCCGTTTCATGGCCGGCTGAATCTGTTATTTTGGTTGGACGGCCCTGAGAATCAAATTCAACATTGTAGGCATAGCGCGTATCATCTCCGTCAATGCGCTCGTAAAATCGCCCGCTGTCCCATTCGGAGAAGTTCAGTCCAGTGCTTTTACGCAGTCCCATAATGTCGGTATAACCGCTGTTGCCCAACATGAAGCCAATCTGGTTTCCGCTCTTTGTGGCATAAGTCAGCTCCAACCCATCCGCAGACTTGAGCATACGGGCTTTGTTTGTGCCATCCGAATTGCCCGCGCCAAACACATCCACGGGCGTATAGGTTCCGCTGCCGTCCTGTTCAAACGCGATTGATCGCTTCACCAGTTCCGTGTAGGTGTAGATCATAACCGGCCAGTCCGTTTTTGTGGTTGTCGTAAAAATCCGCTCACCGTTGACGTATGGGTATCCATCCGAGCCGATAGACGCGCCGGACGGGTCAGATTCCCAATAAAGCAGCGCCCCATGCGGGTTTTCCGCCTGCGCCGTGCCATCGGCGTATACACCGGACACAAATTCGATGTACTGATCGTGGATACGCACAAAGTTGTCGTCCGATGTATCTTTCGCCAGATACTTCACAATCCGCCTTGAGGTGGACAGTTTATCCACGGTGAGGTCTGCGATTTCGCCCAGCGCGGCATACAGCGCATCCGCACTCAACTGCCCGCTCACATCCACGTTGCCGTCCAGTTTGATGTAGCCTGTATAGTTGTTGGGGCCAACCTTAAGCGTGATTTTAGCCGTAGTCTCCCCATCCGGGCTGGACGAAGATGTGACGGATAGGCTGATCCCATCAACTGTTTGCGTAACGTCCGATACCCGCCCGTCAAGGCCCTCCACCTTGAGATTGATTTCCTCGCTGGTTTTGGTAATGAGCGACCGCGTCTTTGCCATGTTGCGCTCGATCTGCCGCTGCGTCGGCGATTTGTACGGGTACTCATCGTCCAGCTCGTCCGCGTCCGGCGCGGAGATGTCCGGCGCGAGCAACGGATCAAACGTCATGTCCAGCGCGATGAGCGGCACATAAAGCCCGTCTACCGTCACCGCGTCGCCAAGCTCCACCGCAGGGTCAAGCAGCGCTTTGCTGCCCTCGTAGCCGATGTGCTTGTAGCCGGAGACCTTGGCGAGGATCGCCGCCGCCATTGCATTCGTGCCGTCCGGCTGCAAGGCCGTCAGCGTCCGCCCGGTGTCCGATCCGGACACACCGACCACATCTCCG
>ERZ1026880.708-NODE-708-length-16099-cov-4.150773_pt1 | contig 16099 bp, 16 predicted proteins | sample MGYA00380170_ERZ1026880 | MGnify/ENA primary metagenome ERZ1026880 (study PRJEB33269, sample SAMEA4719806) | human gut metagenome | biome: human-associated habitat; feature: organic feature; material: feces | place: Cameroon | collected 2013-10 ...
TGCTTCGTGTTTCTCTTACATTGTTTAATTTACAAGGTGCACGCCACTTCTCAGCAGGTGAGCTATATCTTAGCACAGCTCTTAGCGCTTGTCAAGAACTTTTTTCAAGTTTTTCAAAACTTTTTCTGTTTCTTAACTTCGTTCTTCACTTTTGCGTTCCCGTCTCGCGACAGCTTTGATAGAATACCACCCATTTCAGGAAATGTCAAGCTCTTTTTTCAAGTTTTTTCGATTTTTTTGAAATTCTTTCTTTTCTCAAGGAATTCATCTCAGAAGCAAGAATACTCCCATTCCCAAAAAGGCCCCAAGAATCGCAAGGGGCAGATTCTTCTTGGCCACAGCTATCATCTCTCCGTGCGCTCTCCCCTTATATACTTCCGCAACATACCGAAGCATCAGGTAGCCCACAAAAAGTCCGCACTGCATCCATAGGCCTTCCAGCCGCAGAATCAGACACACAGTCAGTCCCGTCAAGAGGCCATCCACGATTTGCACTTGCTTTTCCTGTTCCATCCCTAATTTTACATAGTATATGACCGTCGCCAGCTGTACTGCCGCCAGCACCACGATCCCCGCCAAAAGAAGTAGTGTCATCGCCCTCTGCTCCTTTCTGGTGTTTCTATATTGTATTGTATCGTACTTCCCACCCCAAGGCAAGTATTTTCTTGCTTCTGCAACTACCAACCGAAATCCAAGGTTGCCATTCCCGTAAAAGTATGGTTTAATAGGTGTATCACCGTGCGCGTACACCCCAGTGTACCGCCAAGCCAAGTCGGGAGGTTCCCCCATGCCCATTAAAATCCCCAATTCTCTGCCCGCAAGGGAAACCCTGGAGAGCGAGAATATTTTCGTCATGACCGAATACCGGGCCATGCACCAGGACATCCGTCCGCTGAAATTGCTCATCTTAAACTTAATGCCCACCAAGATCGCCACCGAGACGCAGTTGCTGCGGAAATTCTCCAACACCCCCCTACAGATCCAGGTGGAGCTGCTGCAAACCATCAGCCACAGCGCCCAGAACGTAGACCGCAGTCACTTAGAGTCCTTCTACACCTCCTTCGACCAGATCAAGGACAAGTATTACGACGGCCTCGTCATCACCGGTGCCCCCGTGGAGATCATGGACTTTGAAGCGGTGGACTACTGGAGCGAGCTCTGCCAGATCATGGACTGGTCCAAGACCCACGTCCACTCCACCCTCCACATCTGTTGGGGTGCCCAGGCCGGACTGTACTATCACTACGGCATCCCCAAGTATGAGTTGCCCCAAAAAGTCTTCGGCGTCTTCGACCACAAGGTCTTAAAGCCCTCTTCCCCCCTCTTCCGTGGCTTCGACGACCGTTTCTACGCTCCCCACTCCCGCCACACAGAAGTGCTGGAGGATGACATCCGCAAGGTCCCCGGCCTGGAAGTCCTGGCCGTGTCGGAGGAAGTGGGCGTCTTCGCCGTAAAGACGGAGGACAGCCGCCAGTTTTTCTTCCTGGGCCACCTGGAATATGACCGAGACACCCTGGCCGGAGAATACTGGCGGGACGTGAAGCGCGGCCTGGACATCCAGCCCCCCCGCCACTACTTCCCCCACGACGACCCCAACCAGACCCCCGTCGTCCGCTGGCGCTCCGCCGGTCAGCTCATCTATACCAACTGGCTCAACTACTACGTCTACCAGACCACCCCCTACGACCTCACTTCCCTGCACCATCCCAAGTAACCTGATCCCTCCGCCCCAGGCCAATCCCATGGTCTGGGGCTTTTTTCAAAAAACTTAGAAATTTTCCCCATTTCCTCTTGACAAATGGCGGATTGTTTTGTATGATATAGCCAGAGATAAGGAAAGGATTCCACACTCTCAAACCCAAATAAAACCCCATCGCAAATGCAGAAAGGTCAGGTGAGTCCCATGGGTCAAATCGAACACAAGCAGAGCATGGGAGCCGCCCATACTTTCGACAAGTCGTAACGAACTGATTCCCACAGTTCCGTTCCTTGTACTTTGCAGCAGTGGCTGATTCGGTGGCGGTTCCTAAAGGCTCTTCGTATTCAACCTAGGATCTATCAAAAACGCAGCGGTCAATCTTATGCGGTTTCAAATTCTTCCTGCTAATTGAATATAGAGACAAGTAAATACAAAAGTTTTACAGAGGATATGCCGTCGCATATCCTCTGTTTTTTACGAATTTTTACCCTATTTTGTAATTTTCCGTAACCTTTCTTATGTTTTTATTAAATCTATTGACATTCAGCTCCCCCTACGTTACATTGTTGCTGACATTTCCCAGATCGAGAAAGTGAGGTCTTTCCCATGACAGAAGAAAAGAAACGTACCGCGACCGTCCTGGCCGTGGTGTTGGTCGTGGCCATCCTGTGCAGTCTTTGCGCCAGCCTCTACAGCGCCAAAGGGATCTACGACCTGAAAACCGAGGCCAACGCCGCCCAGGAGACCACCGAGGATAACGTCAAGATCATGAACGGCGAGTATGAGATCCTCTCCACCACCCAGATCTCCGACGCCTACAAGTCCGGCAGCACCAGCGGCCTGAGCGAGAAAGATAAGGAGACGCTGGAGATGGCCAAGGCCGTCCTGGACGAGGTCATCACCGATGACATGACCACTGCTTACGACAAGGAAAAGGCCATTTACGACTGGATGACCAGCAAGCTCAACTACGACACCGGCGTGCTCCAGGTCATCCCCCAGACCTCCGCCGACTGCGATAACCCCTACGGCGTGCTGAAGTATCACAACGCTGTCTGTGTCGGCTACGCCACCACCTTCCGCCTCTTCATGCAGATGCTGGACATCCCCTGCATGGTCGTGCATAACACGGAAAAATACCACTCCTGGGACCTGGTCCAGCTGGACGGCGACTGGTACCATGTGGACATCTACTCCGACCAGAACGGCAGCAGCTACGCCAACTTCAACATGAACGATGAGCTGGCCGGCCAGACCCACGATTGGGACCGCGACTTCTTCCCCGCTGCCACCTCCCTGAAGTACAACTACGGCTACCAGAACAAGCAGCCCGTGAAGGATATTTACAGCATCCCCAAGATGATCCGTCAGGCTCTGGAAGACAAGCAAGGCTGCCTCTTCCTGGACTTCGAGACCATCGACGAGGAACACGCCCAGATCGTGGAGGCCATGCTCAGCGGCGTCCAGTCCTCCATGAATATGCACCCCGACTACGAGATGATGTGGAGCAACTGGACCTGGATCCACGTCACCGGCAACGAATACGTCCTGGCCTACTTCCTCCAAGGCTACGACAACGAGGAACAGCCCGGCATCGAGCTCTCCGATGAGGAACAGACCAAGGTCGAGGATGCCGTCAACAGCGTCTTCGGGGAAGACGTGGACTGGGCCACCATTCAAGAGGAGCTGGAAAACCACAACGACACCAGCGGTTCGGCCACCGTCGACACCGCGGCCACCGTCGACACCGCGGAGGGCTGACCAATGAAAAAAGTCCTGCTTTCTCTCCTGGCCGTCTGCCTGCTGGCCGTCTCTCTGACGGCTTGCAGCGGCGGCGGGGCCGCCCCCTCCACCACCGTAAATATGGAGCAGCTGCAAAAGGCGATGCTGTCCGCCGACCCCACCCTGGCCAAGGACATCACGTCGATCACCAGCAACACCGGAGACGCCAGCGAAGCCAAGAAAAACTTTTCCTATTTCTCCACACTGGACTATGAAAAAGTGGACCGCTACCTGCTCTCCTACTCTTCCAGCGGCACCGCCGACGAAGTCGCCGTCATCGCCGTAAAAGACGCCGCCGATGTCAGCGAAGCCGCCAGCACCCTCCGTGCCCATGTGGATGACCGCCTCAAGCTCTTCCAGCAGTACGGCCCCGACCAGGCCAGCCGCGTGGAAAAGGCCGAAATTTTTACCAAGGACCAATACGCCGTCCTCCTCATCTGCGACGATTCCGACGCGGTCAAAACCGCCTTTGAAGATTTCCTCAGCTCCAACAACTGATTTCCCCAAAAGAAGACTGCCCCCGGCTGTGAACTTCCACAGCCGGGGGCAGTCTTTCGTTGTTTATGGTTCCCGTTCGAGCAGGCCCCGGTCAAACAAAATGACCGAGCGCCCGCCCTTTTCTTTGTATAGGCTCCGCCCCACCCTAGGCCCATACGGTCCCGGATGGGAGGGTTCTTCCCATCGGATCTGATCCAAATGCCGCAGATGGATGCCCACCTGCGCCTTGGCAATGGGCCTGGGTGCATGGCTGGCCAGATAGCGCTCGAAGGGAAGCTGCTCCACCGCTTCCAGCGTCGTTCTCAGCTGGGCAAAGGAGGCAGCTTCCAGTCCCAGCATGAGCAGGGTCGGGTTCAGCCCATCCCCTGCCAGGAGCAGGCCCTCGTCCTCCAGGAGCAAGCCGACAGACCCCCGCGTATGTCCCGCCAAGGAAACGACTTTGACCCGCCGTCCTCCTAAGTCAGCAGACATCCCCGCCTCCAACGGCGCCGCGTGCCAGTCCCGCCCCGTCATACGGGCGTGGGCTTCCAGCAACGGCCAGTCCGCCGGGTGGGCATAGACACCGGAAAAGCGGAAGTTCCCCCCGATATGGTCCGCGTGCCCATGGCTGTTGCACACCAGATACGGGGTCCGGACCCGCTCGGCCAGATAGGCCGCCAAGTCCTGCTTTCCCTGTCCGGTGTCCCAGAGGATCGCCAAGTTTTTTCCCTGCACCAAGGTACAGTAGACCCGGTAATCCTCCTCCAGATGCCACACACCGGGGGCAAGCTCCGTCTGATTCACGGGATTTATTCGGGTCGCAGGCCTTCCGCGGCCCCAAAGAGCATCTCGCTGAAGGTGGGGTGGGGATGAATGACCTCGGACAGATCCGCCGCCGTCAGCCCCTTCTGGATGGCCAGGGTCAGCTCACCCACCATATCCGTGGCACGGGGGCAGACCAGCTGAGCGCCCAAAATGCGCCCATTCTCCTTGTCCGTCACGAGCTTGACGTACCCGCTCTCGGTCCCCTCGATGAGGCACTTGCCGTTGGCACCGGTCAGATACTTGCCGGACTTCACGGCGATCCCGTTGGCCTTGGCGTTTTCCTCGGTCAGGCCCACAGAGGCGATCTCCGGGGTCGTGTACACACAGCTGGGTACCACGGACATATCCAGCGGCGGCTTCTTACCGGTGATCACGGCCACGGCGTTCTCGCCCTGGGCGCTGGCCACGTGCGCCAGCTGGATGTTCTTCGCCTTGGCGTCGCCGATGACATAGACGTGGGGCACGCTGGTCCGCCCGTCCACGTCGCCGACAATGGCCCCGCGCTCCATCTCCACCGAGAAGTTCTCGCCGAACAGTCCGTCCACGTTGGCCTTCCGGCCGGCCGCAGCCAGCACGCCCTGGGCCGTCACGGTATGCTCCGCACCCTTCTTATCCACGTAGGTCACGGTCATGTTCCCCGGCTCGCCCTCGATCTTCTGGACCGTGGCCTTGGCTTCAATATCCAGGCCCCGCTTCTTGAGGATCATGGTCAGGCGCTGGGCGATCTCTTTGTCCATAAAGGGCAGGATGTGATCAGCTGCCTCCAGCACCGTCACAGAGCAGTCCAGGCAGTGGTACAGGGCCGCGCACTCCACGCCGACCACGCCGCCGCCGATGATGATGAGGGAATCAAAATCATGCCCGCCGCCTTCCAGAATGTCCTTGCTGTTATACACGCCGGGCAGGTCGATGCCGGGGATGGGGGGATAGAAGACCTTGGAACCCGTGGCAATGATGATGTCATTGACCTCATAGGTCTCCCCGTCGCAGGTCACAACGCCGGGGGCCTCGATGCAGCCCTGGCCCCGGACCACGGTGATCTTGTTGCTCTTCATGAGCTTCTCCACGCCCTGGCGCAGGGTCTCCACGACCTGGTCCTTCCGGGCGTGCATCGCGCCGAAATCATAGCCCGTCTCATAGGTCCGCACGCCCAGCTCCTCGGCCTTGCCCAGGATGGAATAGGTCTCGGCGCTGTGCAGCAGGGCCTTGGTGGGCATACAGCCCCGGTTCAGGCAGGTGCCGCCCAGGTCTTCCTTCTCGAACAGAACGACCTGCAAACCCGCCTTGGCGGCTTTCTCTGCGGCGGTGTACCCGCCGGGGCCGCCGCCGATGATGGCAATATCAAACTTCATGTGATCTTACTCCTTTATCAGCAGAGAGAGAATGTCCTCCACCATCTCCGCCTGGCTGCCCGGCAGGGCCAACAGACGAGTGCGAATGTCCTCCGCGTTTTTTGGGCACCCCGCCAGCGCCTCCGGCACCAGGCTGAGGAAATCCCCTTCCAGTCCGTCAGACCAGAGCGCCGCCTGGGTGATGACCCCATCGGCCTGGCTGTGGTCCACCCGCAGGATCCCCCAGGGAAACGCCGCTTCCCGGCTCACTTCCAGGGGCTGGCTGTCGCCATAGATCCAGGCCGGGTCCGAGAATCTGGCCTGTCCCGCCGCCAGCTCGTCGGCGTCCAGTTCTTCCTCGGTCAGGGTCTGCACCGGCAGGCCATAGACCTCACCAAAGGCTTTGACGAGCGCCGCCCGCAGCTCTTCCAGCGTCAGGTCCGGCCGGAAGTCCCGCAGGTTCACCACGCGGGAACGCACGGACTTGACCCCCTTGGCCTGCAATTTCAAAGGAGAGACATTCAGATATTTTTCCAGGGGAGCCAGATCCACCGACACCATCAGCGTGCCGTGGTGGTAGCACTGCTCCCCTGCCCGATAATAGGCGTGGCCGGAGAACTTGCCTCCGTCCGCCGTGAGATCATTTCGCCCGGTCTTCTCCGCCGGGATCCCCAAGGACCGCACGGCCTGCAAGATCGTGTCGGTCTGTTTCTCCACATCGTAGTCATCCCGGACCGTGAGGAACGTAAAGTTCAGGTTCCCCAGGTCATGGTAAACCGCCCCACCACCGGACAGACGGCGGACAAGATGTCCGCCGTCTGCTTCCAGTGCTTGGATGCGGCATTCATTGGATGCGTGTTGGTTGCGCCCGATGACCACGGTGCGCTGGTTCTGCCACAGATAAAAGATACACTCTCCCGGCTTCACATGCCGCAGAAGATACTCTTCCAGGGCGATGTTATGGCGGGGATCCACGCTGTGGCTGTCGATCACGTACAGGCTTTTCAGCATAGTGCACGCCTCCAGTTTGTCGCAAAGTTTTTTCTATTTTATGCGGTGCGCTCACGCGCCGAAATCATACCGCAGAATGGGAGAACGTGCTGCCGTGACCTCATCCGGCCGCCCGATGGGGCAGTCGTGGGGGGCGTGGTGCAGGCTCTCGGCGTCGGTCTTGGCCTCGGCCAGGATGTCCAAGAACACGCGGGCCGCCTCGTCCAGGGTCTCCATGCTCTCGGTCTCGGTAGGCTCGACCATCAGGGCCTCGTGGACGATCAGGGGGAAGTACATCGTTGGCGGATGCATTCCGAAGTCCAGAAGCCGCTTGGCCACGTCCATGGCGGTCACGCCCGTGTCGTGGGCCAGGCCCTGGAGGGTCATGACGAACTCGTGCATGCACTGGGTGTCATAGGACATGTCATAGGCCCCAGCCAGCTGCTTCATCAGGTAGTTGGCGTTGAGCACAGCGCCCGCAGAGGCCTCAGGAATGCCTTCCTTGCCCAGGGTGATGAGGTAAGCCAGCGCCTTCACGACCACCAGGAAGTTGCCATAGAAGCTCCGGACCTGGCCCATGGTGTGCTCCGGGGCGGCAAAGACGAACTTGCCGTCCTTCTCCTCCACGTGGGGGCTGGGCAGGAACTGCGCCAGCATAGCCTTGCAGCCCACAGGGCCGCTGCCGGGGCCGCCGCCGCCGTGGGGGGTGGAGAAGGTCTTATGCAGGTTCAGGTGGACGCAGTCAAAGCCCATGTCACCGGGACGGACATGGCCCATGATGGCGTTCAGGTTGGCGCCGTCATAGTAGCACAGACCGCCTGCGTCATGGATGATCTGGGTGATCTCCAGAATGTTGGGGTCGAACAGGCCCACGGTGTTGGGGTTGGTCAGCATCAGGCCGGCGGTATCGGGGCCGACCGCCTTCCGCAGGGCGTCCAGGTCCACGCCTCCCTGCTCGTTGGAGGGCACGGAGACCACTTTGAAGCCTGCCATGGTGGCAGAAGCGGGGTTCGTGCCGTGGGCAGAGTCCGGCACAATGATCTTCGTCCGGGCCGTGTCGCCCCGGCTCTGGTGATACTTGCGGATGAGCAGCAGGCCGGTATACTCGCCGTGGGCACCGGCAGCGGGCTGGAAGGTCATGCCGTCCATTCCCGTGATCTCGCAGAGCATCTTCTCTGCGGTGTGGATGACCTCCAGGGCCCCCTGCACCGTCTCCACAGGCTGGAGGGGATGCAGCTGGGTAAACCCAGGCTGGGCAGCGGCCTCCTCGTTCACGCGGGGATTGTATTTCATGGTGCAGGAACCCAGAGGATAGAACCCGTCGTTCACGCCGTGGGTCTGCTTGGCCAGCTCCGTGTAGTGGCGGCTCAGGTCCACCTCTGCCATCTCCGGCAGGCGGGGGGCCTCGGCCCGCAGCAGGCCCTGGTCATAGGTGACCACCGGCACGTCGCAGGCGGGCAGCAGGTCGCTGCCGCGGCCGGCGCGGCTCCGTTCAAACAGCAGTTTCATTATGCCAGCACCTCCCCAATGACCTTGATGAGGCGGTCGATCTCCGCCTTGCTGTTGCACTCGGTGCAGCACCACAGGATGCCGCCGTCCACAGGCAGACCGCCCAGGATGCCCTGCTCCTCCAGCTTGGCGCAGAGGGTCTCAGGCTCAATGGGGCTGTCGGTCAGGAACTCATGGAAGAAGGGCTTGTCACCGCTGCGCAGGCCGAAGCCCAGCTTGGCCAGCTCCCCGGCCAGATAGTGGGCGTGGGCCGCAGAGGACTCCGCTGCCTGGCGCAGGCCCTTGGGACCCATGGCGGCCAGATAGACGGAAGCGGTCATGGCGCACAGGGCCTCGTTGGAGCAGATGTTGGAGGAGGCCTTCTCCCGGCGGATGTGCTGCTCGCGGGCCTGGAGGGTCAGCACGAAGCAGCGGTTGCCGTCGTCGTCCTTCGTCTCGCCGACGATCCGGCCGGGCAGCTTCCGCATCATGGCCTTCTTACAGGTCATAAAGCCCAGGTAAGGGCCGCCGAAGGACAGGGGCATGCCCAAAGGCTGACCCTCGCCCACGGCGATGTCCACGTCATACTCCCCAGGGGTCTTCAGCAGGCCCAGGGAGATGGGGTTCACGCCCATAATGACCTTGGCACCGGCGGCATGGGTCGCAGCCACAATGGCATCCATGTCTTCCAGCACGCCATAGTAGTTGGGGCTTTGGACATAGACGGCAGCCGTAGCCCCGTCCAGCGCCGCCTGGATGGCGGCGGGGTCGGTGGCGCAGCCGTCGGCAGGCACCACGATCACGGGTACTTCCCGGCTCTCACAGTAGGTCTTGATGACCGCGATGGTCTGGGGATCTGCTGCCCCGGAGACGACCACGGCAGAGCGCTTGCGCTCCTGGCACATAAACACGGCTTCCGCCGCCGCCACAGCGCCGTCATAGACAGAAGCGTTGGACACGTCCATGCCGGTCAGCTCGCACATCTGGGTCTGATACTCAAAGATAGACTGCAGCACGCCCTGGCTGATCTCCGCCTGATAGGGGGTGTAAGCGGTCAGAAATTCTTCCTTGGAAGTCACCGTCTTCACGATGGAGGGGATATAGTGGCGGTAAGCCCCGGCGCCCCGGAACACAGAGGGGAACACCCGGTTCTTTGCAGCCAGCTCGGCCATCTTCTGGCCCACCTCCAGCTCGCTCAGGCCCTCAGGCAGATCCAGGCTCTTCACCCGGACGCTCTCAGGGACCACGTCGAACAGCTGGTCGGTGGAGGTCAGACCGATGGCCTGGAGCATGGCCTGCCGCTCTTCCCCGGTGGAGGGAATGTAGCTGCCCATGCTTATGCCTCCTCTGCGGCCACCACGGCCTCGTAGCCCTCGGCGTCCAGCAGCTCCTCGGTGTCGCTGACTTCGGAGACCTTGATGAGCCAGGCTTCATAGGGAGCCTCGTTGACCTGGGCGGGATCGTCCAGCAGAGCCTCGTTCACGGCGGTCACGGTGCCGGTCACAGGGGAGAACACATCGGAGACGGCCTTCACGGACTCCACGTCGGAGAAGGACTCACCGGCGGTCACGCTGTCGCCCTCTTCGGGGAGGTTGATGAACACGATGTCGCCCAGGGCGTTCTGTGCGTAGTCGGTCAGACCGATGGTGAACACGCCGTCCTCTTCCAGGACCCACTCGTGAGACTTGCTGTACTTCAGATTTTCAGGAATGTTAGACATGATAGAGTTCCTCCAATTAGATGATATTCGTTTTACTATGTGAATCGTTTACTTACTTCTTCTTCGGTCTGGTGTAGAAGGGCAGCGGGATGATCTCCACGGCCACGCGGCGGCCGCGGACCTCGACCTCCAGCTTGGTGCCAACTTCTGCATGCTTGGCGTCCAGCATGGCCATGGCAACGGCCTTGCCCAGGAAGGGGCAGTGCGTGCCGGAGGTGGTCATACCGATCTTCTCGTCGCCCAGGAACACGTCCTGGTGCTCGCGCACGATGCCGCGGCCGGTGACTGCCAGGCCAACGCGCACGCGGGTGGGCTTACCGGCGGCGACCAGGGCGTCCTTGCCGATGAACTCCGGCTTGTCCAGCTTCACGGCGAAGTCCAGGCCGGCTTCCAGAGGGGTCACTTCCTCGTCCATCTCGTGGCCGTAGAGCGGCATGGCGGCCTCCAGGCGCAGGGTGTCGCGGGCGCCCAGGCCGCAGGGGATGAGGCCGAACTCCTCGCCTGCCTCGCGCAGGACCTTCCACAGCTTGGGGCCGTTCTCGCTGGCGGTGTAGATCTCATAGCCCAGCTCGCCGGTGTAACCGGTGCGGGAGATCATGCAGTTCATGCCGGCGATCTCGATGTTGGGCAGGGCGGTGTAATAGCCCTTGGGGATCTGGTCTTCGGGCAGCAGCTTCTTCATGATGGCAGGTGCCTTGGGGCCCTGGAGGGCCAGCTGGGCCACGGAGTCGGAGATGTCCTCGGCCTTGGTGCCGGGCAGCACGTTCTTGGCCATGTGGGCAAAGTCCTTCTCCCGGTTGGCGGCGTTCACCACGGCCAGGTAAGACTCTTCGCCGAACTTATACACCACCAGGTCGTCGATGGTGCCGCCCTTCTCATTGCACATGGCGCTGTAACGCACCTTGTTGATGGGCATGCCGTTGTAGTCGTTGGTCAGCAGGTGGTTCAGGGTGTCCAGCGCCGTGGGGCCGGTGAACAGGACCTCACCCATGTGGGACACGTCGAACAGACCGCACTGCTCACGGACAGCCATGTGTTCCTTGATCACGCCCGTGCCATACTGCACCGGCAGCAGATACCCGGCGAAGGGGACGATCTTGCCGCCCTCCTCCACGTGGACATCATACAGAGGGGTCTTTTTTTCCATCTTAGTTCGCTCCTTTTCTTATGACAAAAGTGGTCGTATTGTGGATAGAAAAAAGTGGAGGCACCTCACTCAGCCCATGCCAAGTCCCGTGCCTCCGTAATTAACCTGAAAGATTCTCTGCCAGCGCAGATTGCCTCTTCGGTGCGTCGTGCGCTCTCCAGAGTCTCGTCAAAAACCGGTCCTTTTGCCTGAGAGTTCTCGCATCCCCTTCGGCGCTGTGTCGTCACAGTCTCTCCCGGTCTCATCATCCGAACCATATCCGGTTGTGGTGCCCTCCCCGCGCTTCAAACTTCCCGCCCATTCCGGCAGGACGCGGTACACTTTCTGTACTTTATTATAATAACCACATTTTCCCCTGTCAACGAATTTTTCCGCTCTTTTCCAAAGTCAACCTGGAATACCTTGATATTCGACAATATTTTTGCTATGATTCTTTTGGATCATTTTCTGCTGCACCATTTTCTCCAAAAACGCGCGAAATTTGCAACTTCTCTTATGGGAGCCATTTCGCTCTACAAAAATTTTTGGAGGTCATTCTCATGACACAACAGAAAACGATCCGAACCACCCTGCCCGCTCTGCTGCTCGCTGCCGCCCTCTGCCTGCCCCTGGCGGCCTGCACCAACGGAAGCCCCAACCAAACAGCAACCCAGCCGACCCAAAGCCAGAAAGAGGAAGCCAGCAACTTCACCCGCTCGAAAGAGATGATGCCGGATGTCCTGGCTCTCTTCCCCGACCTTCCCGTCCAGGTCACTGGCGAGGAGGGGGACGACAAGTACAGCGTCTACGTAGAGAACCTGACCAAGGAAGACTACGATGCCTTCGTCAGCACCCTCATCGAAAACGGCTTCACGCGCAGCGTGGACCGAAGCGAGTACGATGACTCCTGCTACTTCCAGGCCACCACGGAAGACCGTTGCATGGGCGCCGATGTCAGCTTCTACGACACCAGCACCTACCGGGACAAAACCTCCATGAGCGCCACCGTCGGCTTCACCCAGTACGGCTTAGGCTACCAGGCGGGCCTGCGTCAATCCCAGCAGTAAATCAAAGAGAGAAAAGGAGAGTTTCTCGTGAGTAAACAAAATTCACATGAAGTCACATCAAAAAAGCAAACCAATAAACCACTCTTCACTCCTGGCTTAACACGCTTTTGCATTGTTATGGTCATAATTATCATAGCCGCCATCGTCATTCCTAATTCAATCACCCAAATCCATGAGAAGCTCTTCCCAGAAGCCGCAACTACTGAGATTGTCAAACAAAAGCTAGAAAACATGGGGCTCTTGGTTACGCAAGCTTCATATTCCGAAGGAATCATTTTCAGTGAAAATGATAGAAAAGTAGGTAACATCACCGTACCACTTACCAAAAGCAAAGCCATCTACAGTTATCGTGCTACTATTACAGCTGGCTATAATTTCGCAGATATTACTCTCCAAGAAGATGGCAACAAGATCAACGTAACACTCCCAGATGTGCAAACTATTTCCAAAAGCATTGACCACGACTCCTTTCGTATGTATCTGGATGAGCAAAGTATCTTTGCTCCGATTTCTCCCGATATAATCAACGAAGATGTAAATGACTTGTTGGATAGTGCCGAGAAAACCGCCATAGCGAATGGACTCTATGATAATGCATATACCAATGCTAAAACTATCTTAACAGGTTTTCTCAGTAGTATACTTTCCGATTATGAAATTAACATAACATAAGCGAGTTCAGCTTATAAAAGTACGTCTAACAAGCCTTAGGAGGTTCTCTATGAAGAAAAAACTTAAAATCATACTTATCTGCGTCGTTGTGGCCATCGTACTCTTCTACCTTGGTCTTTTCCTGACCAGGTAATCTGTCCTGTAAAGAGGGCGTTGGCTTAATCAATTTTAAGACAACGCCCTCTTCCCTTACAAAATCAATGGCTCCCCTGAAAGGGGAGCTGTCAGCGCAGCTGACTGAGGGGTTGTCCCCGAAGGGCCCAACCACTTGCGTCAGAAGAATCCCCGAAAGACCGGACCAGTTCTACACAGCGACAGTATCTTAGAAAGCCGAAAAAGTGCGAGAGCCATGCACCAGCTCTCGCACTTTTTCATTCACAAAATAACCGGAGAAAAACTCACTTCTCCATCTCGGTGATCAGCCCCACGCGCCGTGCGTGCCGGCCGCCTTCAAACGCGGTGTTCAGGAACACCTGGACGATGCGCTCGGCCAGGTTGGGGCCGACGATGCCGGCGCCCATGGCCAGCATGTTTGCATCGTTGTGGCGACGGGTCATCTCGGCGGAGAGGGGGTCGCCGCACAGGGCGCAGCGGATGCCCTTCACTTTGTTGGCCGTGATGGAGATGCCGATGCCGGTGGTGCAGATGACGATGCCCTTGTCACATTCGCCGGAGGCCACCGCCTCTGCCGCCGCCTTGCCGAAGACGGGGTAGTCACAGCTCTCCTTGCTGTGGCAGCCATAGTCCTTGTAAGCGATGCCCTCCTTGTCCAGGTAGGCCTTCACCCGTTCCTTCAGATCATAGCCACCGTGGTCAGAACCCAGTGCGATCATGGTCCACTCCTCCTTTTGAATTCGTCACAACCGGAACATCTCCGGCTTGCGCTCGTGGTAGACTGCCACGTAGCGGAAGCCGCAGTCCTGCATCAGGCCATAGGCTTCCTTGACCCCCAGACCCAAAGGCTCCGGGGCGTGGGCGTCGGAACCCACGGTGATGATCTCCCCGCCCAGTTCCTTGTAATCCTTGAGCATCGGGATCCACTCGCGCAGGGTCCTGCCCTTCCAGGTGTTGATCTCGATGCCCCGGCCGGACTCGATGGCCAGCCGCATGATCTCACGGATCTGCTCCCGATACCGGGCCAAGCTGGGGGTCTCATAGGGGCCGTTCATATACCGCAGGGGGTAGAAGAGGTGGGCCACTATGTCGTAGTAAGGTGCTGCGGCCATTTTCTGCATGGAGGCAAAGTAGTTGTCCAGCGCTGCGTAGCACTGGTCCAGCGTGTCGTAAGTCAGCATGTAAAAGTCCCGGCCGCCGTCCTTCTCGTCCATATTGTGACAGGAACCGAGGACAAAGTCAAGGCCCGGCTGGCTGAGGATGGTCTCCGCCACCTCCGGGACCAGGTGGGCCATGCCGAACTCCAAGCCCATGGGCAGGTCCAGCTTGGTGCCAAAGGCGTCCAGCATTTTCTTCCGTTCCTGCTCCACGGCCGCCCAGTCGTAGGTCAGGGTGCGCTCCCCTTCCAGGCTGAGCAGGTCGCAGTGGTCGGTAAGGCAGAGGGTGGTCAGCCCCAGCTCCGTGGCCCGCTGGGCCATGGCGGGCATCGGTGCCTCGCTGTCCGGGGAACAAAGGGAATGGGTGTGACAGTCTGCAAGGATCATGGCGATCTCCTTTCTTGTCCCGGTCCGTTATTTCTTTTTCTTGCGGTGGAAGATGGAGCTGTGCTCGTCCTTCTCCTCGCTTTTGGTCACGCCGGAGTGCTCGCCCATGGTCGCTGCGAACTTGCGCAGCGCGTCCTTCTGCTCCTCGTTGAGGTTGCGGGGGATCTCCACCCGGATGGTGACGTACTGGTCGCCGCGTCCCCGGCCGTTCAGGCTGGGCACACCTCTGCCCCGCAGGCGCAGGGTGGTTCCCGGCTGGGTGCCCGGCTCGATCTTGCACATGATCTTGCCGTCCAGGGAGGGGATCTCCACCTCGCCGCCCAGGGTGGCCTGGAGGATGGAGACCGTCTGATCCAGATAGATATGGGGCCCTTCTCTCCGCAGGCGGGGATGGGGCGTGACGTTGATGCCCACGATCAGATCCCCGGCAGGACCGCCGTTGCGCCCGCAGTCGCCCTGACCCCGGACGGAAATGGCCTGGCCATTGTCGATGCCCGCCGGAACTTTGACGTGGACCTTTTTTCTCCGGCGCACGCCGCCGGTGCCGCCGCAGGCCTTGCACTTCTGATGGATGATCTTGCCCTCGCCCCGACAGTTGGGGCAGACGGTGGAGGTCGCCATCGTGCCGAACATGGTCTGCCGCTGCATCCGCACTTGGCCGGAGCCGTGACACTCAGGACATACTTCTGCAGTAGTCCCCGGCTCGCAGCCGGTGCCCTTGCAGGTCTCGCAGTTTTCCACGTGCTGGATGGTCACGTCCTTCTCGCAGCCGAATGCCGCCTCTTCCAGGGTCAGCGTCAGGCTGGTGCGGACGGTGCCGCCCTTGGCCGGGCCGGTGCGGGTCTGTCCGCCTCCGCCGAAGCCGCCGCCCCCAAAGCCCCCGCCGAAGAAGGAGCCGAAGAGATCCCCGATGTCGCCCATGTCAAAGCCGCCGAAGCCACCGGCTCCGCCAGCCCCGCCGGCGCCGAAGTTGGGGTCGACGCCCGCAAAGCCAAACTGGTCGTACTTGGCCCGCTTGTCCTTGTCGGACAGCACTTCATAGGCTTCGTTGATCTCTTTAAAGCGGGCCTCCGCCTCTTTGTCCCCCGGGTTCAGGTCGGGGTGGTTCTGCTTGGCCAGCTTTCGGTATGCTTTTTTCAACTCGTCGGCCGTGGCGTTCTTCTGCACGCCCAAGACCTCGTAGTAATCTCGTTTCTTTTCGTTTGCCATTGCGTTCTCACCTCACGAAACCGGATGGGCGGTCCCGCCGCCCGTCTCCGTTCAG
>ERZ1026880.709-NODE-709-length-16089-cov-4.314394_pt1 | contig 16089 bp, 9 predicted proteins | sample MGYA00380170_ERZ1026880 | MGnify/ENA primary metagenome ERZ1026880 (study PRJEB33269, sample SAMEA4719806) | human gut metagenome | biome: human-associated habitat; feature: organic feature; material: feces | place: Cameroon | collected 2013-10 ...
CATCAGTTTCTCGTCGGCGCGGGTGGAACCCTTGTGAACCAAGGCCGAGAAACCGCCGACGAAGTTAACGCCAACTTCCTTGGCAGCCTTGTCCATGGCCTCGGCGATGGGCGAAAGGTCGGTTTCGGGAACGGCGTCGCACAGCTCGGCGATAGGAGTGACCGAGATGCGCTTGTTGACAATGGGGATGCCGTACTCGCGCTCGAGTTGCTCGGCGGTGGGAACCAAGTTCTCGGCGGCCGAGGTCATGCGGTCGTAGATTTTGCGCGAGATGCCGTCGACGCTGTCGGCGGCGCATGAGCGCAGGTTAAGACCCAGCGTGATGGTGCGGATGTCCAGGTTTTGCTCGGTGATCATCGCGGTGGTTGCGGCGACGTCGGCAGGCGTGATCTGCATGGCTCCTCGTTTTCATTCGTGGTGTGCGATGCGCTTTCTTGGTGTGCGGCGCTTGTGACCGCGATGCGCATCCGATTCTTCAAGAATAGCAAAGCCTGATGTGCCGCTTGTTACGAATGGAGATATCGACGAAAAGATGACGGAACGCGCCGAAGCACCCAACAGTTGGGATGTGTCCATCGCAGGGGACGGTTCGGTCGTCGCTTTGCGCTAATATGAATACGCGTATTTAAACGTAGGCTGATAGTTTTGGATTTCTATGGCAGCTTCAGGTAAATGTGCTAGCGGGAACAAAGGGCCGATCTCTTCGAACTCGTTTGCATAAAAGAAGACCACACGTACGTTTTCGCAGGTCGTTGCGTGGAAATAAGACGGAGTCTCCGTGCTACAGTGATGCAGAGGCAAACAGTTCTATTCATTTGTAGAAACAGACAAGGAGCGAAACATGACGAAGTTGAGTGTCGAAATGCTGATGGACGCATCAAAGGCGGGTGGCGCTGCAGCTATGTCCAGCGTCACGCGTCTTGAGCCTGCAGGCGGAGAACATGCGCTTGTTGCACCGGCGAAATACGCGAGTGGCAGCAGGGGTACATACGTTTTCGAAACGCGCGAAATTGACGGTCATCCTACCAAGACGGTGCTGATCGACTCTCGCAGCTCGATGGCTAATCGAATCGAAGACGGTTTGAGCAAAGGCATCAAAGAGGGTAACGAGGTCTTGTGCGCGATGCCCAAAATTCGCGTCACCTACAAGAACGCTGAAGGCGACATTGTCGCAATGGAGACGGATCTCGATCTGCCTCATCGCGCGTTCGATGGCCATATTCGTTTGGGCTTTGATGCAGATGGCAAGAACATGGCCGAAAACGAAGTTTATTTCGCTGCGCGCAATTCGACGCTCGACGACATGTCTGCGTTGTTTGACATTAGTCCCATTACGTGCGTATTGGGTGGCTGGGATAGTACGCGTAAGTCTCGTCAGGTGAGGCTCGCCGCGGCAGTTACCGGTGAGATCGTGGGTATTTTGAGCGACCAGACGGCGAATGATCCGCAGACGCTTGTCACCAAACGAAGTGGCGCCCGCGTTGATCCCGTTGGCGCGGGTATTTATTTCGACCAGAAGACGGCGGTCGAAATCGGGGAGCGAATCGGGCATCCGATCGATAAAAAGGACATCAAGAATGGTAAGGTTAGCGGCTCCGCTTTCGTTATCGGGGCAATTCCTCCAGGCGTTGACGCCCTTGATGGCGTCGCCGCAAGTAAGATCATTCGCACACGCGTCCTGAGTTTTGCCACGTTTAGATCTATGTCCTTTGGCAAAGGCGCAGAGGGCGATGCTGCGATTCGAGCACTTTTGGCTGCCGTGGCGATTGACGGTATGGTTCGTTCTGATAGCGAGTTGCTGCTTCGTGCTAACGCTCACCTGGTCGAGGCGGAGGCTCCCAAGACGCTTATTCACGGGCGTTATGGCAAAGTGATCGAAATCGACCCCATGACGGTTAATGAAGCGGACGAATTGCTTAAAGCCGCATACGACAACGCGCGAAACATCGCAGGCGTTGTTTGGGAGGGCCAGACGCTTGAAGTGGCCGGGGAGCCTGCGGTTGTTGCGGGCATTGATGACACCGTCGAGGAGCAGTAGGATGTCGCTCGAGTTGCGAGCGGATTTTTTGTTTGGATGGTACCAAGGTCATTCCCGTGCGGGAAGGCTTGAGGATGTGCCTTCGCTTGATCGGCTGCATGCGGCGCTTTTAGCTGGCGCGTGCAGCCTGGAGAGGCAGGAGGGTAAGCGTCCTGACAAGGATCTTGACTCGCTCGACCAAGAGCTTTTCTCGTGGCTTGAGGCCAACGCGCCGGATGCTGTTCTGTTGCCGGGAGTGATAATCCAGCAATCAAACGCCGTTGCCTATCGGGATAAAGGGGGCCTTAAAGGTGGCATAGACGCCCCCAAGAAAGAAGGGGTCGCTTCCGGTCGATCGTTCGTCGATGGTCCTATTTGCTGGTACTGGGATTCCGCACCAGCCGATGAGCTCGTGCGACGTTTGGGCGATATTGCAAACGAGGTTCCTTATTTGGGGGAATCTGAGAGTCGTGTGATCCTTGGCGTGTCGCGGGTCGCTGATATCCCCAATGGGGCGTTGCGTGCATGCGAACCGTCGTTTGACGCGCGAAGCTTTGCGGCAGCCGACAGGGGGTTCACTGATGAGCTTGCTCGGTTCCACGAGCAGCGCCAAAAGAAAGTGAAAAGGGATAAAACTACCCAAAATGAAGAAGAGCAATCACTTCAGTTTAACTTCACCCACTTAAGAAACGTCTACTATGCCTACACGGAAAAAGAGGACGCTTCGATCGATGTGCCGTGGCGTCATGGATTCGCAATGAAGGTGCTAGGACGTAGGATTGCTCGGGAAGAATACGTGGCGGTGAGCGTGTGTTTGCATCGCGCTTTGGTCAAAGCTTTTGGCGATGATTTGCCGAAGGCTTTGCGATATGCACAACTTCAGCCTTTAGCAAACGGCTTGGCAATCCAGGTGATTTCCGCCGATGCGCCGTCTAATTGCTTAAGCTGCGGCGACGGCGCGGATGCCCTTCTTGTCATGCTTCCAAATGGAGTGTCGCTAGAAGAGGAAGCCCTTATCGCAAAGGGCTTGTCTCGTATCACGCGGCTTTATGGTAAGCGACTGGGCGCAATGGATGTGGCATTCACAGGAGAGCGCCTGGATCTCGACGAGTTCTGGGATCCGACTCCTCAAGGGTGCAGGCGCATGTTTGCGACGGATCCGCTGTTTATCCCCGATAGTCGTCCTCCGTCGCGGTCTAAGAACGGCGGCGTTGAATGGAAGATTGACGACGACGCTCGTGTTGCCTTTGGTCATGTGTGGCGCAACCTAGGCTTCTCCGTTGCGACGAAGGGGGATCAGGGGCGTATTGATCTCTCTAGAGCGGTTGAGCAGTCGGGCGTCGGGGTCGGGGGCGGCAGGGTCGTGCCTGCAAGCAACATTCGAGATTACGTTCATCACACCAACAAAGGCTCCCTGCTTGTTGGCGCGTGGGCCATGGTCGATATGGGCGAACTCGGACATGACAGGTGCGTTTGTGCGATTGGCCAAACTCGCCACATCGGCGGAGGCTTGCTTGTTCCGGTGGATATTCCCGATCTGAACCGTTCCGTCTCGAAGGGGGTGCGTGGTCGGTGAGCGATGCGGAAGTAACGTTAGATAACTTATTTGCTGAGTTCTACCAGGCTGTAAACGGTTTTGCTCCGTATGAGTGGCAGTGCCGTTTGATGCGTCATGTTGCCGAGGGCGGCACGTGGCCCGATATTCTCGACTGCCCTACCGGTTCGGGCAAAACCGCCGTTCTTGAAGTTCATGTTTTCCTTAATGCGTTTGCAGGCCATTTTGGTGTGTCGGACGATGTTCCGCGACGACTGGTCGTTGCGGTTAACCGCAGGTCGCTTGTTGACTCTCAGTATCTTCACGCTCAGGCAATGGCCGAGTCTTTGCGCCAAGCGCTTTCGAGTGGAGAAGGTGAATGCGGTCAATCGCAAACCGTTCTTGCTCGGGTTGCGGCGGGTTTGGTTGATCGATGGGGCGAGTCTGGTAAAGATGCGGCTGTAGCTGAGGGCCCGCTAACGGTTTCGTCCATGCGTGGCGGCTCCGATGCTCCGAATCGCGATAATTCGTGGCGCCTTTATCCCGAGGCCCCCATGATTGCCTGCGCAACCCCAGACATGGTCGGAAGCAGGTTGCTGTTCCGAGGATACGGAGCGAGTCGGATGATGAGGCCGGTCGAGGCTGGCTTGCTTGCTTACGATAGCGTGCTTGTCGTTGACGAGGCTCACGGCAATCGCCAGTTGGTATTGACGGCAAGGCGCATATCCAGCCTCGAGGGCTCGCCCGATGGTTCCGTCGCGCGTCCGCTGCAGGTTGTGGAGTCCACGGCGACGCCCGTAGAAAGCTCCGTTTGCGCCAAAGGGCTCGATCGTATTCGCGTGACGGAAGACGATTTAGAGTCCGATGAGGTTCTTGCCAGTAGAGTTTCGAAGCCCAAGGTGCTTGAGCTGCGCGCAACGGGAGGCGGTAGCGCCCACTCGGATCGGATAGCGAATATCGCCCTCGATCAACTTGAGAAGCAAGACGGAGTGGTTGCCGTTCTTGTTAATACGGTTAAAACCGCCGTCGCTGTTGAGACGAGGCTGAGGGCAAGCCTTTCTGCTTTGGAAGATGAGTCGAGTGGCCTTGATATAGTGTGCGTTCTAGGTAGGATGCGCTCTTTTGATAGGGCGGATTCCGTGCGACGTTTGAAAGAGATAAGCCTTCCGGGGAGACGGGGAATCATCGTCGGCACGCAGGCTCTTGAGGTTGGACTTAACTACGATTGCCGAGTTTTGGTAACCGAGCTGTGCCCCGCTTCAGCCTTGGTCCAGCGCCTTGGGCGCGTGAACAGGTTCGGATGTTATCCTAACGGTACGGCGATTATCGTTGATGGCGGTGCTGTCTCTAGGGGTCCTTACGAGCAGGGCGATCTTGACGTGGCGAACGAGTGGATAAAGAGGCTGAGCGCCTTGTATCCCAATGGCGTAAGCGCATTTGATCTTTCTCGAATTAAGGTTCCCAATCAATCTGGTGCTCGAGCTCTGTACCAACGTCTCGAATCAAGCGACGTCGAGTGCTTGTCCCACACGAGTGAGCGTCTTGGGGCCGAGGAGGGTGTTCAAACTATTGACGGCAGTGCCGCAGATCTTGCGTTGTGGCTTCGCGATGAGCTCGGTAGGGATTGGGATCGAGATGTGTCGTTGGCGGTGCGCTCGGGCCTTCCGGGCAACGCCGTTGAAGCTTGCGATCTTGTCATGCGTATTCCTCCTTTGGAAGAGGAGCTGTTCCCTTGCAGCTATTCCGAGATGCGCGGCGTGATGGATCTTTGCTGGGGCGTTGGGGAGAAGCAATCGGGTTCTCGCGCAGCCGAGGATTTGCATCGAGATATGCCCGAGCCTGCGTTTATGGTTCTCGCGTCGGAAGACGGGCAGTCTTTTCACCTTATGGAACCCTTCGAGCGTCTTGTACCTGGTGGGGTGTATATCGTTGATGCGTCTGCTCCAATCTTTCGTGGGCCGGTTGTCGCCCCGCGAGGTGAGAAAGGCAAGCTCGATGTCGCGTCTGACGTATACGAGCAGATCGCATTGGGCGATGGCGTTGGAGACCTGCCCTTCGTGTTGGACGACCGTTCTAGAGGTGTTGTTTGCGCCGATGATCCTCGTTGCGCCAAGGAACTGCTTGAGTGGGAGAAGGAACTGAAAAAAGCCGTTGTTGAATTAGCGAACGATCCTGATAGCGAAGAGTCTCAAGCGCAGGTAATGGAACGATTTGTCGAAACTGCTGCTCAGCTGTTTTCGGGCGAAAGCACTGTCTTTTCGGTTGTTAGAGGTCTCGAGGTGGTATTGCCTACGGGCGAAGACGAGCTGCAGGTTGAAGATGTGGTTCTCGTTTACCGTCCCGCTATCAACTCCCCTGATGTCTCGCTATTGGAGATCGGCGGTTCAATGGAGGTGCCGCTTGGCGAGCACGAACTGGCAACATCGGATCTTGCTCGCAGCATTGCTCAATCGGTCGGTCTGGCTTCGTCGTACGAGAACGTTGTTGCGATTGTCGGCGCCCATCATGACGACGGGAAAATCGACCCTCGCTTTCAGCGTATGCTCGCTGGAGGGAGGAAGCCAACGCGAGTGCTTGCAAAGAGCAGGGGGCATTCGCGTTCCGATGTCATCAAACTGTACAAAGCGCTGGGCATAAGCGGTTGGCGGCATGAGCAGCTGTCGGCGGCTATGGTGTGGGATCGTTTTAGGTCGGATTCGAATTACGATCTAGATGAGTCGTCGCTTGCTTCCGTTGGGCAACTTTCGGAGGCCGAGAAGAAGCTTGTCGTGCGGCTTGTTGGCACTTCTCATGGTCGTGGCCGCTCTGCGTTTGACTCTGGCGTAGAAGGGCTTTGCGCCGACAAGGAGCTGAATCAAAAGCTTGACTCCTCTATTAACGAGCTTTTTGGTTTTGGCTTATGGGAAAGTCTCGTCGCTCGTACTGACGAGCTATACGGATATTGGGGCGTTGCGTATCTGGAGGCGATTGTTCGCGCAGCCGATGCGCGCGAGTCGGCTGCGGAGCAAGGGGGCGGTTTCCGATGAGAATTCAAGGCTCGGTCCGCGATCTTTTCTCTCACATGAAGATGCTCGGATTGGCGACGATTGTGTCTTCGTATCGCTTTGACAAAGAAGATAACTCGTTTTCTCCAGTGACAGTTTGGTGGGAGAGTCCAGACGCGATGGTTCTTTCGTCTGTATCTCGTGACATATCGGTAGATGAAGCCGCCGAATGCGTGCGTGCTTACCTTGATGACCTGATCGAGGGGGAAGAGGTTGTGCAGCGCATGGTCAGCGTTGGCGGAAAGGACCATTCTCCTTTAAGTCCGCGCATTGCGAAGTCCTTCAGCGATCAAGAGTGGCTCTCGTATCGGGCTGCTCGGCAGAGTATCATCGATTACTCCGAACGAGAGGTTCCGCTTTTCGGGAGCCTGGTCAATGCATTGGGCTTTCCGGCGTACTGGTCCGAGACGCTTGATGAATCTAAAGGCAAGCTGAACTTGGATTTGGGCGCGAGTTCATGGGAGATGGCTCCACGCAACCAGGGATCCGAATTTATGAAGAACAAGTACTTTAAGCATGTGCGCGCGTGCGAACAGTTGTCGGTTCAAGATATCGGGGATCGCATTCGAGGCGAGGTCCTTGATTCTCGAAACGAGCTGCGCAATGCGAGCGGCCTTCGAGCGCCAGCGCATCTTGACGTGCTCCTATCCTTTGTTGCGTTGAGCGGTATCGAGCTATTTCCAACAAGGCCAATAACAGTCGGAAGGGCTGGCTCGGCGTCGACCGCGGCTACGACGCAGCGCGTAGGAGGACGCAAGCAGACGTTCTTCGTATTGCCAATCACTGATCGCGCTGTGACGCTTGAGAAATATAGCGCCATATGTAGAAATGCCGCCATGTACCGCGTTGCGAATGAGACGATTCGCGATTCCCAATTGACGGCGCTTGACGTCTCGATTGCGCCCTCGCGCTCGTGGCTCCTCTCCCACGGTGTTAGCCATCTGGCCGTGTTCCATAGGTTTGTTGGCGGAACTCCGTCTTGCCCCGAGTACTACGCAAATGAGGGTGACGTTGATTCTGTATAGACATTCGCATCGAGATTGCCTGGTTGCAGCCTCGATGCGAATGCATCGATCGCGTTTTGGCCGCCGTTGTTGTGTGTTAGCGAGGTCATTATGGAAGACGACAAGATTCCTATTAGCTTGGTGCTTCAGTGGGTGTATTGCCCTCGAAGAGCGTGGTTGGAAGCTGCAGGTGAGCGCACGGATACTTACCAGATGCAGGTTGGGTACAACTCGCATCGTAGCGTGGACGATCGCAAGACCGAAAGAAAAGGAGAGATTCGTGCGCTTGAAGTTTCAAGCGAAGAACTCGGTCTATCTGGAAAGCTCGACAGCGTTGTTGAGGTGGAAGATGGTCTTGAAATAATTGAATACAAGTCAACTCCCGTAAAAAGCCGCCCTGAAGTGACGGATGCCATGCGGATCCAATTGGCGCTGCAGAAAACATGCCTCGAGGAATCGGGGCGCAGAGTGTCTGGAACTGCGGTGTTTTTTACTTCGCATCATCGTCGGATTGTCGTGGAGCTGGGCCAGGATGATTTCGATGCCGCACGTATCGCTGTAGCCCAAGCCCGGAAGGTCTTGGCCGCTGATTCGGCGCCGCCGCCCTTAGAGGATGATTTTCGTTGCGACCGCTGTTCTCATGCTGGGGTGTGCCTTCCCGAGGAGAGAAAGCTACAGCCGGTGTCACGTCGGATTCGGGTTTCTGACCCAGATGGGCAAGTGGTTCACCTGGCAAATCCGGGTGCATACGCTAAGGTTCGCCAAGGGCAGATGATAGTGACCAAGGGCGACGAGATTCTTGCGAAAATACCCCTAGAAACTATTCAAGCTCTTGAAATTCACGGGAACGTTAACGTTTCTGGGGGCTTAATGCGTGAACTGCTGTGGAGAAACGTGAGCATACTTTGGTGTACGGGATCGGGAAAGCTAACAGGTTGGGCGGTTTCCTCGTACGGGCCAAATGGAAAAACGCGTGTTGATCAGCATGTTGCATCCTATGAGGGAAGGTTGGACTTAGCGCGAGAATTCATCTCTTCCAAGATCGCCAATCAGGCGACTCAGCTTAGACGAAGTGGCGTAGACAAAGAAGTTGTTGCGCAGCTACGCAGGATCCAATCGCAAGTCGGTTTTGCGGAACGTTGGCAGGATGTGCTCGGTTATGAAGGCGACGCGGCCTCCATTTATTTCGAAAATTGGCCATCGCTGCTGAAAGAGCCCCAGCGTGATTCATGGGAATGGAGCGGTAGAAGCGGGAGGCCGGCGAAAGACGCGTTGAATGCGATGCTGAACTACGCATATTCGCTATTGCTTGCTGATGCGGTTCGGGCGATTATTGCCTGCGGGCTGGATCCCCATGCGGGTTTTTTGCATAGCAGCGGAAGAAACAAACCGGCGCTCGCCCTTGACTTGATGGAGGAGTTTAGAGCTCCGGTTGCCGACTCTGTTGTTCAGACCGTGGTGAACAACGGGGAAGTGAAGCCATCGCAGTTTACCGAGGTGCTGGGCAGCGTGCGTATGCAAGACGGCGCTCGGAAGACCTTGATAACGGCGTACGAACGCAGAATGCTAACGGAGATTCGTCACCCGATTTTTGGTTATTCAGCTACTTGGCGCAGGTGCATTGAGATTCAGGCGCGTCAGGTCCTAGGCGTCCTCGACGGCTCTCAGTCAGTTTATAAGGGGATTCATGTCCGATGAGCAAGAATCAACGTAGGTATTTGATTGCTTATGACGTTTGCGACGATCGGCGCAGATCCCGAATCGCGACGGTCCTCCAATCGTATGGGCATCGCCTGCAATACAGTTTATTTCAGGTTGACGCCTCTCCTGCGCGATTGGAGCGCTTGACTGCGCAGCTTGAAAAAGAAATATCAAGTAAGGAAGACTCTATTTTGGTGTGCGATATGGGCATTCCCGATTCGCGGGCATCTCGGGGCATCGTGCGCCTGGGGTCGCATCTCGATATCCCTTCCGATGGGGCTATCGTTATTTGATGCCAATGCGAGGGGTCTTTCGTTTCGGGTTTCATCGGTGTTGCTCGCGCCTTCTTTCGCCTGATGGGATGGGTATCGTGTACGTTTCCGTGTTGTTTTTCTCTCGATTGCGCCTTTTCTTTCGGAGCGCTCGCAAGCAGAGCCTTGGCTGCTGCTCAGATGCTGATAAAATATGAGGCCATGACCGGGATAAACTCCCGGTCCCTTCGTTGAGGTGTCCTGACGGGCGATACGACCTACGGCATCCCGGCTATGACCGGGATAAACTCCCGGTCCCTTCGTTGAGGTAGCAAGGGAAACTTCACTGAGCTTGTGGAAGCGGTGAATGACCGGGATAAACTCCCGGTCCCTTCGTTGAGGTTGAACAGTTGGTGGAGCTGGCGTTCATTCGGTCGAATGACCGGGATAAACTCCCGGTCCCTTCGTTGAGGTGGTTTGAGCTGCTTGTGAGCCTTGAATGGGTCTGTCATGACCGGGATAAACTCCCGGTCCCTTCGTTGAGGTCTGTATCCGGCCTTCTTGAACTCCGTCTCTAGCGTCATGACCGGGATAAACTCCCGGTCCCTTCGTTGAGGTTATCAAACGACGGTTAAAGGCTCCTTCAATGGAAATGACCGGGATAAACTCCCGGTCCCTTCGTTGAGGTACGATAGAGTTGTCCAGGCCGTAGTTGCCCACGTCCCATGACCGGGATAAACTCCCGGTCCCTTCGTTGAGGTACCGAATACAATGCGAGCATGTAGTTCTGGAAATACGATGACCGGGATAAACTCCCGGTCCCTTCGTTGAGGTAACAAAGACGGTTGACACCCATATCAAGCGTCTGCGATGACCGGGATAAACTCCCGGTCCCTTCGTTGAGGTACCAACTGGGCGAAGGAGCAGGGCATCATTGTCGGGATGACCGGGATAAACTCCCGGTCATTTCGTTGAGGTGAAACCACGTCGCAGTGGGATGCGGCAGGTCGCAATGACCGGGATGACTTGTCTGTCCCCCTCGTTGACGTGCTGAAGCGCCCAGTAGTTGGGGGTGTATCCATTGCGGGGGGGGCGGCTCGGTCGTCGCCTTGCGCTAATATCGATTAAGCATTTTTTACGGTCAAGATTTTTAAGCCGCAGCAGCGATGCCCCCAGTTCCTTCGCTGACGCCACGTGTAAAGCAAACAGCAAAAGAAAGAGGTATTCAGATGAGCTGGGGACTCAGTCCGTATTTCAAGGCCTCGGCAAGCATGCCTCACACATGCCCGGAATGCGGAGCTTTGCTGAATCTTGGGGGGCTTGAAGCTGACGTGGGACGCCGCGATGTGGAAATGCCCGTCGTGCAAGTGGCTCCACTTGGAGGTGCCCCCGAAGGCCGCAAACCTTGGCCCGCGCAAGCTTGAGCCGTCGCATGCCGAGATGGTGGGCGCCGCGCTAGGGCAGATCGTGTCGGTGCATTCCGGGCCGGTACGTATAATCCGACCGACCTTCGGCGGCAAATAACGCGCGATGCAACACGTGCGTGCAGCGTGGGTGTGGTACGCCATGAAGGGTCTACTGCAGTCTGAACAATCCGCTTCGATTCCCTTAGCTGTCCATTGCGGTTCCCTCGTGGCTTTTTCAAACCCGTTAATATAGGCGGCATTGAAGAAGTTTGAAGGAGGTTCTCATGTACGAGCCCAGCAAAATGTACGATTCATTCGACATCGCCGGTTTCCAATATCACGATGGCGCTCTCGTCTTGGGAAGCCTGAAGGTTGGCAAGAAACTCGACCTCGTTCCCGAGTTCGACAACCCTTACGACCCCAATGCCGTCTCCATCCGCCGCAAAGGCATGCATCTGGGCTATGTCCCGCGTGCCAGGAACGCCACCATCGCTCAGCTGCTTCGTTTCGGTCACAACAACGTTTTCGAGTGCCGCGTCATGAAGGTGGACAAAAGCGCCGATCCGCGTAATCAGGTTCACGTGGGCATCTACGTGGTCGACAAGCGCAAGAAGAGCTAGTTCGAGCCCCTCTTTCTTGGAATCGTCGCTGGCTATTTTTCCTGGTAGCTGGCGACGATTTCTTTCAGGTACTCCCGATAGGTAACCTGAACGGATTTCGGCGACTCAATGCGAACCTTGGTTCCCAAAATTGTCAGCCACCCGAAAAACGTGGGCGCAACCATCACAGTTGCCGAAACGCGCGTCTGCCCGTCGCTGCTTATCGTGATGTTGGCGTCCGGCCCGAACCTGTCTATTACGGCGTTCATGGCGTCGGGCTCCACCAACAGCGTCACGTTCGCTGTCTCGCCGTTGTACATTCCGAACACGCGCAGCTGGTATTCCGACACATCGAAACCGGCGATTTCCTCGTTACGCGTAGAAGGCTCGTCCGAAACCTCAATCGACTTCATGCGATCCACGCGGTAGTTGGTGAAGCCGTTGTGCTTGTCATTCCAGGCAACCAGATAGTACTCGTCGTCGGTGTACATCAGCTGAACAGGCGTTTCGACATAGCGCTCGCCGTCGCGCGATGCGACCAGCTTACCTCTGGCGTCGTATTTGTAATACACGAACGACATCTTGCGTTTCTTGTCCATGGCGCGCTGAATGGCGTCCACGTTGTAGAACACCGACTCGTTCAGGCTTTTGATTCGCCCCTCAACGTACACGCGCTTATGCATGCCGTCGGCGATGTGGCGGCTCCCCAGCTCGCTGATAGCCTTCACCAGTGACGTGCTTTTCTTTTGGGTAAGGAAGCGCGACGACTGCACGGCATCAGCCATAAGGAACAGCTCTTGATCTTGGAACCTTCGGTTTATCAGGCGATACTCGGCTGGTCTGTGCGTGCCGTCAAGAAGGATGTCGTAGCCGAATGCGCGAAGGCATTCGATGTCGCGGTAAACCGTCTTGCGCTCCACTTCGATGCCTTCTTCGGCGAGCTTTTCGATGATTTCCTGAACCGAGATGCCGTGATTCTCGTCGGTTTCCTTTGCGAAGATACGGGCAAGAAACAGAAGCTTCAGCTTGCTTTTGGCGACTTCGGCCATGTTCGGTCCCTTCAGGTGGGCTTGATCCTTCGCTGAACCATTCTAAGCGTTGTCGGGTTTGCGCGCCGCCGTTCTTTCGCGAGGCGATCTGCGCCTGCCTTTCATGCGGCGTTTTGCCCGACGAGGTTGTGCGGTCGTCGCTGCCGGGGAGCTATTTTGGGTGATGATCTGTGCCTTTTGAGCTACAGATGGCAAACAGATCGGTAGCATCGCGAAATGCCTGTAAAATATAAGGTTGCATACACTCTGAGCCGCATGGGACGTTCGCGTTTCGGCTTGTTTCCATCGGTTTGTTTCGAGTGAGTTCGAGAGGAAGCGATATGACGAACAACCAAGCCGCTCCGCTGCGAATCGGCATCGACGTCGGTTCAACCACGGTCAAACTTGCGATCTTGGATCAAGACAACACGGTTCTGTATTCCGTTTACCAACGTCACCACTCTGACGTACGCGCCACGGTCGCCGAGGTTCTTGAGAAGGCCGCCGAAGAATTCGGCGATGCTCCTATGACCATTGCCATCACGGGCTCGGGCGGCTTGCTGCTGGCCAAGTGGCTTGGCGTCGAATTCGTTCAGGAAGTCATCGCGTCGAAAACCGCGGTTGAGGCCTTCATCCCCGAAACCGACGTTGCCATCGAGCTTGGCGGCGAGGACGCGAAGATCATTTATTTCGATCAATCCATCGAGCAGCGCATGAACGGTCAGTGCGCCGGCGGTACAGGTGCGTTCATCGATCAGATGGCCACCCTTCTGAACACCGATGCCGGCGGCCTGAACGAAATGGCCAAGAAGCACACCACCATTTATCCCATCGCATCGCGCTGCGGCGTGTTCGCGAAAACCGACGTTCAACCGCTGCTGAACGAAGGCGCCAACAGGGACGACATCGCTGCGTCCATTTTCCAGGCCGTCGTCACGCAGACCATTTCCGGTTTGGCATGCGGCAGGCCCATTCGCGGCCATGTGGCTTTCTTGGGCGGCCCGCTGCAGTACTTGTCCGAGCTGCGTGAGCGCTTTTACATCACGCTCGGCTTGGACGAAGAGCACATCATCCTGCCCGAGAATGCCCACCTGTTCGTGGCCAGCGGCTGCGCGGTTGCGGGCGCCGAGTCTATTCTGAAAAAGGCAAGCGACGCAGCTGAAGGCGCCCAGCCCAAGGTCGAGACGCTTTCCGCATTGGTCGAGCGCCTGCATGGTCTGGGCAACATCCAGGGCTCCGAGGTCACGCGTTTGGCCCCGCTGTTCAAGGATGAGGCCGACTATCAGGAATTCAAGCAGCGCCACGACCGCGAGCGCGTGCGTCGCGGCGACCTGGCAACCTACGAGGGCACGGCGTTTTTGGGCATCGACGCAGGCTCCACCACCTTCAAGGCTGCGCTTATCGGCGAGGATGGCCAGATTCTGTGGACCCATTACGTCAGCAACAAGGGCGATGTTCTTGGTTGTGCCAAGGATGCGCTCGCCAAGCTGTACGCCGACCTGCCTAAAGACCCTGACACCGGCAGGCCACTGGTTCACATCGGCCATTCCACGGTAACCGGCTACGGCGAGGCTTTGCTGCTGCAAGCCTTGCGCGTTGACTCCGGCGAAATCGAGACCGTCGCGCATCTGCGCGGCGCGCGTGAAATGGTGCCCGACGTCGAGTTCATTCTGGACATTGGCGGCCAGGACATGAAGTGCTTGCGCGTCAAAGACGGCGTCATCGACCACATCATGTTGAACGAAGCCTGCTCGTCGGGCTGCGGCAGCTTCATCGAAAGCTTCGCAAGTGGCCTGAACCTTGAGGTTGCCGACTTCGCAGAAACCGCTAATGCGGCCGAAAATCCCGTTGACCTGGGCAGTCGCTGCACTGTATTCATGAACAGCCGCGTCAAGCAGGCTCAGAAGGAAGGCGCCACGGTTGGCGACATCGCCGCCGGCCTGGCCATTTCCGTCATCAAGAACGCGCTGTTCAAGGTTATCAAGATCCGCGACCCGCACGACGTTGGCAAGCATGTCATCGTGCAGGGCGGCACGTTCCTGAACGACTCGGTCCTTCGCGCCTTCGAACAGCTTGCTGGCGTGAATGCCGTGCGCCCTGACATCGCCGGTAACATGGGCGCGTATGGCGCGGCTCTTTTGGCGCGCGATCGTTTCCACGAGTCCGTCACCCGCAATGCTCGCGAGTATGCGGCCCGCGGCGAATCGGCCCCGGCAGTTGCATCCACGCTTCTTTCCGTTGACGAGCTTGCTGCGCTTAACCCCACGCATCGCACCACGCGCTGCAAGGGCTGCTCGAACAGCTGCCTGCTTACCGTCAACGACTTCGGCGTGGACGAGGAAACAGGCCGTCATCGTCGCTTCATCACCGGCAATCGCTGCGAGCGTGGCGCCGGTAATGCGCTGGACAAGAAGAACGAGGTCCCGAACTTGTTCAAGTACAAGTCCGAGCGCTTGTTCGACTACTACACGCCGCTCGAGCCTGATCAGGCCACGCGCGGCACGGTTGGCATGCCCCGCGCTCTGAATATGTACGAGAACTATCCGTTCTGGTTCACCTTCTTCACCAAGCTGGGCTTCAGGGTTGTTCTATCCGACCAGTCCACCAAGAAGGTGTTCGAGTCGGGCATCGAGTCCATGCCTTCCGAAAGCGTGTGCTACCCGGCCAAGATGTCGCATGGTCACGTTATGAATCTGCTGGCCAAGCACCCCGATTTCATCTGGATGCCCTGCAGCAAGTGGGAGCGTCAAGAGGACGAAGGCGCCGGCAACCACTTCAACTGCCCTATTGTTGCCAGTTATCCCGAGGCGTTGCGCCTGAATATCGACGAGCTGCGCACGTCCGACGTGGCCTTCTTGTCGCCGTGGCTGCCCTACGACAAGCGCGATTACCTGAAGAAGCGCCTGTTCGTCGAGCTGTGCGAGAATTTCGGCAACGTTGTTGGCAAGAACGGCAGCCTGCCCACCAAGCGCGAGATCGACGCCGCCGTCGACGCCGCATGGGAAGAGGATGCGCGCTTCAAGGCCGACATCCGCGCCAAGGGCGAGGAGACGCTTGCGTGGATGGAGAAAACCAACACGCACGGCATCGTGTTGGCTGGTCGTCCCTACCATAACGACCCCGAGATCAACCACGCCATCCCCGAGCTGCTTACCAGCTTCGGCTTGGCTGTGCTTACCGAAGATTCCATCGCTCACCTGGGCACGCTCGAGCGTCCCATTCGCTTGGTTGACCAGTGGATGTTCCATACTCGCCTGTACGCCGCCGCTAAGGTGGCCACGCAGCGTCGCGACCTCGACCTTATCCAGCTGAACAGCTTCGGCTGCGGCCTTGATGCTCTGACCACCGACCAGGTGCAGGAGATCCTTGAGGCTTCGGGCAAGATCTACACCGTTCTGAAGATCGACGAGGTTTCCAACTTGGGCGCCGCTCGCATCCGTGTGCGCAGCTTGCTTGCCGCGCTTCGCGATCAGCAAGAGAAGGAAGCCGAGGCGATCCTTGAGGC
>ERZ1026880.714-NODE-714-length-16005-cov-4.016113_pt1 | contig 16005 bp, 8 predicted proteins | sample MGYA00380170_ERZ1026880 | MGnify/ENA primary metagenome ERZ1026880 (study PRJEB33269, sample SAMEA4719806) | human gut metagenome | biome: human-associated habitat; feature: organic feature; material: feces | place: Cameroon | collected 2013-10 ...
AAGCTGGGTTCACCTCGCATTTCTTATAGCGGTTCGTTCGGTTTTACAGACGAGGTGGCTCGTCCTAAGATGTTGAATGCTTATCAGTATGGCCGTTTGTACAATGCTGTTACTGCTGCCGACCCAACCAATACTTCTCTTAATGCGACTACTGCGCTTTTCCAGGCTGATGAGTTGGAGGCAATGAAGAGTCTGAACTATGATTTGCTCGATAAGTATTGGGAAACAGGTATGACTCAGAAGCATAGCGTAAATGTAAGTGGTGCTACCGATAAGGTGAACTACTTTGCCGGTATCTCTTACTTCGATCAGGACGGTAACCTGGGTAAACTCAACTATAACCGTTGGAACTACCGTGCCGGTGTTGATGTAAAGGTAAGCAAATGGTTGGGCGCTAACCTGACTGTAAGCGGTGACTATGCTACCAAGAAGAAACCGTTGGTAAAGGTGGGTGGATCTGGTGATGAGAAGGACTATAACCTTCTATTGACCCGTCCTACTTACATGCCAGAATCAGTAAATGGTTATGATATCCTGGCTTATGGTCCTAGCAATACACAGAAGAACCAGAACCAGCAGTATAACTTTGCTACTTTGCAGAACAATGGCGACTACCGCAAGAACATGAACTCAAACCTGAATATCAGCGGAAGCCTTGATTATGATTTCGGTTGGAGCAAGATTCTGAAGGGATTGAAGTTGCGCTTCTCTTATTCCAAAAGTATCAATACCGATAAGGGTAATGAGTATGGTTCAAACTTCACCCTCTATCAGATGTTGACTCGTTATGGTAGCGGTAACCATCTTTATACTCCTACCAGCGGCGATAATGCAGATTTCGATTACCTGGCAGAGTCTAACTTCAATGGTGTGACAACCGCCAATGGTGACTATCTGGCTCGTACCATGGTTCGTACTGATAACTATCAGATGAACTTCACAGCCCAGTATCAGCGCGATTTCGGTCAGCATCATCTGGGTGGTCTGTTCTCTATTGAGAAGTCTGAGGCAGAGAGTGAGTACTTGCAGGGACAGCGTTTGACCCCATATCCTTTCACTACCGGTCAGTATAACTCTGCAACAGGTGAGATGACTACTATGTTTACCCGTAGTGAGAGCGGTACCCTTTCATATATCGGCCGTGTAAACTATGCATACGCCAACAAGTATCTTTTCGAGGCATTGGTTCGTTCTGACGCATCTACCAAGTTTGCTCCAAAGAACTACTGGGGAACATTCCCTGCATTCTCTGCAGGTTGGGTAATCTCTGAGGAGAGCTGGTTCCGCAATAAGGTAAAGGGTGTTGACTTTCTGAAGCTCCGTGCTTCCTGGGGTATGACCGGTCGAGACAATACTGCGGCATGGCAGTGGATGCAGGTTTATGCACAGGATGCCAATCGTGGTACTGTGTTCGGAACAGGTGTAAATAACGATTCCAGCAACCGTATCACCATCAATAAAAACAATTCTGCGGTAAACTCAGATGTCCATTGGGATAAGGACTACAAGACCAATGTGGGTATTGATGCTCAGTTCCTCAACAATCGTCTGGCAGTTACCTTCGATTACTATTATGAGAAGAACCGCGAGATGCTGATGAATATCAAGCAGACTGTTCCTTCTACCGTAGGTACACAGAGTGCTGCATCCAACATCGGTGAGATGGATTCATGGGGTGGTGAGCTCTCTGTTACATGGAAGGATAAGATCGGTAAGGACTTCAAGTATCGTATCGGTATCAACACAGGCTGGTCTGACAACAAGGTACTGAATATGGACTGGGTTACAAACTATCTCTACCGTCAGATTACTCCTGGCCACCGTACTGACGTAGGTCTCTGGGGTATGCAATGCATCGGTATGTTCCGCAGCTTCCAGGATATTGAGGAATACTTCACGAAGTACAACATCTCTACTTATATGGGTATGACCAAAGACCAGGTTCGCCCTGGTATGTTGATGTATAAGGATGTTCGTGGTGCTTACGATCCTGAGACAGGTACTTATGCTGGACCTGATGGTATTGTAGATGTAGACAACGATCAGGTAGAGTTGGGTCATCGCAGCAGCAATCTCTATGGTTTGACCATGAATTTGAGTGCTGACTATAAGGGAATCTCTCTGACTGCTCAGCTTGGTGCAAGCTGGGGTGGCTATACCACACTTCCTAGTGCTGCATTGAAGCCAACAGGTAATCTGGAATATTGCAACATGCCTTCTTTCTGGAATCCAGACAATATGTTTGCTTATCAGGACGTATATGATGGCTCAGGAAATCTCGTAGTTAAGGAGAATCGTGAAGCTTACTATCCTAACTTGAAGTATACAGATGTGAATGCTGTAGCATCCAGCTTCTGGAGAGTAAGTACTGCACGTGTGGCTCTGAACCGCTTGACCTTGGCTTATTCTCTGCCAAAGAGCTGGTTGGGTAATATCGGCATCAATAGCTGCCGTATCAATATTACTGGTCAGAACCTCATCAACTTCTACAACCCATATCCTGAGAGTTTCATGAATCCTATGGCTGGTTCATACGGTAGTTATCCAAACCTCCGTAAGTGGACTGTGGGTATAAACCTCTCATTCTAATGAGATACTTATATAATCCTTAAAAAGAAAAGAACAATGAAAACGACAATAAAATTATTCAGTCTTGGTTTGGTTTCAGCCTTGGCTTTCAGCTCTTGTAGTGACAGCTTCCTGGAGGAAAAGAAGAACTATGACAATGTAAATAAAGACATCTACAACTATTATGAAGGATGTGATGGTCGTGTAAACGATATCTACAGTTGGTGTTTGCCAACAACCAACGATTTGAACTGGAAGTATCCTTCTATGGGTAATGCGGATGAGGCTGGTAAGTCTACTGAGGAATACAGTGGTCTCAGCTCTTTTGTAGACCCACAGGTTGAGCTGAGTTCTACCAGTACCACGAATTCGGTTCCTGATTTCTTCATGGGCGACCAGTCCAATATCCAGGCATCTGTATATGGTAGAATCCGTAATATCAACGATGTCCTGCAGGGTATCAGTGGAAGTACTCTCCCTGAGAGTCAGAAGAATGAGTTCCTTGGTCAGGTATATTTCTTCCGTGCATGGTGCTATTACAATTTATTCAAGTGGTATGGTGGTGTGCCATTGGTAAAGGAAACCCAAGATCCTGTTGAGAGTTCTATAACTCCTCGTTCTTCTTCCAAGGAGACTTACGAGTTTATTCTCGAAGACTTGAACAAGGCTGCTGATATGTTGGCTGCCAAGACAGAAAATGGTTCTGGCTGGACGGGTTCTGACTGGGGACGTGTTACTTCTGGTACGGCATTGGCTCTGAAGGGTCGTGTAATGCTCTTGTGGTGCAGCCCTCTCTTCAACCGTGCTGACGACAAAGAGCGTTGGAAGACTGCTTATGACACTATGAAGTCTGATTTAGCGCGTATCAACAAGTGTGGTTATCACTTGTATAATGCCAACAACAATGTCAATGGTTCTGCCTTTGCCCAGATGTTTACTCAGAGCAATGAGAATCCTGAGGCAGTATTTGTTACCCTATATAATAATGTAACAGGTGATGGCCTCGATAATCAGAAGAACAACAACTGGGAGCGTCAGATTCGTCCAGCTAATACAGGTGGTAGCGGTAAGAACGCTTCGCAGATGCTGATTAATATGTTCCCAATGTCAGATGGTAAGCTTCCTGAGAGTTGCGATACTTATACCAAGTTGGCTCGTTCTGAGAAGACTTTGGATGGCGTGACTCCATTCTTGAATCGTGACAAGCGTTTCTACCGTACATTCGCTTTCCCTGGCTTCCGTTGGGCTTACAGTGGTAATGCGTCAGAGCGCGATGCGAACAACCCTTCGGATGGTGCCAATTATGTACTTTGGAACTATGTATGGTATACCAGCATGAATGATGCCGGCAATCCTGAGAGTGGTGATTCTTATGGTGCAGACAACCTGTTGAAGAGCCGTCAGGGTGTATATGTACGCAAGAAGAGTGATGATTTGGATGTCAATTCTTCTCCTCTTTATAAGTACGTAGCTCTTGATATCAAGGGTGCTGCTCCATTCTATTCTGCTGCTCCGTTGATTGAACTCCGTTATGCTGAGGTTCTCCTGAACCTTGCTGAGGTTGCAGCAGGTGCTGGTCATCTGGATGAGGCTGTAGGATATGTTAAGCAGATTCGTGAGCGTGCAGGTTATTCAGCTGCAAATTCTGAGGATGATGGTATCACACCTGCAGCTTATACAGATCAGGCTACCTGTATCTCTCAGATTCTCTATGAGCGTCAGATTGAGTTTGCTTACGAGGGTAAGCGTTTCGATGACCTCCGCCGTTGGATGCTCTTCGATGGTGGTACTGGCAAGGTAGAGGGTGCTCCTTCTACATGGACATTGACCGGTTGGGGTGGCAATACCTGCACATGGCTTGGTTTCAAGGCTTTGAACGGCCAGCGTCGTGAGAATATCCAGTATCGTGTTGCTGATAAGTATAGCGTAGGTGGTACAACCTTCGATTCTGACCCATTGTTGAAGGCAGGTACAGAACGCCCTAAGGGTGTTGATCTCCGTGAGGATGATTTGAATACTCAGCTCGAGAACTTGTCTACATGGTATAAGGACAACTTGAAGTTGAAGGTACAGAAGGGTGACGGTTACGATTCTAACAAGAATCTCCTCTTCATGAACTTCCGTCCTAAATATTACTTCTTGGGCTTCACTTCTGGTGCATCTAACGCCAACAAGGATTTGAAGCAGACCATCGGTTGGGGTGATTACAACAATGGTGGTGCCAACGGTACCTTCGACCCATTGGCTGAGTAATGTCAAAAGAGGAATGACGATATTGTCATAACATAATATGTTAAGGTTGCGGGGTGTGTTCTCTTTTTAGAGAATGCACCCCCGTTTTCTGTCTCTGATATTTTCTGTGGGAGGGTGTGCCATAAGTCCATAATACAGGCTCGCAAGTCCGTTAGGCGTAATAAGTAACGCAAGTCCGTTAGGCGTTCCTGCGAATTTGCAATCCGCAGACAAAAAAGGCTCGACCTCTTTATCGGGGATTTGCAATCCGCAGCCGTAGGCTTTTCATATCTCCAAGATCGTGATGCTGCATTCTCGCTTGAGGCGGATTGCAAATTCGCAAGGAAATAGGTCGAACTTTTTTAAACGGCGGATTGCAAATTCGCCGGAACGCCTAGCGGGCTTGTCTTCAACTTCTGCCAAGAAGTCTGTTCGCTACAATGTGGCTGGCCAGCCGGTGAATGCTTCTTATGAGGGTCTCGTTATCGAGAATGGCAAGAAGTTCGTTCAGAAGTAATCTGACGTGATTCGGTTAGAATTTTAAGATAAAAGAAACGATCATAAAAGGGAGCGCATCACTAATGGTTGCGCTCCCTTTTTTGCATCTCTCAGGATGCTGAGTTATATGAAAAATGTACTTTCTAAGGTGCAGATTGCCTTATTGTATGCAAGTTTTCTTCGAACTGATTACCTTGCCATCCTTCAATGCCTTGATGATATAAACACCTGATGGGAGAGAATCGAGATTCTTGCCTTTTATCACCTTGATACCTGCAGCATTGTATACCTCGTAGCTATCGGCTGCGGTTGAGGTCTGAATGTTTTGAATGCCTGTTGCAGAACCGTCTGTCAGATAGAAATGGAAGGTGCGGGTATAGGTGCTGATGTTGTCATCATCGCTTACCTTGACAGTATAATCTACGAGCGCCTTGCCACAATCTTCGTTGGTGGTGAAGATATATTCACCCTCGTTGGCACCCGTATCATGACTCATCTTGCTCATCGCATCACCCTTAGCCTCGCATTCAAACTGAGGATTGTTGGTGTAGCCATCTGCGTTTTCATCGGCATTTCCATCACTTACGCCTTTTACGTCCTCCCACCAGTCTGGCATTCCGTCCTGGTCGGTATCCGGGTAATAGCGATGTGGAAAGTACGTTGCAGGGAAGCTACCTGGTCTTTGTCGGTTGCCTTCACCTTGATGTCGATGAGGCAGTCAGCAGCCTTTTTGTTGAGGCTGATGGTGAGGATTCCCTTCTTATTGAGCTTCATCTTGCCTTCCTGTGGCTGGATGCTGTTCTCCAGGGTGAAGACAGGTTGCTGGTTGTAACCGGCGAAATACTGCTTCAGGTCGATAGTCAGCTTATTGCCTGCTGAGGTGATGAAATGTGGTTCTGCAAGCCAGTTGAGATAACGTTCCAGCTGGGTATATTCGCCATCGGTCAGCTCGTTGTTGTCGGCTGCTGACGGATTGGTACCTGCCAGCTTCTCCCACCAGTCTGGCATTCCATCCTGGTCGGTATCCCAGTTGGCTGGGCGACGGTCGGTGAGTGCTTCAAACTCCTTCCAGGCATCGTTGCCGGCATCCAGGTTGTCATCTATCAGTCCCTTCTTGCCGGTCTTGGAACCAACATATTTATAGGTTCCGTTCAAGGTTTCTTCTACCATGCGCTGGTCGTGCTGGTCGATGCAAGGCTGGTTGGCTCCCACATCGCTCAATACGTTCTTGAAGGCAGCGCGGGCACTTTCTACCTTGGCATAGGATGGGAAGAATGGTTTGTCGGTAAATACCTTCCAGTTGACTACCTGTCCGTGAGAAGTGGTATATTTGTAGGTTTCGCCTTCCTTGTCGCTGACCAGTTCTCCATGCTTTCCTGCCACAGCTCCTGCATTCTGTTTCATATCGCCCACATAGTTCTGGCGGATATTATCGTGCATGTAGTAAGCCTGACTTCCCTGGCCAGTACCTTCCAGCTGTGCATTGAGGATATATTTCATGCTGGTGGCTGGTCCCATCTTGTAATAGTTGCCAACGAAGTTTACCTCGTGGGCTCCTCCGTCGCAGGCACGGTTGCCCCAGTTGTATACTACATTATTAAAGAGGTCGAGCTTTCCGGCATAATATCCGGCTCCGTCCAGTCCGCCACCCATACTCCAGTTTCTTCCTTCGTTGTTGGCAAGCAGGTTGTGGTGGAATGAACCTACATTACCACCGATGGTTGCGGCATAGCCATGCTTGGCGTTGATATAATTCTGATGGCCAGCCTGGTTGAGCGCTTCGGAGATGAGGTTGTGCTGGAAAGAGATGTTCTTGCCGTTGCGGCTTGAGAATGCCTCGTCGATGGTCCAGCCTACCGAACAATGGTCGATGATGGTATTGTCGCAGCCCGCAGCACCCAGTCCGTCGAGGGTAACAGTCTTGCCGTTTTTATCGAGATATTTTCCCAGTCGGAGACGGATGAAGCGGAAGATGCCTTCTGAACCGAAACCGAAAGGATGCTCACGGAGAAGGATTCCCTTGCCTGGGGCAGTCTGTCCGGCTACAGTGATGAATGGGTCGGAACAAACCAGACGGTCTTTCAGGTCGATGATGCCGGCAACATCGAAGACGATGGTGCGAGGCCCCTTAACCTTTGTGATTCCGTATCGGAGAGAGCCTGGCTGCGGATTCTCAGGGTTATCTTCTAAAGAGGTAACATGATAAACCGAACCGCCACGACCGCCAATGGCAAATCTTCCATATCCTTCAGCACCCGGGAAGGCAAGACGGCGTGGACGGAAGTTCCATACTTCGCCCTCTGAAACCTTGCCGTTGGCATCTACCTCGTCAACACGCCAGTAATAATCGTTGGCACTGCTGAGACTGGTGGCTTCGTAAGAAGCATTATTTGTGGTGGCAACCTTCTTCAACTGGTCGGCACGCTGTCCCATATAAATAAGGTGTTGCTTGGCACCTTCGCCGGCTTGCCAGCGCAGAACAACCTTGCCCCCTTCTGCATCGACATGAAGATCGTCATCGGCAGGATAAGGGTTGAGAGCGGTGGCTTTCGGGTTGGCTTTGTCGAATACCAAACCGTTGATGGTAAGCGTGTTATTTGCGTTATCCACACCTTGCAACTGATAGTGGATAACTATAGGCTGGTCGTCGGTTACATCAAATTCGATGTATGACTGTCCGCTCTGCGATGCCTTCATCTCTCTTACGGTCTGCTTGACATCCTGTGCAAGAATCTCCTGCATCATGCTCTTCTGCTGGATACGCTTCTTGCCTTTCTTAACGGTAGTTATCTGTTCCTTCTCTCTGGAAACCTGGATAGAAGGAATATTGCCGGTAAGTCCGTCTACGATGTTGTGATAGGCGAGGAGAGAGTGATGACCCGGTTTCAGACCTCGGATGGTGATGCGGAGCTGGGCATTGTCGCCCTTCGACGGATATACTACGATACCATCGCTGGTGAGGCGGTCGCCCTTCTGTATGCCCTGCTTAAACCAGTTTGACTTGATAGTCTGGTCTTTCACAGGTGCATCGAGTGTAATCTCCAGTTCGCCCAGAGTAAACTGGTATGTGTTGCCCTGCTTCAACCCAACAGGAGTGAAATTGAGGGCAGTAACTTCAGCAGCCTTTCTGCTGGCTATGTTGAAGTCAACCTTCTGCGCCTGGCTTGAAAGCGCCATCAGCGAAGCGGCAACTAAAGGGAAGCATCTTCTGTTCATCATTTTTCAATTGTATGTTTTTTGTTTTATGTTTCAATAAAATAATTGATAAGTAACTTTCGTTTATATATATTATAGGTGTAAGACGTTCCTGTGGATGAAATGTCGCCACCTGTTCCCGAAAAAAAATGCTCATGTTCATTGAGGACAAAAGCCGGCGAGAGGCGTCTTTAAGATATAATGAACAAACAATATTAAAACAATGCAAAGAAGTAAGAAGATTTTCGCTGCGATGGCATTGACTATCTTGCCAGCAGCAACTTTCGCTCAGTATCCTACTATCACAAAGGAGGCTCAGGCGAAGATTGATTCTATGCAAGCTGCATGGACTGCCCATTCTGATTCTGCTTGGGCTGTGGCTTTCCCTATTGTAAAACAAGAGGCAATGGCAGGACGTCCTTATGTGCCATGGGCTTCCCGTCCATACGATTTGCGCCAGGCTAAGATTCCTGCATTCCCAGGTGCTGAGGGTGGCGGTATGTTTACCTTCGGTGGCCGTGGCGGCAAGGTGTTGACTGTGACCAATCTCAATGATGCTGGTCCTGGTTCTTTCCGTTGGGCTTGCGAACAGGGTGGTGCCCGCATCATCGTCTTCAACGTATCGGGAAATATTGTATTGAAGACTCCAATCATCGTCCGTGCTCCTTATATCACCATCGCCGGACAGACAGCTCCAGGTGAGGGCGTCATGATTTCGGGTGAATCTTTCCAGGTTGATACCCATGATGTCATCGTTCGCCACATGCGTTTCCGCCGTGGTAATACCCATGTATGGTATCGTGAGGATTCTTTCGGTGGTAATCCGGTAGGTAACATCATGATTGACCACTGCTCTTGCGAGTTTGGTCTGGATGAGAATATCTCTTTCTACCGCCACATGTTCGATTTGCACGATGGTAAGCCAAAGCGCAAGGTGCCTACGGTGAATGTAACCATCCAGAATACCATCTCTGCCAAGGCACTCGATACTTGGAACCATGCCTTTGGCAGTACAATCGGTGGAGAGAATTCTACCTTCATGCGTAACCTCTGGGCGGATAATACAGGCCGTAACCCTTCTATCGGATGGGGTGGTGTGTTCAACTTCGTGAACAACATCGTTTACAACTGGGTACATCGTACAGCAGATGGTGGTGAGTTCTCAACCATGAGCAACTTCATCAACAACTATTATAAGCCAGGACCTCTTACTCCGAAGGGTGCCATCAGCTACCGTATCGTGAAGAGCGAAAGCCGAAGCAACAAACTCTTCCCTTGGGCTCAGTATGGACGTATTTATGCAGAAGGAAATATCGTAGAAGGCAACGAGGCTGTAACCAAGGACAACTGGAACGGCGGTATTCAGATTGCTGACAAGGATCTTCCAAATGGAATACCAGCAGATGTTAAGGCGCTGATGCGTTCTAACGAACCATTCGCCATGCCACACATGACCATTATTCCTAAGGACCAGACTTTTGATAAGGTGCTTGAGAGTGTGGGTGCAACCATTCCTTCCCGCGATATCGTGGACCAGCGTATCGTAGAGGAGGTTCGTACCGGTCAGGCTTACTATGTGAAGAAACTGTCTAAGAAGAATCCATACGGCGACTTCTGGGGGTTGGCTGACAAGTCGAAGGCTGAAGATGGCAGCTTTAAGTATCGCCGTCTGGACAAGGAATCCTACAAGAAGGGTATCATCACAGACATCTGTCAGATTGGTGGATTCCCTAAATATAAGAGGGTGAAGCCTTACGTAGATACAGATGGTGACGGTATGCCTGATGAGTGGGAGATTGCCAACGGCCTGAATCCTAACGATCCTAGCGATGCCAACAAGGATTGCACAGGTGACGGATATACCAATATCGAGAAGTATATCAATGGTATCAGCACCAAGGAAAAGGTGGATTGGACTGACATGAAGAACAACCACGATACTTTGGCAGAGAAGGGAAAACTCCTGTAAAACAGGAATGAATGCCCGGAGTTGTTTCTCCGGATTCATTTCTTAATGCATGACATGAATATGAAAAAACTTTTGAGAAATAAGTTGTTAGGCGCAGTCTGTCTGCTCTTGCTTCCTTTGGGAGCAGGAGCACAGGTACAGCTCGACAGTGTGGGGCGTGATGCCAAGTATGTGAACAACATCATCGCCCGTTCGCAGAAAATCGTGGATGCGCTGCAACTGACTGATAAAAGCAGCAAGCAGAATGTGCTCCACATTATCTGTAACCGTTATTTCCTGCTGAACGATATCTATGAGAAGTTCGGCAAGAATAAGGCTGAGCGTGATGCGGAACTCTATAAGCACCACTTCGAATTTGCTGCCAATCTGGAAAACTATCTCTCAGAGAAGCAGGTAGAGCAGGTGAAGGATGGTATGACCTTCGGTGTCGTTCCGAAAACCTATCAGGCTCATCTGGAGATGATTCCTTCTCTGAAAGAAAACGAGAAACTCCAAATTCTCAATTGGTTGAAAGAAGCTCGCGAGTTTGCCATTGATGCTGAAAATTCCAAGGCTAAACATGGCTGGTTCGGAAAATACAAAGGACGCATCAATAACTGGCTCACTAAACGGGGCTACGACCTGAAGGCAGAGCGCGAGGGGTGGTATAAGCGTATTGAAGCGGCAAAGAAAAAATAAACAGTTTCCGTAAGGTTATAAAAACTCTGATGAAACAAGAGGTATGAAAAGATTATTTTCTATATGGATATTTACGTTAGTAGGGGTTGTGCAAATCTTTGCGCAACCCTTCGCGTTTGATTTTAGCTACGTGGGCTACCGGCAGAGCGAAAAGGCGATTCCGGATGCGGATGTTGTAATCTTCGTAAAATGGCAAAATGGTGACCAGAGTGCTCGCATACAGAAAGCCATCGACTTTGTTTCTGCCCGCAAAATGGATAAGAAGACGGGACTACGAGGGGCTGTCTTGCTCGATAAGGGTGTATTCGAACTCTCACAGCCGCTTCGCATCCAGACTTCGGGCGTGGTGCTGAGAGGTACTGACCGCAACCAGACGGTGCTATATAAAAAAGGTGTAGACCGTGGGGCGGTGGTGTATCTGGAAAGCGAAAAGCAAATGCAGACGCTGGGCGAACCCATGAAACTGTCTGCTCCCTGGAAGTTGGGAGAGCGGAAGGTGACGCTGCCTGCCGGCTGCAAGATGGGCGATGAGATCCTGATTGTCCGACCTTCTACCAAGGAATGGATACAGAAGGTGGGCTGTGCTGACTTCGGTGCAGGCAAGGACCTGGGCTATTGGGGCTGGCATCCGGGAGAAATCGATGTACGATGGACCCGTAGTGTGGTTTCTGATGGAAAGGGAGGATTGCAGTTGGATGCTCCTTTATCCATGTCGCTCGGTCAGGATGATGCGGAATGCTTCGTTCAGCGCATCGCCGGTAATGACTGGCGCTTGAAGAATGTGGGTGTAGAAAATCTCACGATAGATTCTGAATATGATACTACCAATCCGAAGGATGAAAACCATGCCTGGGAGGGTGTATATATTAATAAGGTGAAAGACGGTTGGGTGAGAATGGTGAATTTCCGCCATCTGGCTGGTTCGGCAGTCGTAACCCAGCGTGATGCTTCCCGTATCACGGTAGAGGATTGCATTTCTCAAGCTCCTGTCTCAGAAATCGGTGGCTACCGTCGTCGCACCTTCCTCTGTATGGGTGAGCAATGCTTGTTCCAGCGTTGCTATTCTGAACAGGGTATGCACGATTTTGTTGCAGGACTCTGTGCGGCAGGTCCTAATGCCTTTGTACAGTGTGATGGTCAGGAATCCTTGAGCTATAGTGGTGCAGTGGGACCTTGGTGCACCGGATTGCTCTTTGATAATGTGAATATCGACGGCAACGACATCAAGTTCTGCAATCTCGGTCTCGAAGGCTACGGCATCGGATGGAATACTGCCAACAGTCTGGCTTATCAATGTACGGCTGCCGGTATCTTTGCCGACAGCATTCCAGATGGCAGCAACAACCATGTGTTTGCCTGTTGGGCACAGTTTAACGGTTCTGGCGATTTCAAGCAGTGTAACAATCATGCCAAGCCTTGGAGCCGTTTTGCTTCTCTTCTGGAGAAACGTCTGGGTAGGGATGTTTCTTCCCAATGTCGTGTGCTGGAGAGAGAACGCAACAATGTGAGCAACAATCCTACCTATGATGTGGCACAGAAGATGGTGGAAGAGGCGCGCAAACCTCGCATCACCATGCAGATGTGGATAGCAGACAGTGCCCGGTTCTTGGCTTCAGTTTCTCCTGTCAAGGCTATGGATGTTGATAAAATCAAGGAGTCGGCTCTTTATTCTGCTAAGAAGGCTGATAAGACAAAGACCGAAAAGCCTTCCTTTGCTATCAGGGATGGCAAGATTATGGTGGCTGATACCTTGTTGAAGGGTGCCAGAATGAATACGCCTTGGTGGAACGGACGTGTCCGCTATTCGGCTTTTCCTAAGATTGCTGATGCCGTGACCCGTTTTGTACCGGGAATGGAGGGACAAGGTACTACCACCCGTGTGGATAGTGTGGTGGCTCACCTTCGTGATAAGCATGTGGTGCTCTTCAACCAGAACTACGGCTTGTGGTATGATCGTCGCCGTGATGACCACGAACGTGTGCGCCGTCGTGATGGAGATGTCTGGGCTCCGTTCTATGAGCAGCCTTTTGCCAGAAGTGGAAAGGGCACAGCCTGGGATGGACTCAGCAAGTATGACCTTACGAAGTTGAATCCGTGGTACATCAGTCGCATTAAGGAATTGGCAGAAAAGGGAGCCGGAAATGGCTTGCTGGTTATCAACCAGCACTATTTCCAGCATAATATCCTGGAGGCAGGTGCCCATTGGGTGGATTGCCCTTGGCGTCCGGTCAACAATATCAATAGCACGGTGTTCCCAGAACCAGTACCTTTTGCAGGAGACAAGCGTGTATGGATGGCTGAGTATTTCTATAATATCGATAATCCGGTGATGCGCCAGCTTCATCAGCAGTACATCATGAATATGCTGGATGCCTTTGCCGACCAGCCTAATGTCATTCATTCCATTGGTGAGGAATATACCGGTCCTTACCATTTCACCAAGTTCTGGTTGCAGACCGTTGCCGAATGGGAGGCCAAGACGGGCAAGCATGTATGGGTAGCTCTGTCTTGCAATAAGGATGTGCAGGATGCCATCCTCCAGAATCCGGAGTTGAGAAAGGTGGTTGACATCATCCATATCGAACAGTGGTATTATACCCAGAAGGGACTCTATGCACCGGAAGGAGGCAAGAATCTGGCTCCTCGTCAATATCAGCGTCGTCTTCGCCCTGGCAAGGTAACCCATGATGATGTCTTCAAGAGTGTGAGCGAATACCGCACGGCTTATCCTGAGAAGGCGGTTATCTATAGTGGAGCTTCTGCTCCTGAAAACGGCAAGGCGGTAAAGGATGCCGGTGGCTCTTGTCCTAACTTATAATAATATCATAAATAAGCGAAGAGAATGATAGTTCCTCAGATAAACGATAATGTAAGGAAACTTTTACTTGATTCCCAATTCGTGGAATTTGTACTTGATGCTTCTGATGAAGCCTCAGGTACAAATCCTGCATGGGTTTCTTATGCCAAACGCTTGCAGGCTAAGTTTGCGAAGAGTGATATTGCTGAGGCAAAATACATACTTCAGCATCTGAATCAAGATTTCGGTTTCTTCTCTGATATGGATGTAAAAGAGCTTAGAAATCGTATTAAAAACTATCTGAAGGACTAAAATAGTAGGAAAAATTGCCGTTTAACCAATTTTTCCCACTTATTTACCTGTTTTTTCCTTAGCTTTTCCCACTTTTAGGTTACTTTTGCACCCAACAACTTAACAAACGTATACCTTTATGGAATCAAAAAGCTATAACATCAAAGAAAGAGAAAAAACTGCTCAAGCTCTGCTGGCAGCTTATCGCAAGGGTGATCATACCGCATTCATGGCATTATATAATATGTATGCGGACATGTTGCTTAACTATGGTATGTGTATGACCACAGATAAGGAACTTGTAAAAGATTGTGTACAGGATGTGTTTTGCAAGCTCATCGCCAGAAGCAATCAGTTGCATGTCTTGAAGGTTACCTCTTATCTTCTTATCTCTCTTCGTAATCGTCTGCTCGATGAGTTTCGTCGTAAGGGCTATATGACGGAAACTGCGGTGGAGAATGTGCTTCTCGAAAAGGCAGTGGAAGACGTAGAACACTCTTATATTCAAGATGAGAAAACCCTCAACAATAAGCGTAAGGTAACTGCTCTTATGAACGAATTGACGCCTCGGCAGCGTCAGGTGTTCACCTTATATTATATAGAGCAGCGCAAGTATGAGGACATTTGTGAAATCATGCAGATGAACTATCACAGTGTGCGCAATTTGGTTCACCGTGGAATGTTGAAGTTACGTTCCGTAGCTGTTGCCATGTAATGAATGGCAAAGGCTAAGGTATACGTGTTGGATTATGTTATCAGGAACATAAAAAAGACATATCATAATATAATAGGTTAAAATTTAGTATATAATTAGGTTTATAATGTAAAGCAGGGCTCTCCGTGAGGAAAGCCCTGCTTTCTGTTTATTTCAAAAGTGCTTCTGCTATCTTGATGTCAAATGGGGTTGTAATCTTGATGTTCTCGCGATTACCCTCTACCATTGCTACCTGGCAGCCGAGGCTTTCTATGACCGATGCATCGTCAGTAAACTGCTCCTTGTATTCCTGGTTGAATGCCTGTTTCGCCAGACCGATATCGAAGGTCTGAGGAGTCTGCACCACACGGTAGTCGCTGCGAAGTACGTTCTTGCCACCTCCGTGCTGGTCGATATAGCGTAAGGTATCAGTTACAGCATATACCGGGATGGCAGCATATTCCTCGCGAGCTGTCTCGAAGCATTCTTCAATCACATCCGTAGAAACGAATGGGCGGACACCATCGTGAATACCCACTACGCCATCCTCATTGTCCGGAATGAGTGACAAGCCATTCTTAGAAGATTGGAATCGGGTGTCGCCACCATTGGCTATCTGGTGCTTGATGTCGAAATGATATTCTTCGCAGAGTTGATGCCAGTATTCCTGCTGACTCTCTGGGAGAACCAGAATGATGTTCAACTCTGGGTTGTATTCATGAAAACGCTCAATGGTTCTCATCAGGATAGGCTTGCCGGCTACGGGCAAGAACTGCTTCGGAATATCACTTCCCATGCGGAGGCCCTTGCCTCCGGCTACTATGATTACGTAATCCATTTTCTTGTTTTTTGTTCTTTTGCTTGTGAGCTTAATAACTGGGGGGACAGGCGATGGAATCGCCTGGAACGAGGGCTTTTACTTGCTCTTCATGAGATGATCATACATCATGCCATCCTGCAAGGCTGCCACGGTTTCCTTGCTCACGAAGTAGCTCAATATCTTATAGGCGTATGGGAGGGTGGCGGCAGGACCTTCGCCCGTAATCACGTTGCCATCCTCCTGGAAGAGAGTAGCTGTATATT
>ERZ1026880.715-NODE-715-length-15983-cov-5.828353_pt1 | contig 15983 bp, 10 predicted proteins | sample MGYA00380170_ERZ1026880 | MGnify/ENA primary metagenome ERZ1026880 (study PRJEB33269, sample SAMEA4719806) | human gut metagenome | biome: human-associated habitat; feature: organic feature; material: feces | place: Cameroon | collected 2013-10 ...
ATAAATTTTCTGTAGAATCAAAGATTCTTCCCCCTGGGTTTATCGGGTGAGCCGTTTTACCCTAGTTCGGGATAAGATTTTGTAATTTTGCACTTGCTTATTGAATTCACATACTATTTCCTAAGTATTTTTGTCAAAGTCAAGTTCTTAGACTTATATATACTTTTAGCTTCTTTTGGAGTTACATAATAAACATTGAGTATGCTTAGTTTTTCCTTCAAAACATTGCAGCCATAGGATTTCTTCCCAACATAGGCATTTATCATCCATGTTGTATTTACTTGCTTTAAGTCATTTAGGTACAACTTTGAAGCTCGGGAAGCGAAATGTAATTCTTCTGTAATTCCAGTAAAGTTTAACTTAAAACTGAGAACATGATAATCACCCATTTTCTCATTAAACTCATTGATTGTATAAATCGTAGAGTCATCAACGATTGATTTTTTACAAGGATAACATCCTTTTTTATTAGAATTACGAGATACGAAAGTAAGTGTTAAAGGAGTCCCTATCAAATTGGCAACATTCTTTTTATGCTCTTGCATAAAAGAATCATTCTGCCATTTTTCCTCATTCAACACTTTTCGTTTTACGTCTCTCTTGCCGTTGGAATCTGAAATTGTATAAACAACAAGAGCGGTACGTTTGTAAGCTTCTGTGCCTTCTATCAACTGCGTAGTTTCTTCCAAAGCAGTAACAATGGAAATCTTTTCAGAATTAGCATCATACTGCTTGTTTCCAAGCACATCGAACAAACAAACTCTGTTTGAGTCTGCTATATTATTGATTACTTGCGCCTTTGAATTGCCAAAGGCAAAAAGAAGCAAAGCCAAAACTAAAAAATTAATCTTTTCCATCTTTCCAAAGTTTAGAACTTGCATAACCTACAACAAATTTAGTTTGTTAAACTTTCGACTGCAAAATTAATGAGAATTTGTTTAAGCAACAAGAAAATCAGGTCTAAATTATTAGTCAAAAAAAATATGGAAGTGTTGTTTTGGAAGAAATAATTTATACCACAGCTTTAATTGAAGATATCAGTATTCGAGATGCGATTGAACATTATTACCACAATTCGGGATAAAATAGCGATTAGTTGCATGTTAAGACAGATAAATGAAAATACAACAGAATGGTCATGATTTCACTGTCGGACAACGACGCTTGAACGACTTATTGATACATTTTCTTTAGATTTTCGATTTAACCCAATCGCATTTTACATGCAATAAAATCTAACAAGCACGGAAAGCAGCAACATTTACCAACATACTTCCTGCTGTGTCCACTTCTCCTTGCTCAAACATTGTCAAGGCAATGGATATTGCCTCGTTCTCGTCAGAAGCATTAACAACGATACTCACCACATCCATGTCTGTGGTGAGCTCTACTTGATACATATCCATGTTACTATTTCAGAATTATCTTCCACTCCTCAAGCTTCGCCTCAAACTCTATTGAGTTAGCATTAGACGAACTGGATACGATTATAACATCTATATGACTATAAAGGTCAGAAAAATACCTATCAAAATATCCTTTTGCCTTACTCTTTCCATTAATCACAATTCTTCTTATGCTTGGATGCGACTCCAACAGCTGCGGAATATTATTAGGTCTCTCTCCTCCAGAAATATTGGAATCCAAACTTCCCTCTCTATTGGCAGCAGAAAGACAATCCCATAAGGCAATATGATGCTTCATCAGAAACCCTTTGCAGTCTGGTCCCTCACCAAACAATCCATGCATCAACTTCCAGAATGAGTTCTTTGATTTATTCTGATAATAAGCCCGCTCCCTAAGGGAAACATCACTTGGTAATGAACCAAGAATCAAAATCTCCGAATGCTCATCCACCCAAGGCCCGAGTCCTTCCTTGAAGTTTTCATTATCTTGTGGTTCGGCATTCTTAGAGCTTAGATTTTCATTATTGCCAAGCCGTATCTCATTACTTTGATTATCATCATTATTGCACAGAAATTCAGCCTCGTCATTCGATTTTACCTTCTTGGCTATATCTGTTATGGTTATTCTGCCACTATTGCAAAGCCGAATAAAATCTTCATAATTCATGTCATGATAAAAATCAGATATATAGAAATTCATTCTACGCATTTTCCGTCTGATAGACATCTGCTCATCGGAATCAGCTTTATCTTTCTCCATAAACAGCTGTTTTAATTTTTCAATCTCAGCCATTGAAAACGATTTACGTCCTCTCATAATCTCGCTTAGGTTTAATCTATTAATAATGTCATCTATTCTCAAGGTCTTGTTTATTCCAACAATTATTCCTTAAGTGTGATAAAATATTTATAACACACGTGTGTTCATGTTGTCACGAAGGACATGAGTGTCTAGTTAAACAAGCACAAAAAGCACGTTTATCTATTAAGTATAGATTTTATTCCATACACAATAGCTTCAACATCCTCAATCGTATTGTATTTTCCTAACGATATTCTGATTGTTCCTTTTGCCAATACCTCATCAATTCCGATTGCTTTCAAAACATGCGATATTTGCGTCTCCTTGCTATCACACGCAGAACCAGTTGACACAAAAATTCCTTTTAGGTCAAGACGATGCATTAGTGCTTCGCCTTCTATTTCAGGAAAAGACAAACTGACATTTCCGACAATATGATTGTCCGAACCATTACGAACATATTTAACGCCAAATGTATTCAGAGAATCTATTAATCGATTTTCCAAACAACGCAAATGCTCCATGTTATGATTAATTTGAGCGGTATTCTCTTCCAAGGCAGTAGCCATACCAACAATCGATGCTATGTTTTCTGTACCAGCCCGAAATCCTAACTCTTGGGCACCTCCATTTATGAAAGAAGGCCATTCTATACCTTTTCTTATATAAAGAAAACCTATACCCTTAGGACCATTAAATTTATGCGCAGAAGCCGACAACATATCAATTCCCATACTATGAACACTTATTGGCGTGTGCCCAACAGCCTGTACGGCATCAGAATGGAACAACCATCCTTTCTCATGCGCTGCCTCTGCTAATTCAGCCACTGGTTGTATCGTTCCTATTTCATTATTAGCGAACATCACAGACAATAAGCCACTTGGCGAAGACATCATCCGTTTGGCCTCAGCAACAGAAATCAAACCATCACAAGAGACAGGCAAGTAAACGACATCACAACCATCCTTAAATGCCTGCTCGCAAGGACGAAGTATTGCATGATGCTCTATCGTTGAAGTGACAATTTGTTTATTATTCTTTTTTGCCCCTTCAACTACCCAATTATCACTTTCCGTACCGCAAGAAGTGAAAAAAATCTCTTCAGGCAAAGCTCCAATACATTCGGCTATAGTTTCTCTTGCTTGCTTCAAGGCTCTTTTGGGTGAACGTGCAAAAGAATAAGGTTGAGAGGCGTTGCCATACTCATTTAAGAGGTACGGCAACATTCTCTCATAGGCCTTTTGGCTCAAACGCGTAGTAGCAGCATTGTCGGCATAAACAAGTTTTTTCATAACTATTGATTTAACTGAAAAGTTTGCAGCCTTCTTCCTTAAACTCTTCTATCTTATCAAGTATGTCCTGCACCTCACAACCAAGATAATCAGCCAAGCAATCCATACAATAGAACGTATTGACATTCTCGTCTATTAGTTTCTTGTTAATGCCTATGGTATCCTTGTCGAGATTCTTTTTTCCACAAGCTATGCAATTATATTTCTTACTCATAATCACGAATTGTAAATGTCGGGACGTTTTTCCCTTTATACTGTAAATCAATCATACCCATCTGTTTGACGATTATCTGGCGCATCTTTCTGGCAGGAGTCAAACAATAAGTGTTAAACTCAGACGGTTTAATGTCAGAGGCATTGCGCACATTGGGAAACAGCAGTTTCATATAAGCTGTAGCTATGCGCTTTATCGCCTCCGTGTCTCGCGTGTCAGCATTAGAAGGATATTCCACAATTCTGTCCACGATGGCACGATAGGAAATATCATCACGCAACAGGTGCATGATAGTTGAGAAATACTCAGAATTCAAAGCCCAACCTGAAATCTTCAAGCCCTCATTCATTCGAGGAATATTCCATCCCTTAACAAAGCCATGAATACGATCCATCAACGCACTCGTTCTAAAGAGAGAAGGTAAATCTTCAAACATATTTTGGTATTCATCCATCTTCTCCTCGTCAATATTGCCAAGCATCACAAAACCAGCGTCTGCAACATCGTCCTTATCGCCTATCTTGACCGTTCCCTGTTCCATATATCCCTGAAGAGTCTGTGTCATTTCATTTATGTTGTCAAACTCAACTTTCTGTATCTCGTCAAAAGCTATATAGTCATGATAGAACACAAGACCTTCTTCACGACGTGCCAAATCATAGAAGAGTTTTGCACGCGTCATTTTTCCTGCGGACAAATAGCCATAACGGCTGACACCACCATAAAGATACGACTTGCCAGTGCCTTTCGGAGCAAGTTCTATAAGGTTCAGTCGTTTTTCCACAAAGGGTAGCAAACGTGTCAACATAGCAAGTTTCTGGTGTTCGTTCTCATATCCTGCGGCATTATAGTCAATAGCACCGAGAAGAACATCTATCCATTCATGCACCGAAAACTCCTTTCTTACATCTTTATAATAGTCAACATCAATCTCGTAAGGACAGAAGTTCTGGAAACTAAGGAGTTTTATTTTGCCCTTTATCTTGCCTTCCGGATAACGATAGCCCAGTTCCACAACTCCCCATGTCTCTTTAGCTTTCACCAATTCGTCCTTGCAATCATCCCACACGTTGGAATCTATTATTGTCTCCTTGTTGCCAAGTCCAAAGTCTGGCAAAGCAAACGACACCTCATGAGTTGTGATATTTATGTCAACAGATATTCGCGTAAGTAATTTCACACGTTCATTTTCTACGACTATGCGATTCTTAATGCCTATCCACTCTGTCTTAGACGGTATGTAAGTTCTCACGAAATCTGTAACCTCTTCAACATCAAACTTACCGTCTTCGTTCTCAAACATCTTGAGAAGCCAGTCGCGAAGAAACGATGGGAGCTTTAAGTCCTTGAAGAAATTGCTTTCCTTCAAGTCCTTAAACACTACCATATCATCGAAATATTCTTTAAGTTTACTTTCCATACTTCCTTTTTTTAAAAGAATTTACGTTCAGAAGCTCCCTCTTTCTTTACCTCAAATTCCAAGTCTTTAGCAATAATAGCCTCATCCTTGTAAACATCAAACCTGTATTTTCCAGCAGTCTTTACTTCTGGCATTTCCGCCATATACTGATAATCGACATCTGTCATAGTCAAAACATAATACACGCCATTCACGGAGATAGCCAAGTCATCAGACTTCACATCAACAAACAGTCGGAGTTTTGCCTTTTTCTTGAAGCTCACCATTATTGGCTTATTGTCAGTTAGTCTGCAAGTTATGACCTTGTTTGTCTTTCTTACTGTAATCACAGGCACAGCCACCTCTTCAATTGTTGCTCCACCATGCACTTCAACAGAAGCTTTTCGTCCGCCACGAAATCTGTCATAATTAGCAAGACACCAAAAGCTATTTTCTTCAGCGGCAAATTGTGGTTTCTCATCAATATCGGTCTTTGGGCAGCAGCGTCCAGAATGCACTCCCTTTTCCGACATTTCCCATTTGTTCTCAGTTTCGGATATTACTGCAAGACGCGATGTGCCATGATCGGAAATGACATAAGCAGTTTGTTCTTTCTGCAAAGTCTTCAGTTGTTCAACAAGTTCGTTCAATATGTCAAGCTCCTTAACAATATGGATTGGCAATTTTGTTGTTTCATAATTATATGATTCAACACCACCATGCTTCAATTCGTCAAGTTCCTTACGACTATAAACCTTACAACCGGCATCATCAAACTCAGCAACAAACTCCTTATTGTAAGAAGTTATTGATGGTAAATCGCATCGTGAGATATCAGCATACAAGTCAAGCTCTGCTTCATAACATTTATTTTGAATAAAGGCCATATACTCAGCTCCCATTGCATCAATAAAATACAAAACTGATTCTTCAGCTTTCTTATCCAATTTATCAACATACAATGACCGTGGTTGCAAAAGAACATTATAATCTCTTTTGACAGACTGTTCCTGCACCATTTCTCTCATTTCGTCAGTAATGCAATTTGTCAGTTTACAATATTTATACAATGAGAAGTACCTATTAAGATAATCTTTTTTGTAATTATATGGTTTGAGATATTTAGACAAATCAGAGTAGACAACCGACAAAACATTGTTCAATGTCTCCATGGAATATTTGTACTTGGCAATTAATTCCACAACCATTTCCTTTTCTCGTCTGGTGTTATCGGTCAGATAGTATATGCCCTTATCTTGCTTCTCATACACTTGCTTGCAATAACAATCCAATTCGTCGGTATACTCCCCCATCTTTGAGAGAATGTATTTTCGCTCATCATATAGATGGGGGAAGTTGATGTCATCAACAGAAAAATCCAACAAAGCATCAAACGACTTGGTTATGAAATCCTTGAATGTCTGTGATTTTGACACAACATACGACAAATAATCATTCCCCTTAGCTCCACTTATACGCAAAGCAAGAAAATAATACCAACGTTTCTTCTTATCAAAGTCTGCGAAGCCACCTATAGCATTGGCAAGGTTTTGCTCTCCGCCAAATTTCGAAATCACAAATTCGCTCCAAGTATCAAAAGCATCACCCAACTCCTTTAGCAAGCAAGCCCATTGCTCGTCTGTGCCCAATTCTTTGTCAATGTAGCAGAATTCAGCAAAACGTTCCTTCAGAACTTGATATTCCGATGAATACTCTTCTATATCATACATTGAATTTGGAAATTCATTCTTTGCCTTGTTTGTTATAATGCTAACAACACCATCCTCGTTGTCCTCAAGGATATTCACAAGCTTAGAAAGATTGTTTATACCCTTTATAGAAACGGGTACAGAACTTGACAGCTTGGGATGCACAAAGCAAAGTGTTATGGGCAATGTTTTTTCGCCATCAACAATAGATATTTTTCCAGAAGACGCAAAACGCGAATCCATCCTGCAAAGCACATCCGAACAATCAAGTGTGAGAACAACAAGTTTTCCACGACATGACAAATCAAGCATCGACCTGAGGCTTCTCTGTAATGATTTCTCCCCTTGTAGTCTAAGGTAAAACGACAAACCTGTGAGAAAAATCATACCATCCATAGTGGACAAACTGTATAGCAGCTTGTCCATCACTGGTAGGCTCTCTTCCTTACAAAACAAAGAAGCGTCCTTTAGAAGATTAATGCTATCACCGACATTATAATGCTTCACCAACTTATTGTAGACTTGCACATTTGGCAAGTCTACAATAATGGGCTGGTGTTTGTCTGATTCTTTGTATTTATCTATTCTCTGTATTACTTCTTCGTATTTCATAACTATGAAGGATTAGTTGTTTTTAATAATCTGAATTCCCACTTTCATGTTGTTTCTAATCAGTTCCTTCAGATATTTCTTCACTCCATCAGCATCCATCGAATCAATCTTCTGAATAGCCATCTCACAGCCTGTAGAGTTATACCTTGACTCGGCATACTTCTCGATGAGTTTTTGCACCTGAGGATTTCCTATCCAATTGTATGCTTTTTCAGTACAATGGCTGGCTATATAGCTGCGCACTTCATTCACATCCGAAAGCAATACATCCATGTCGCCAAGAAGTCTTGATTTGAAAGCCTTGTTTCTGGCATTTATGTCGTTAAGTTCATCCCAATAGGCGAATTTATCAAGATATGTCAAGGCCTTGTCTATATCCTTGTCGGATGGATTAGGGTTGTTGACAATCCCAAATACAGTACGACACTCTGCCATATCCATATCAGATACCATCGCCAATATAGGCATCTTATAAACATCGCTCCAATTACTTGGCGATTCAGTACCTGTCTTTTCCTTCCAGATGTTCTTCAAGCGGATGGACCCGAGTTCCTTTCGGTATTGAGTGACAACCTTTTCCACCATATTACAATACGTGGCATTGTCTATGCAGAAACATCCACCTTGTATTTTGGCAAAAACCTTCTCCTTGTCTGCGTCATTAAGATTCTGAAGATAGAAGTCACAAGACTTGCAGAACAATTCAAACTGAGAAGTGTAGAACATATTGAACATATCGCCAAAGTCCTCTATCTGCTCAAGGAACAACTGCTTCTTGCCTTCCTGCAGTGAGCCATGTGTCTTAATATCTTTCAAGAGTCCAAGCAATGGTTGCAAATCGTCCACATCGTTCTTGATGGTTTCATAAGAAATCTTTATGTTGTCCGTCTTCTCTTTCCAAACCCCAATTGCCTCCTTGAAACTCTTGCAAGAACCGAGCAACTTGCCAGTAGCCTCGGTTATTCTATATTCAAGAATCACGGCATCTATCTGCTGGTCAACAGTCTCACGCTTCCATACCCAGTTAGCCTCGCCTGCATCGAATTTCTTCTTCAAGCAATTGATATATTGTCCATTGTCGCCTATTGCCTGTGCCAACTTTGGCAATTCGCCTTCCTTGTAGCGGTCAAGATATTTCAGCATTCCCTTCTTGCAATTCTCTTCAGTAAGAAGTGTACGCAAATCTTCTGCTGCCTTTGGATTGGCAATATAAGCACGGCCAATAGTATTCGCAATATCAGTATCTGACTTTTCGGTTGTATTGTTTGCCAAATCTTGGTAACCATCAACAAGGGATCTTACAACACACTCGGATGTTTTCAATTCCACACCACGAAGAATCTCAACTACTGTCCATATCGGGAAATACAGACTTTGCTTCATCTTTCCACGTATACGGTCGCGGGCAGTCTCCACTGAAGAACAACTTGCCTTGGCTATGTCGAATGCCATTGACGTACCCTCAATGAAAGCCTTTTCCTCTGGAGTCATCGTCACAATGAACTGGTCGCGGTAACGATGGTCGGGAGTGTTAGCATTCTTCACAACTTTCTCAACCATATCTTTCATCTTATCCAACGACATGCTGTCGCTTGAAAGTCCGTCGCTCCAAGAATACTTATCGTCTACATATTCCTTCAGAAGGAAACCTATAAAAAATGCAGTCAGATTGCAAGGCAAAAAACCGTATGGAGCTACCTCCAAGAATTCGTATATTGTGCGAATCGAGATTCTTCCTTCCCTCTCCATTATTCCATCCACATACTCCTTGAGTGCTATTTTGATACGCGAAATTGGGTCGGTTGGATGATCTATCCAATAAGTAGGATTGCTCCATGCATCTGCAAGCATATCGCTCAATCTACCCTTAGTCGTAATGTTTGTAAGTGTTCCTGACAACTTACGCTCTATTCCGTTCTCTGTTGCTTTTGCAAGTGAGTTAGACAGCCACCAAGGGCTTTTGGACGCATAGTTGCACTCCAGAGACAAGGGGAAACGCTTTCTGTCGAATGTGCGCAATTCTTCCCCTAAGGCATCCATACTGTTGAATGTCTCTCCCATAGGATTGTCCTTTGTATAAAGAACAAACTGTCCTTTACATATATTATTGCGCCATTCCGTCAAGACACTGTTGGCGTATTGATTGTATTGTACAGCCTGTGCTTTGTCCTTACCAGTATAATAAGAAGAAGTGGCCATATTTGTCACCCACTCCTCAAACTTTTCCTCTGTAAGCGGTGTCTTGCCCAAATCTATAAATATAACCTCGCTATCAGAGTTCTTCTCGCGCATATCTTTTATCTTCTTAACCATAGATATGCTCTCGTTTGTAGTCTTCGAGAAGCATGCCACAATATAGAAGTGGCGAGGATCGTCAGCTGCGTTGTTGATACTCTTCTTTGCAACTATATCAAAATCGGTGCAAGCTGCATATTCCACCTTGAAACGCAGACGCAAATCCTGCGGTATATCTATAGTATCTTCAAACAGTTCTCCCTTTATAAGGTTGCTTGTGGTGCGACCTTCAAACTCCGCCTTCTTCTTGTTAATCTGATCGGTATCCATTTCACCCATAAGAACAGAGTAAAGAAAGGAGCCATCTTTAAGGTTCTTCTTGAAGATTATCTTGTCGCGTACAAGTTTCTCTGCACATTTAACAGCCTGTCCATCCTCCAAATCAGAGCCTTCAAACGAAAGATTGAGGTTCTTCTCATTTGGCAAGAATATTTCTACCTGATCTCCTGCGCTCAATGACATGGCTTGGAACAACAATACAGCCTTCAAAACCTTCCGCTCTTCATCATCCAAATCTTTCGATATACTTGAATAACGGTCGAGTATCTGCCTTATGTTCAATGACAGGTCGTTCTTACCATTATCATAAAAGAATCCCCACAGCATGTCAACGGTCAAGAAAGGATTCTCACTATACGGACCGTAATTGTCTATATACCATTGAAAACCCATCAGCTCATCATTGCCGCCATTCTTTATAAAGTCGAACATACTGCGCTGATTGCTTGCGAACGAAGCTGAGATATGTTTCAGCAAACACGCCGCATATGGATGTATAGGCAGAATACCACGCAACTCCTTGTCGTCAATACCTGCGCTTTGCTTTATACGTTTGCGCGACTCTTTAGTACGTTCCTCAAGGTCGAACAGAACATCGCCCCAATCCTTGCTTACAACAGGATCGTCAACAACCTGCATGGCAGCACCCATCAATTGAAAAGCCATGTTCTCAGGCAATTCAATAATACAAGTCGGCTTTATGAAGCGGCCAAGGATTTTCGGCTTATCCGAATCAGCATCGTCAATACCAGCCTCACTACGGTGGGTTACTGGTATGAAGCAAAATGGCTCTGTTTGGCTGAAATCAAGAATACGCTGGAAGCCAGTAAGACGGTGGGTGTTATTGCTGAAATACTCCGTAAACTCATCCCAGATAAACACAAGTGCCTTCAAGTTGTTAGCATGAATAATCTCTGTTATCCAATCAACCATCTTGTAGCTGTCGAGAGTGAAAACCTTGATGTTTTTTTCGTTTGCCACACGGAATATCTTGTTCATAAGCGACAACAAAGGTTGACCTGTGTATTCTTTAAGACAATTCACAATGTCGTCAACGCTGTCGCCAGCAAATAATTCCTTGTAACTGCCCTGCACATATACACCAAAACTCTGTTTATTCTCATTGTCTGAGAGATACTCTATAATACCTTCTTTTAGAGCATTGGGACCAGCGTTGGTTATTCCTGCTTCAGATAACGCATTCTCTATACTTTCCTGCATGGCAAGAAATAAATCGTTATCGCTATGAATCTCTGAGGAACCATAACGATGCACAGTAACAACACGTCCTTGGGACTTTACAGCAAGCAACTTGTTGCAAAGGTCCTGATCAAGACTGAATTGTTTAAAGTAAGCATCAACTTCATCATTTGAAGCATCAAGCAGATGTTTAAGTGTAAGTACGGCATGAGATTTTCCCGTACCGTAAGCACCTTCCACCCAAATATTAAGTTTCTGCTTGCGCTCCAAAACATTAACCATCTGTTTTATCAACTTTACAAAAGTCTCATGTGGATAGTATTTCTTCCAAAGATCAGGCTCCTTCTTTATTACATCCTCGTTGACTGCGGGAAAGTAGTCGGGGTCTATATTAAAAAATTTGCGATAGATTTCCATATTATCGGCTTTTTAAGTTTTATTGCTAAAATAAATCAAGCACATCATGTGCTGTCTTGTCCTCTCTCAAGTTTATATTGTCAAGGTCAAGAGTGAATGTGACACTTATAAAGTCAGAATGATTTATCGACAATCCCTTGAGTATCTTCTTCATCTCCTCTTCCTCAATACCAAATATTCTTACTGGGCTAACACCATCACTCTCCACGTTGCTATCAAAAAGGCGTGACATAGTGAACTGGTAATATCCGTCACAAGCTTCTGCAAACTTGTAAAGGCTATAGAGAATGACTTCGGGAGAAGGAGTGAGCCAAGGTGTGCGAGTAAATTTTGCTCCGCCATCCTCTTTACCAGACTTTTCAGTAAAGCCAAAGCCAACATGCTTCAACGGCAAAGCGGCTATGCGCTTTAAGGCTGCAGGTATTGACTTCAAAGCACTGGCACTCACACCTTCAGTTGTACTTAAAGTGTTGACAATTGAACTTTGAGCTATCATTTCATTAAACCCAAATTGGCTTATATACCATCCCACTTCTGGAGTGTACGCTAAATTTGCCAGCATTAATGCCCATATATTATTATCCTCAAGATTACTATCTCTAAGCATCACTCCCAATTTTGTTTCCGTGTCACCAATAATAACACCAGAATCTCTTAAGAAACGATTGAAAGCAGGAACCTGATTGTTTCCTAAAGAGTTCTCTATCTTAAAATTGTTTCCTAATTTCACATATTCTTGAAACCATTCAATCTTTGGTCCATGAGCTGCATAGCAGTCTATTGATTTTTTCTTATTCATATTTCCTAATCCTTTAGATAACCATAATGATTTATAAACGTAACAGCCAGTATCTATATCCAGACATTTTCCGCACTTTATACACTTATCTGATATTGTCAATTTTCCTTTCTCGTCAAAATGCAAATTACCATATTTGCAATTTGCCATACATACATGACACGAAACACAATAATGACTTTTCCTACATACTATTCTAAGTTTCTTTAAGAAAAAAGTTCTTGAAGGAGTGTTATCATTATAAGTACTTATGCGTAAATAACCCTCTTGAAGTTTGACGACATCAACGTAATATTGCCCATCACTTGTATCAATCGTTACCTTACCCTTAGATTCGTCAATAACGTATGTTCCTACAGTTTTCAACCATTGGAACCAGTCATTATTGGCATTTTTGAAAGTAATGACCAAATTACCACCTATTATTGACTCATCATAGTCCTTAGGGGCTATAGACAAATCACGCCCATTCTTTCTTGCTTTCCATCCATTGTTTTCGATGTAGCTTCGTATTCGACCTTCTTTACCTTTATCAGCTGCATCCAAGTCATGAATGATGTCCAACAATGGTTGTGTAGATTCATTATAGCATAAGTTGTTCAGATAATCATTCCTATTTGTGGACATTGGACACACCAAACATCCAGCTCTAGTATTACCTCGTTTGTAAGCTTCATTCAAATGTAATTTGTTTGCATAGATATAAAGATATACTTCTGCAGAGCTCCACGTTAATATTGGATTGCAACTGTATTGACCTTTATGTTTTGTCCCATACGATATGTAATCATAACCACTACGCCTTACACTTTCATCTGCCCTAACACCAACAAATGCCATTTCTGTAACAGCATTCTTTCCTACAATATCTTTTATAAGTAACAATTGTGGAGTTGTTTTATGCACACTACAACACCATCTAATCGTTGCTGCAGGAGGTCCAAACTTCTTCCATGAATCTATAGGTTTTAAATGTGATTTTGCAACATGAAATTTTATTCCTTCTTTCTTACATTTAGCTTTGGCTATTTCTACAGATTTATAAGTGTCAGGAAATTCCATACCCGTGTCTCCAAATATAACTATAAAAGAATCATGAGGCAAAGCTCTCTGTACTATATCAAGAGCTACTTCACTATCTTTTCCACCACTATAAGAGACATGGAATATATCAACCTTTTTTTTATAAGACAGATAAGTATTATATACCCCTTTAATTGTATCTGAAACAAGAGCCTCAAATAACTTCTCGTTCTTAGACACCATCAAGTCAATATTTACCGGGGAGAGTTTAACCCCTTCAGGTTCAGGGCTTTCTATCAGTTTTATAACCGGAGCGGTAAAGAATGTTCCACCTTTTGTTTGAGCAACAAGTCTACCCTTATAAATATAATTATTGGCTTCTGCCCACATCAATGGCACAGAATCATCCTTATCGTAATTCCAGTATTTATCAAATCCCAATATATCAAGCTCTCTGCTATATACCGGGCGAGGTTCCTTGCTGAATTGCATTGGAGTGCTATTCAGCAGAAAGCCGCCAGTCTCTATGTCCCAAGAATATGAATACATGGTTATATTTTTTTATTGTTATTTTGTCTTAATTTCAAAGCTTCACTTATAGCTGTCTCTATTTCAGCATATTTTCTATTCGCAATACAGCCCTCAGATACAAGAACATCCAAGGCTTCCGTTTTATTTGTCCAGACATCATTCCTAGACAAAATTATCGCTATCATTTCCATATAAGAGATATCCAATCCTTTTTTAAGAGATACAATACCACAAACCTTGCTTTGACCAAGACTCCCATTGAAATACAATTTAAACATCTTACTTTCCGTCAACAAGTAGCTCTCCAGTAATCGATGTGTCCAAGGATAGTTGCACTCCGGAAACGCTGAAAAACATGTTATATCCCTGATAGGACAAAAACACTTTGTTCTAACTATATACTCTAAGAGTATTTTATCAATAGCATCAACATCCCACTTTACTTTATGCTTTGCCACGAAGTCTGTTTCATTGATACGTATGCTATACTTTAGTAGCGACTCCAAATGATAATTTACCGTTGTGCCAAGAGATTGTGCAAGATGCTTTACTTCTTCCAACATATACTGCTCATGGCATTTTGCAAAAGCAAGCATAGCTTCACCAGCAGAGAGACTTTCACCCTTTCTGCTTATCACAGCTTTATTGAAATCGAATTTATCAATAAGCAATACAGCCAAAGCTTTGCGTATTCCCAATTCTGGAATATCCTGATTGTTGTTTATTACTTCAGGAACACTTTGCTGCACATATTTGATAAGCTCATCACTACCCATGAATTGATATTCGTTGATGTAAGTGTCTATGGCAGTGGAAATCCTTGATAATTCCTCTGTAGAAATATCAAACATGTCTATATGAAATCTTTTACCAGCACCTGCGCTAATCAACACATTCTGATTATGGTTGAAGGCATTGCGGACAGCATTTTCAGGAAGATACGACAAGGTCTCAACAACTTTATCTTCATCCATCAATTGCCATTGATTGTGCATAAAAGCAATGACTTCTTTGTCTACATCAACTACAACATTATTGTATAAAGCCATATAATTGGGGCCAAAGTATACTTTATCCTCATAGAGGAACTTCAAATATGTGCACAGTAAATTATTATTAGCAATCTGGGTATCAAGCAACTGGTCATTAAAATGATGAAACAGACATTCATAAAAGACATAACCCTTACCTGATGACAAGCAAGTGTCTATATAATCCTTTAATTCATCCTTCAATTCAGTTGGCATCATTCGGTCGACTACATATAACTTACCATCTGACTCTACACCACATTCTTTAAGGACAGAAGACAATTCTTCATTACTCATATCACACGGCCCACCTGTTACTTTTATATATAATTCTTTAAAGCGATTTAAGTCAATTGGTGATTTTATGCGTAGACCTTTGGAAAACTTATCAGAAAGTATCTTTTTGAAAATACTCAATCTTTTCGGAGCAATCATTTGTGCTTCATGCAAATTGGTAACTTCTTCATTAAAAGGAAAATTGCCATAAATAGTATGTTCTACTGGCTCCGGATACATTTCAAAAGCCTCGTCCAGAATTTTCTCATACTCATCATGACAGTTTGCGTACATATCCACAATATCTTCAAATAACTTATTAGGACTCGAAATTCCCTTTTCGCCTTCAGTTATTATATATTCAAGAGCTGACATTTGAAGCTGTATGCCATTCTCATTACGATACTTGTCGCTAATTTCTATACCATTCATAATCATACGGTTTCGTAGCCGTTTCGACAATGCCGAAACCGCATCCTTACGCACAACTTTTCCTTTGGACACCATTTGGTAAACATCCATAAGCAAAGCTACCTCAAATTTATTCCACACAGTCCTTTTAAATGGTGAAGGCATAGTTATTAGTTATTCTCCAATCGAGCCCAAAATCAGAAAGTAAATATTTTATTATTCTTTGATTTAACGGGTCAGCGGATTTTTCCGGTTGGTAACACCGTATGTTAGGAATAAAGTGT
>ERZ1026880.717-NODE-717-length-15976-cov-7.567552_pt1 | contig 15976 bp, 10 predicted proteins | sample MGYA00380170_ERZ1026880 | MGnify/ENA primary metagenome ERZ1026880 (study PRJEB33269, sample SAMEA4719806) | human gut metagenome | biome: human-associated habitat; feature: organic feature; material: feces | place: Cameroon | collected 2013-10 ...
ATCTGATGTTAGAACGAATTATTTTTATTATAGAATTCAATGAATATTAATGCAATATATGAAAAAAATTTATCAAACGATAGATAGTCTATAGAAAATATCGATAAAAACTTGACAAGACGAAAGCCTTTAAAATCAAGAAAAATTTAGATAAAAAGAATTCCTTGCAAAATGAAAGTAAAACCAGTTGTTAAAACGCTCACAAAATCGCCGATGGATATTGACGAAAAATTAACGGTTGGTATAATGGAATTGCATTAAAGAAAACACAAAATGTCAGGGGTGGAAAATGATCACACTGGGAATTGATATCGGATCGACAACATCGAAATGCATTCTCCTTCGGGATGGAAAAGAAATCATCGGAAAAAGTCTCCTTGTGGGAGGTATGGGTACGGACAGTCCCAAGAAAGCGATGGATACCGTCCTGAAGGAGTGTGAAATAACACCCGAGGACGTTGCAAGAACGATTGTAACCGGATACGGAAGAAAAAATTTTGAATTCGGCGACGGCGAGGTCAGCGAACTGACCTGTCACGGACTGGGCGGACGGTTCGTTTTTCCGGAACTTCGAAGCGTCATCGACATCGGAGGACAGGATGCGAAAGTCATCGTCTTGTCGGAAAGCGGCAGAATGTCCAACTTCGTCATGAATGACAAGTGTGCGGCAGGCACAGGACGTTTTCTGGATGTGATGGCAACGATTCTTCAAATGGACATTGGCGACTTTGATGCCTGTGCAGCAAAATCCAGCAATCCGGCCTCGATCTCAAGCACTTGCACGGTGTTCGCTGAATCGGAAGTCATCAGCCAGCTGGCAAATGGGGTGAAACGAGAAGATCTGATTGCAGGAATCTGCAGCAGCGTGGCAGCCCGGGTGTCCGCACTGGCAAGGAGGGCTGGCGTAACGCCTATGGTGTGCATGTCCGGCGGAGTGGCAAAGAACGGTGCTGTACGAAGAGCATTGTCCGAAAGCTTGGACATGGAGATCGCGGTGGATCCGCTGGCACAGTACTTCGGCGCTATCGGCGCAGCGTTGTACGCATATCGACAAGCGATAAAATAGCCGGATGAGCTATTGAAGAGAATATTATTTTTACAACACATTACTGAATTGCGAAAGAAAGCAGGAGGTTCTTATGGCAGAGGAAAAGAAAGCCCGCCGTCCGGTGGATCCGAATTCGGCGAAGTACAAACTCGGTAAAATCGCTTCCGATGCATTTGCGGATGCCATCGAGGCGAAGAAGGAAGGAAAACCGGTTGCGTGGGTATCCAGTAACTTCCCGGTAGAAATTCCGGAAACTTTGGGACTGGCAACTGCATATCCGGAGAACCAGGCAGCGGGAATTGCTGCAAGAGGTGCCGGCGAAAGAATGTGCGAAGTGGCAGAGGCGGATGGATATTCTAACGACATCTGTGCGTATGCTCGAATCAGCATGGCGTACGCGAAGCTGAAGGAATGTCCGGAGCAGGACGTGGCAATGCCGGATGTACTGCTCTGCTGCAACAACATCTGCAACTGCATGATTAAATGGTACGAAAACCTGGCCATTGAGCTGAATATCCCGATGATTCTTCTGGACATTCCGTTCAATCCGGATTACGAAGTGTCCCAGGCGGAAATCGATTATGTATCCGCTCAGTTCTGGGATGCGGTACACACCCTGGAGAACCTGTTCGACCTGAAGTGGTCCGACGAGCGGTTCAAGGAAGTGACCGGATTCAGCTGCCGCTCCAGCAGAGCATGGCTGGATGCAACGGCACAGGCGAAGTACACACCATCTCCGTTCAACGGCTTTGACCTTCTGAACCACATGGCGGTAATGGTAACCGCAAGAGGCAAGGAAGCGGCCGGAGAGGCGATGGAGCAGCTCCTGAAAGAATACAAAGAAAACCACGAGAACGGCACCAGCACCTATCGCGGCGAAGAGAAATACAGAGTGATGTTCGAAGGAATCGCTTGCTGGCCATATCTGAGAGCGACTTCTCACGGCCTGCGGGACAGAGGCATCAACATGGTAACCACCATTTATGCTGATGCATTCGGTTTCGACTACCACTCCTTCGATGAGATGATCGCCGCATACTGCAGCGTACCGAACGCCATCAACCTTGAGAAATCCAGAGATAAGAGAATCAAGCTCTGCAAGGACAACAACGTGGAAGGACTTCTGGTTCATACCAACCGTTCCTGCAAACTGTGGAGTGGATTCATGAGCGAGATGAGCCGTCAGATTGGCGAAGCTTGCGGAATTCCGGTAACCAGTTTCGACGGCGACCAGGCAGATCCGCGGAACTTCTCCGAAGCACAGTACGATACCCGCGTACAGGGCTTGATGGAAATCATGGAAGCGAACAAAGAAGCGAAGGGAGAGTAACGATGGTAAACGAAATTTTCGATCAGTTTCATAAGATAGCAACAGCACCGCGTGCTCAGATGGATTCCTATCTCCAACAGGGTAAAAAAGTCGTTTTGACTTCCCCTGTCTATACTCCTGAAGAAATACTCCATTCAATGGGATTCGTGCCAATGGGCGCGTGGGGTGCTGATGTTGAACTGAACCGGTCCAAAGAATATTTTCCGGCATTCCTATGTTCCATCGTGCAGTCCATGCTGGAACTGGGAATCAACGGAGCCTATAAGGGTGCCAGCGCAATCGTCATTCCGTCTCTGTGCGATACACTGAAGACGCTGGGAGAGAACTGGAAATATGCCGTGAAGGATATTCCGTTCATTCCGATGACTTATCCGCAGCACAGAAAGCCGGCATACGGCATTGCGTACACAAAGGCCGGATATGAAAGAGTGATTCACGATCTGGAAAAGCTGGGTGGCAAGTTCGACGCAGCCGCACTGGCAGAATCCAATCGAATCTATAACAGACACAATCAAGTAATGCGCCGGGCAGAAGAAGTTCTGGCGAACCATCCTGAAATCACAGCGGCACAGCGTAGCGACCTGTTCAAGAGTGCGTTCTTCATGCTGAAAGAAGAGCATACCGCACTGGTAGAGCAGCTCATTAAGGAACTGGAAGGCACCGCACCTGCAGCGGAAAAGCTTCCGGTTATCGTCTCCGGTATCCTGACAGACGCACCGCAGCTGAATGCCATCATGGATGAGCTGGGATTCCACATCGTGGCCGACGATGTAGCGGCACAGTCCCGTCAGTATCGGACCGATGTTCCGGAAGGCGATGATGCCCTTCAGGCACTGGCAGAGAAGTTCGGAAATATGGACAACTGTTCCGTTCTCTACAATGTGGAAAAACCAAGAGTGCAGTGGATTGTGGACACAGCAAAAGAGAGAAACGCCAAAGGCGTTATCGTGGTCATGACGAAGTTCTGCGATCCGGAAGAATTCGACTACGTGATGATCAAGAAGGCATGCGAAAAGGCGGACATTCCGGTGACATTAATCGAAGTAGACCGTCAGATGAAGCAGTTTGAACAGATTCGAACCAATCTCGAAACATTCCGAGATATGGTGAATATGTAGCTTAGAAAAGCAGGAGGTTATGAAATGAGCGAAGTAAGACTCCCCCTGGAAGGGGTGAAGGTTGTAGAGCTGGCAACATTTATTGCCGCTCCTTGTACCGCAAGATTCCTCGCTGACCTGGGTGCAGACGTTATCAAAGTGGAAGCTCCGAAGGGAGACCCGCTGAGATACACCGCTGTAAACGAAGGTCGTCCGCTGGATCAGAAGGAAAACACATCCTACGACTTGGAGAATGCCGGCAAGAGATGTATTTCCCTGAACACGAAATCCGAAGAAGGAAGAGAAGCTCTGGAGAAGCTGATCGCCGATGCGGATGTATTTATCTGCAACTGGCGTCAGGGACCGCTGAAGAGAGCCGGCCTGGATTGGGAAACTCTCCACGCAAAGTATCCGGCACTGGTATTCGGTTATGTTTCCGGATACGGCGAAGTGGGACCGGACAAAGATCTGCCGGGATTCGATTTCACCGCATTCTATGCAAGAGGCGGAATTCTGGGACCTCTGAGAGATAAAAAGAGCCTGCCGATGCTCACCGTACAGGGCTTCGGAGATCACCAGGTAGCAATGAACCTGGCGGCCGGTGTACTGGCAGCACTGTATCGTGCAAAGACTACCGGTGAAGGCGATCAGGTTGTAGTATCCCTCTTCCACAGTGCCGTATGGGACGTATCCCTGATGCTGCAGGCCAGCCAGTACGGCTCCGACAGCTGCAAGTTCCCGATGGAGAGATGGGAGAACGGAAACCCGCTGACTCTGGCATATCAGACCTCAGACGATCAGTGGCTCCAGATTGCGATGCCGCAGTATGACAGACATTATCCGGTTCTCATGAATGCCATGGGACACCCGGAAATGGCAGAGAATCCGAAGTTCTATCCGCAGAAGAATCTGGTTCCGAACAGAAAAGAATTCTCGGAATGGATTACCAACGAGTTCCGCGGAAAGACCTGCGACGAGTGGTGCAAGATTCTGGATGCGGCCGACCTGCCGTACGCAGTGGCACAGAACTGGGATACCCTGCTGGAAGACAAACAGGCATGGGCTTCCGACATTTTCTACGAAATGCAGTACAGCAACGGAAACAAGCGTACGCTGGTTAGACCGCCTGTAATGTTCAAGGAAATGGGTCTGCCGGAATACAACAGAGGACCGTATCTGGGTGAACAGACCGAAAGCATTCTGAAGGAATACGGATATTCCGATGAAGAAGTAGCAAAACTTCTGGAAGAAGGCGCTGCCATTCCGATGGACCCGGCACTGAGAGATTAGTGGGAATATCGGAAACGTGTAGATCGTGAAAATGTTTTTACACCGGCTGCTATAGAGTTAGGGACTGGAAACAAATTAGTGATCAAAACGGGACCCGGCAGAGGGTCAAAAGTAAAGGAGAAGAAGATATGAAAATTGCTGCTTATGAAGTCCGTCCGGACGAAAAACCGGTTATTGAAGCTCGCTGCAAGGAACTGGGAATCGAACTGATTTCCACCGGATCGATTCTGGATTCTTCCACCGTAGAGATGAGCAAGGGCTGCGATGGCGTAACCACACTGGGACAGAGTGATTTCTCCAAGAGCATTCTGGACACCATGGTAGAGAACGGCGTAAAGGTTCAGGCGTTCCGTTGCGTTGGATACGACTACATCGACGTTCCGTATGCAAGAGAGCTGGGACTTCGGATTACCCACGGAAGCTATGCTCCGAACGGCGTTGCGGAATACACCGTAATGGCAATCCTGATGAGCATCCGGAAAGCAAAGAAAGCGCTGTATAACACAAACGACAACGACTTCACACTGAAGGGTAAAATGAGCCGGGAACTGCGTTCCCTCACCGTGGGTGTTATCGGTGCCGGCAAGATTGGATATACCGTTATCAAGATTCTGTCCGGATTCGGATGCCGTATCCTGGCATATGATATGTACCAGAACGATGCAGTAAAAGAATATGCAACTTACGTGGATCTGGACACCCTGTACAAAGAATCCGATGTTATCACACTGCACACCAACCTGTCCGAGAGCACAGAGAATATGATCGACGGAGAGGCGCTGTCTAAGATGAAGAACGGCGTGGTTCTGGTGAACAATGCCCGCGGCGGTCTGATGGATATCGATGCCATCATCGACGGCGTGGAATCCGAGAAAATCGGCGCACTGTTCATGGATGCATTCCCGGGCGAAGAGGGCATCATCCACATTCCGCACGATGAGGATATCATCCGCACACCTGGAATGCCTTACTTCAAGCTGAAGTATCTGCGGTCCTTCGTGAACGTAATTCACACACCGCACATGGCATTCTTTACGGAAGAGGCCGGCAGATCCATGGCACTCTCCGGTATCGACGGAATTTACGAAGTGCTGACCAAGGGTTCTTCCGCACACGAAATTCCACAATAAAATGAATCGGTAAGGCCGGGAGGGGGACTTACTCTCCCGGCATTTTAAAGCAAAAATCAAGGAGGAAAACATGATTCTTGACAAAAAGCATGCCCTGCAGCAGAAGCTGTTCCGTCAGTTTGCAGAGACGGAATTCACCAAAGAACTGCAGGACGAACTGGATCTCACCGGGGAATTCAACTGGGAGATGCATAAAAAAATGGCTCGCTACGGCTTCATGGGAACAAAGATTCCGGCAGAATACGGCGGAGCCGGCGGTGACAGCCTGTCCTATGTACTGATGGACGAAGAATTTGCTCGTCAGGACCTGGTACTGGCAATCTATGCAAATACATCCAACTCTCTGGGCGGCGGCCCGCTGATGCTGGCAGGAAGCAAAGAGCAGAAGGAAAAATACCTGCCGCTGGTTGCAAGCGGTGAGAAAATCATGGTATTCGGATTGACCGAGCCGGGTGCCGGCTCCGATGCCGGTGGTACCACCACCACCGCAATTCCGGATGGTGATGATTATATCATCAACGGCCGTAAGTGCTTTATCTCCGGTGCACCGATGGCAGACTGGATTATTATTTTCGCAAAGACCGATTTGAGCCTGAAGGGTTCCAGAGGAATCTCCATGTTTATCGTGGACATGCACGCCGACGGCGTTTCCCTGGGCGCTCCGGAGAAGAAGATGGGTATCAAGGGTTATCCGACTTGCGACGTTGTATTCGAAGACGTTCGCGTTCCGAAGGAAAACCTGGTAGGACCTCTGAACAAGGGATTCCAGTATGCGATGAAGACTCTGGACGGCGGACGTCTGGGCGTAGCCGCAATGGCAATCGGTCTGGCGCAAGGCTGTCTGGACGAAGCCGTGAAGTATTCCATGGAGAGAAAGCAGTTCGGACACAGACTGGCAGATTTCCAGGCTATTAGCTTCAAGATTGCTAAGATGCAGACCGAACTGGAAGCAGCTCGTCAGCTGACCTATCACGCAGCGGTTCTGAAGGATGCCAACCATCCGGATGCCAGCAAGGCGTGCTCCGAAGCGAAGTTCTTTGCCGCAGAGATGGCAAACAGATGCGCATACGAAGCCGTTCAGATTCACGGCGGATACGGATACATCGAAGAGTACAGAGTGGAAAGAATGTACCGTGACGCTCGTATCCTGAGCATCTTCGAAGGAACCAGTGAAATCCAGCAGGTGGTTATCGCCAACAGCCTGCTCAGAAAGTAAGGAGGTAACGGAAATATGAAAATTTTGGTAACTGTAAAGCAGGTTCCTGATACCTCCGGCAAGGTAGCAGTGAACGATGACGGTACGCTGAACCGTGCATCCATGCAGACAATCATCAACCCGGATGACCTGAATGCGGTGGAAGCGGCTCTGGCGCTGAAAGACGAATATGGCTGTGAGGTAGTTGCATTCACCATGGGACCGCCTCCGGCAGAAGGCATGCTGAGAGAGCTGATGGCAATGGGCGTGGACGAAACCGTGCTGATTTCCGCAAGAGAATTCGGCGGTTCCGATACGTATGCTACATCTCAGATCATTGCAGCGGCAATCGACACCTACGGACTGGGCGACGAAGACATCATCATCGCCGGACGTCAGGCAATCGATGGAGATACGGCACAGGTTGGACCGCAGATTGCGGAAAAACTCCACCTCCCGCAGATTACATATGCCGGAAAGATTGAGAAAGACGGAAATACACTGACCGTTCAGAGAATGCTGGAAGACGGCTACATGGTAGTAAAAACACACACACCATGCATGATCACCTGCATCAAGGAGCTGAACGAGCCGAGATACATGTCCGTAGCAGGAACCGAAAAGTGCTTCGACATGCCGGTTAAGGTAATGGATTACGAAGCGTTGAAGGATCACCCGCTGATCGACAAAACCACCATCGGTTTGAAGGGATCCCCGACCAACATCTTCAAGTCCTTCACTCCACCGAGAAAGGGCGCCGGAATGATTTTGGACGGCTGCGGAAAAGAAACAACAGACGAGCTGGCAGGTATCCTCACCGGCAAGCACATCATCTAAGAAAGGAGAAATATTTATGGCTTACGATAGTGCAGATATTGCTGCTTTCAAGAATGTATGGGTTTTCTGTGAGCAGCGTCAGGGCGTAATGATGCCGACAACTTTTGAGCTGATTTCCGAAGGCCGGAAGTTGGCAGACGAACTGGGAGTAAACCTGTGCGGTATCCTCCTGGGAGAGAACGTAGAAGGAATTGCAAAGGAATTGGGCGGTTACGGTGCGGATCAGGTCATCGTATGCGACAGCCCGCTTCTGAAGAACTACACCACAGACGGATATACCAAAGTCATCTGTGACATGGTAGAAGAGTACAAGCCGGAGATCATGCTGTTCGGCGCTTCCAACATCGGAAGAGACCTGGCGCCGAGATGCGCCGCAAGACTTCACACCGGTCTGTGCGCAGACTGCACCCACCTGGATGTAGATCTGGGCGGATACATCGACTTCCTGAAGACCGGTTCTTCCCTGGATGTGGAGAACACCAAGTTCGAAAGCAAACTCTTCGATGTAAACACCAACATGAAGATGACCCGTCCGGCATTCGGCGGACACTTGATGGCAACCATCGTGTGCCCGAGATTCCGTCCGGCAATGGCAACGGTTCGTCCGGGCGTTATGAAGAAGAGACCGTTCGACGAAGCAAAAGCAAATGCGGTTGAAGTGGTGCATCCGGAATTCAAGCTGGAAGCATCGGATATCGAGACTGAAGTAGTGGATATCGTGAAGGCTGCCAAGAAGATGGTCGACCTGATTGGTGCGGACTTCATCGTATCCGTTGGCCGCGGTATCGCAAAGGATGTAGACGGCGGAATCAAGCTGGCGGAAGAGCTGGCAGACTTGCTGGGCGGCGTAGTGGGCGCATCCCGTGCGGTAGTAGATGCCGGCTGGATCGGTGCGGACCATCAGGTAGGTCAGACCGGAAAGACCGTACATCCGAAGGTATACGTAGCACTGGGAATTTCCGGCGCGATTCAGCACAAGGCTGGAATGCAGGATTCGGAATGCATCATCGCCATCAACAAGGCAGACAATGCACCGATTTTCGAAGTGGCAGATTACGGCATCGTGGGCGACCTGTTCAAGGTGGTTCCGCTGCTGATTGACTCCATCAAAGAGGCGAAAGCGCAAGCCTAGCCTGCTTAATAACTACCTGCTTGGATTGCCTGCGGCCGACGGCTGCAGGCAATCGCTTCAACAGCAGGACGCCGAATGAAACGCAAAGGAGACCGAGATATGAAAATCGTAGACGGTAAAAAAATCTATACGATTGTAACGATCAACCCGGGATCCACCTCCACAAAGATCGGGGTATACCGGAACGATCAAAAGGTATTTATAGAGAACATCTATCATACCAAGGAAGAGCTGGAACAGTTCGACTGCGTCCAGTCTCAATTGATGTACCGGGCAAAGCTGGTGGAAAACGCCTGCCAAGTGAATCAGGTGGATCTGGATGACGTGGACTCCTTTGTGGCCCGGGGCGGTGGGATGGCATCCTGCGTTTCCGGTGTGTATTCGGTAAACGATCAGCTGATCTACGACTGTCAGACCGCACGAACCGGAGTCTCCCACCCGGCGATGCTGGCCTGTCAGATTGCCCGCTACTTGGAATCCAAGTACGGCGGGAGAGCGCTGGTATTCAATCCGCCGGATGTGGATGAGTTCCAAGACGTAGCCCGCATCAGCGGCATCAAAGGGATGTACCGGGACAGCCATGTGCACTGTCTGAATCAGAAAGAAGCGGCACATCGGTACTGTCTGGAGAAAGGCATCCGATACGAAGACCATAATTTTGTGGTCGCCCATATCGGGGGCGGAGTTTCTTTTACCGCTCATCGAAAGGGAAAGATGATTGACAGCAACGATAATCTGGCGGGAGACGGGCCGATGACGCCAACCAGAGTGGGTTCTTTTCCTACGGTGAAAATCATCAAGATGGCGTACAGCGGAAAGTACACCTACAAGCAGATGGAAGAGCTGCTCACCCGAAAGGGCGGGCTTTACAGCCATCTGGGAACGGACGACGTGCGTGAAATTGTGTGCCGCATTGAGAACGGAGACGAGTACGCAAAGCTGTGCACCGATGCCATGGCGTACCAATTCGGAAAGGCCATCGGATCCTGTGCGGCCGCCCTGCAAGGGAAAGTAGAAGCGATTATTATCACCGGCGGCGTGGCCCATTCTTCGTACGTAATCGATCGGATTCGTCCGTATGTTGAGTGGATTGCACCGGTGTGGGTCCTCCCGGGAGAGTACGAGCTGGCGGCGCTGGCGAGAGGCGCGTGGCAGGCGCTTACCGGGGAAGCGGAAGTGCTGGAATATACCGGGGATCCGGTATTCAAGGGATTCCATGCAGCCCGCTACGGCTTATAAAAAAGAAAATATCAACAATAGCGATAAAGCATTCACCCGAAGAAGCATGCAGTTTCTATGGGTGGATGCTTTTATGTTCCGGAATTACACTTATTATACTGTACAAAATAAATACAAGAATTAAACTAGAGGGTGCTTTACAATAGATCGGGGGGGGGGTAGACTAAACTAGAGAAAAAAAGAATAGTTACTATTTGTGGTATAATTTTTTTCAATGTGTTTATTTCTTTAAGTTTGTTTTTTTGTATTTTAATTCTTTGAGGTGTAACGATGGGAAACAAAACTTTTAGGAAGGCAACCTTATGGTTGCTGGTTTTATTTGCTGTGTTTTTATTTGCACCATTTTCGTCATCTGCCGATGATGGTTATGATGCGCACTTTTTTATTCGGTACGATAGCAGTACGCAGACGGAGGACGGTACAACATCGTACCATCCAAGCCACTACTTTCCGGTAGGGACTACGGCATCCGATTACGTGTACGGAAGCGGCGGAAGTGATTACACTTCCGTGGACGGAAAGGTGCTGACAAAAGTCGCATACGTTGCAGGTGCGGAGAAGGTAATTACCGAAGGAAACGTGAATCTCTATGATTCCTTTGATACGGAAACCAACACGGAGGCGCTGCACAAGTATTTCGAAACCGTATACAATAATATCCTCCAGGAACCTTCCAAGGACGTCATCCAGACATCCATCGAGAAGGCGCTGGGGACCAAGTACGCGACGCTGTATGCGAAGGGAGAGATTGACGTCCTGTGGTACGTTTCCAAGGCGGAGAGCTCCTATGTTAACGTGGACGGTGTTGTGTACTACGTGAAGACCGGGCAGGTCGTGGATAAGCCGGAAACGGACAGCGGCTCGGTGGAAATCGATGGCATTAAGAATTTGAAGGGCCGGAATTTCAAGAAGGGAGATTCCTGGAATTTTGCCATTAAAGCAGATTCTGCCGACGCACCGATGCCGGAAAAGTCCACCGTGAGCATTCAGCCGGACGACGACGCGGTAGAATACTTCACCTTTGGCGAAATTCATTTTACCCGTGCGGATTTGAAGGGAGCCAACTCGAAAACCTTTAGATATACGATTACCGAGAGCGGAAGCGTGGCCAATGTAACCAACGATTCTGCAACGCATACGGTAAACGTGACCGTTTCGTATGACCGGAATAAGAGAAAGCTGAGCGCGAAAGCAGAATATATGAACGGCGGTAAAAGCGGCAGCTCGGCAGAATTCAATAACGAATATCATAAGCCGGTGACCCGCGTTCAGGTAGAGAAGGTTTGGTCGGATTCCAACGACCGGAGCCAAATGCGTCCGGAGTTCATTACGATTCACCTTCTCCGAAACGGCGAGGAAATCAAGACCAAGACGGTCACCGAAGCGGACGACTGGAAATGGACGTTCGACAATCTGGATAAGTTCGATGCAAACGATAAAGAATATAAATACACGATAAAAGAAGATACGGTACCGTTCTACACTTCCGCAGAGAGTACGGATGCGGATGGAAATACGGTAATCACCAATACATATAAGCCGGAGAAGCTGGAACTGAAAGGCGATGCCGCACTGAAGGTTACAAAGGTTGTAGTCGGAAAGAAATCCGCAGAACCGTTCACCTTCAAGCTGACTGCAGCGGAAAACTACGGAGATGCGGTGAAGATGCCGACGAATACCGAAGTGAAGACTTCCGACAGTATTCCGGCAGACGGCGCGGAAACAAAATCCTTCCAGCCGGTGGAAATCACCAAGGCCGGAACATATAAGTTCAAAGTAAAGGAAACGACAACCACAACTGCAGGCGGTTGGGATTACGATAACCGGGAACGCACGCTTACCGTAAAGGTGGCAGACAATAAGGGCCATTTGGAAGTGGTTGACGCAGACAGTAGATTGTCCGCAACCGTAACGAATACCTTTACCCCGGCAGTGATGGACGGCGATACCGCCATCACCGGACTCAAGACGCTGATTGGCCGGAATATGCTGAAGGACGAAGAATTCAACTTCACGCTGAAGGCCGGCGATGCGGCCACTCAGAAGGCTATCGACGAGAAGGATATCGTGCTGGGAAGCACCAATGCAAGGGTAAGCACTTTGGCGGACGGATCCACTACTACCTTCATGTTTGGCAGAGCGGAATTTGCCAAAGAAGGAGAATACACCTTCCTCGTAACAGAGAAGGACGGCGGCAAGCCGGGAATGAAGTACGATACCGAGAGCAAGACCTTGAAGGTGAAGGTGTCCAAGGAAAACGGCATCATGACTGCGGTTCAGGAAAAAACACCGGCATTCAAGAACACCTACGAGGCATCCGGAGAATACACACCGGCAGGCAGCAAAACATTGCTGAATGAGAACGGAAACAAGTTGTCTGTAAAGGACAACCAGTTCAAGTTCAGCGTATACTATGCCGGTCACGAAGATGGAGAGCCGGTAATCACCGGAACCACCGGAAACGGAAAGTATGCACCGATTCACTTCGGTACGCTGTCCTACACCATCTCCGACTTGGAGAAGCTGGTGGCAAAGGGATATGCGGACAAGAAGGTTCGGGAGAACGGAGCCGAGTACAGCATCAACTATGCGGTAACCGAGAATGCAACGGGCAACAGCGCGCTGCAGCAGAACACCCAGGTTCAGACTTTCCGAGTAGTGGTAACGGACAACGGAAGCGGTAATTTGGCGGCGAAGTCCACATACGGACAGAAGATTGCGTTCGAGAACCTGTATAAGTCGGATAAGGCAACCGTAAACTTCGAGGGACAGAAAGTACTGGAAGGTCGTAAGCTGAAGGCAGATGAGTTCAGCTTCAAGTTTACATCCGATGAAGCGAATGCACCGATGCCGGAGCAGACGGAAGTACAGAATAAGGCGGATGGCAGTGTGAACTTCGGAGCCATCACCTATGGCAAGAATGACCTGGGCGATGCAACGGAGAAGACCTTTACCTACAAGGTGAAGGAATACGGAAACCGGCCGGGTGTAAGCAATGACACCGAAACCAAGGTCGTAAAGGTCACCGTAAAGGATGACGGAAAGGGTCACATCACGGCAGAGACCGATCCGAATACGACACCGCTGTTTACGTTTAACAATACGTACAGCACCACCTCCCAGGATTCCTCTGTCACCGGACAGGTTTCCATCAAGAAGGCACTGGCCGGACGCGGGATGGAGGAAGGTGAATTCCACTTTGTATTGAAGGATGAAAACGGAAAGACCGTTGGCAATGCAGTCAACGATAAGGCCGGAAACATCACATTCGATAAGCTGACCTTCAAGAAAGTGGGAACTTGCAACTACACAGTAGAAGAAGTGGCCGGAAACGACAGACACATCACTTACGATGCAACGCCATACACAATCAGTGCGATTGTAACGGACAATCTGGATGGTACTCTGAAGGTCACCTGGAAGAGCGGAACCGGAGCAATCCTGTTTAAGAACACCTACACACCGGATTCGACCGATGCAGCGCCGAGCGTAGAGAAGAAGATTGCCGGAAAGAATCCGGCGAAGAACAGCACCTTCCACTTCACCCTCACCGGCAAAGACAATGCACCGATGCCGGAAGGAAGCAAGGATGGCCGGAAGACGGTAAAGATTACGGGCGAAGGTAAGGCGGACTTCGGAAAGATCAACTTTACCCGGGCCGGAACCTACACCTATAAGGTGGCAGAAGAGAACGGAAACGAGTCCAGCTACAACTACGACTCCACCGAATACACCCTGACTTACAAGGTAACGGATGTAAGAGGTACGCTGAAGGCAGAGCAGGGCATCACCGCCGGCGGCAAGAGTGCAGATGCAATGGTATTTACCAACAAGTACGCACCGGCATCCATGGACGGCGATACCGCCATTACCGGAACGAAGGAACTGGTGGGACGCAGCATGCTGAAGGACGAGAAGTTCGAATTTGTATTGAAGGCCGGCGATGCGGAAACGCAGAAGGCCCTCGACGAGAAGGATATCGTTCTGGATGACACCAACGCAAGTCTGAGCGGCATGAAGGACGGCGAGAAAGCCACCTTCTCCTTCGGCAGAGCGGAATTCTCCAAAGAAGGGGAATATACTTTTATCGTAACGGAGAAAGACGGCGGAAAAGCCGGAATGACCTATGACGACAATGAAAAGGTCCTCAAGGTTAAGGTTGCCAAGAAGAACGGCGTTATGACCGCGGTTCAGGAAGAGACCCCGGCATTCCGAAACACCTACGAGGCAGCCGGAGAGTACACGCCGGAAGGAACGAAGACACTTCTGAGCGAAAAGAAGAACAAGCTGACAATCAAGGCCGGTGAGTTCAAGTTCAGCGTATACTATGTCGGTCATGAAGATCAGAAACCGGTAACCACGGGAGTCACAACAAGCGGCAAGGATGCAGCCATTCATTTCGGCACCCTGTCCTACACCATTTCCGATCTGGAGAAGCTGGTGGCAAAGGGGTATGCCGACAAGGCAGAGCTGGATAACGGTGCAAGATACTACATCGACTATGTGGTAGTGGAAAACGCATCGGAGAACAATGCCCTGCAGGCAAACACCCAGGCGCCGACCTTCCGGGTAGAGGTAACGGATAACGGAGACGGAACCTTGACGGCAGAATCGGAAGAGGGATCGAAGCTTGCTTTTGAGAACCTGTATAAGTCGGATAAGGCAACGGTTCACTTTAACGGTCAGAAGGTACTGGAAGGACGCCCTCTGAAGGCGGATGAGTTCACCTTTAACGTGACGTCCGATGAAGAGAATGCACCGATGCCGGAGAAGACGGAAGTGAAGAACGAAGAAGGCGGAAACATCGACTTCGGAACCATCACTTACGGAAAGGACGACCTGGGCGACGCGACGGAGAAGACATTTACCTATCAGGTAAAAGAATCCGGAGAGCAGCCGGGAGTTGCCAACGACACCGAGACAAAGACCGTAAAGGTCACCGTAAAGGATGACGGGGAAGGCCATATCACGGCAGAGACGGAACCGAAGGAAGCACCGCTGTTCGCGTTTAACAACACCTACAGCACCACTTCCAAGGAATCCTCTGTAACGGATACGGTGAAGATCCGGAAGACACTGACCGGCCGGAAACTGAAGAACAAGGAATTCACCTTTGTTCTGAAGGATAAGGACGGAAAGAATGTTGCGGAAGCGAAGAATAACGCCGACGGAAAGGTTACCTTTAAGAGCTTGACCTTCGACGAAGTGGGTACCTACAACTACACCGTCAAGGAAGTAAAAGGCAATGCAAAGCATGTAACCTATGATGCGAATGCATATAAGGTAACGGCGACGGTTACGGATAACCTGGACGGAACGCTGTCCGTGAAATGGTCCACCGGAACCAAGAAGGAAATCCGCTTCTATAACCGATATAAGACAAAAACAGTGACATCGAATTCGAACGGAAAGCACGGCGGAAAGGCCGATAACAACAATATCGGTCCGTTCACCGGGGATGACAGCAACGCGGACCTGTATCTGGGTCTGATGGGCGCATCCGCTGCAGTCCTTGCAGCGCTGGCCGGAAGCCGGAAGAAGAGAAAACTGTAAAAACCGGCAGATAAGGTAATCTGCTGAAAGCGAGAGAAGCTGCCGCACCGTGAGGTGCGGCGGCTTCTGTTTTTTTTGCAGCCGGCAGCCGATTTGCCGGCGAAACTGCGCTTAGGGGTCGGAAG
>ERZ1026880.718-NODE-718-length-15973-cov-4.383214_pt1 | contig 15973 bp, 10 predicted proteins | sample MGYA00380170_ERZ1026880 | MGnify/ENA primary metagenome ERZ1026880 (study PRJEB33269, sample SAMEA4719806) | human gut metagenome | biome: human-associated habitat; feature: organic feature; material: feces | place: Cameroon | collected 2013-10 ...
TCCGGATCTATCGTACCCTGATACCAGGATTTACTGTTAAAATAATCCGCAATATAATCTGTTACAAACTGACGTCCATGGCGTGCATAGATTTCATTCTTTGCAAGTTCCAGCTGATCTGAACTATATGCTGAAATCTCCTCATCTGTCAGATAACGATTGCTGCTCTCCGGGAAGAAATATTCTCCTGTCTCAGCCGTATTCTGTGCCTGCTCGGCCGGCGTTGGTGTAACCGTCGGATCCGGTTGCAGCTGTACCTGTGTTCTGCTCATAATACAACTTACATTTGGATATACAGAAGAAACTGGTTCTGCTGTCGTCGCACGCAGATATAATTGACCATTGTCAAATGTCAGATTTCCTGAAGCTGCATTTCCCGCTGTATCTGTAAAGGAAAATGCTGCCGCAGTTCCGGCCACTTCCGCAGTTACATCAGCAGAAACAGACTGTGTCTGTCCTGCATCTGTCTGGCTGAAGCTGAATGATACACTGTCCTGACTGATATTATATATATTAATTGTCACAAGTCCATCTGTGCTATACCAGTAATCCCAGAAATCATCCGGATTAAAACTTACTTTTTCTTTTGGTATCGGCGTTGGTGTCGCTGTTGGCCTCGGTGTCGGACTCGGAGACGGTGTCACAGGAACTTCCGTAGGTGCTGCTGTCGGCAGACTTTCCAGCGCTGCCATTGCTTCTTTCTTCTTTTGTGCCTCTCTCTCACTTTTCTGAAATCCTGCCAGAAGAAGTGCTGCTGCACTGAACATGATAAATATTGAGACCAAAATCACCAGCAGTACCTTCAGTCTGTTTTTTCTTCTCATTCGCTCACCTCTGTTATTGCTTTTGTACTTTATTTTTTCTCTTTAATAATACCTTTTCTGTATGCGTCAAGCAACTGTCGCAGTTCACCGATACGTTCTTTCAGAGCTCTTCCTGTGTCTGTATCCCCTACTAAACGACGTTTGGATGTATAATGTACGGATACTCTGTTGGATACAATATCACTTTCTTTAGATATTGCCTGCTCCTTGGATGTAAAAGGCTCATGTGCCGTCAGCACCAGGCCATAAGAATTGTAGATCAGCGTATATCCGGCAATTCCTGTTACTTTCTGATAAGCTTTGCAGAATCCTCCATCAATAACAATTACTTTCCCATTGCATTTGACCGGACTCTCACCATCCCCCTGATGCACAGGAACATGTCCATTGATGATATGGCCGGTTTCCGGATCCAATCCAAATTCCCGTATCATTCCATCTACTACTTTTTCATTTTCAAGAAGATGATAATACGCACCTTTTGTTTCTTTGTGAGTTTCCTTATCTGCAATAAAATATCGTTCAAATGTAGTCATTTTATCCTTGCCAAATAGCGGCGAAGACGGACTTGCCCAGATAAACCACAAAATATCTCTGCCCTTACGCTGTTCTTCTCTGTCAACCGCATAAAATGCTCTCCGCACATATGCCTCCAGAACGTCATACAATTCACGTCCCTTATAAGTTTTTCCGTAAATCTGAATTTCCTTCAGACTTCCGTCTTCATTTAATGGAATACATCCATGAAACAGAAGATTTCCATTATATATCTTATAAAGTCCACCTTTGTCCAGCAACAACCGCATATGATTCTGCAATTTTTCGCAGTTTCGGAATGCAGTTTCCAGACGTTCCATCACATCCAGTTCTCCCGGAGTAAGTTCATACGGATGCTTCCAGTCAATCGTTGGAAATTCTGTATCAAGCATTGGATATTCTTTTCCATCTGCCAGTGTAACCGTACCTTTTTCCGGATTGATCCGGTGCAGCAGACATCTGTCTTCCATATGAAATTCTTTATGTCTTCGAAGCAGCTGTCCCTCCAGCTTAAACTGAATGATTGCAATTGCTTTATGCATCTTCTGTCCAAGTTCTTTTTCCAGTGCATTATAATTAGATGTTCCCTTCATTTCAAAAGCAGTACACGGATCATCTTTATATACTTCCATTGCAAATGTCGCAAGCGGAAGCATATTAATTCCGTATCCATCTTCCAGAATATCCAGATTTCCATAGCGGATACTGTTACGAAGCACCGTTGCTATACAGGCTCTCTGCCCAACTGCTGCCCCCATCCATACTACATCATGATTTCCCCACTGGATATCCAGAGAATGATACTGTATCAGACGGTCCATGATAAAATGCGGGCCCGGGCCTCTGTCAAAAATATCACCCAGAATATGCAGATGATCTACAACCAGTCTCTGTATCAGTTCTGCAAGTGCAATGATGAAATTCTCTGCACGGCCAATTTCAATGATCGTATTGACAATAGAATCATAATAAGCTTCTTTGTCGAGCACTTCCGCCTTTTCTGTGATCAATTCTTCAATAACATACGCATAATCCGGAGGTAATGCCTTACGTACCTTGGATCTTGTATATTTGGACGCTGTAGTCTTGCAGACTTCGATCAAACGGTACAAAGTAATCTTGTACCAGTTCTCCATATCTTCCTCTGTCTTTTTGACCAGCTGTATTTTTTCTTTCGGATAATAAATCAGTGTAGCCAGCGCCCTCTTGTCATTATTGCTCAGTGTATGGCCAAACACATCATCGATTTTTTTGCGTACAGCACCAGAACCATTGCGAAGTACATGCGAAAAAGCCTCATATTCTCCATGCAGATCCGACATAAAATGTTCTGTCCCTTTTGGCAGGTTCAGAATCGACTGCAGATTAATGATCTCAGTAGAAGCCTTTCCGATCGTCGGATAGAGTTCCGCAAGTCTCTGTAAATACCTTAACTCCTCTTTTTTCATAATTGTCTCCTTTTCGCTATGGTAACATACCCGGCTTTTCTATCGGTAATCCCCATTTTTTATAAATGATATCCATTCAGGCAATCACACCGTCAAACAATGAAAACTGATTAGACTGTGGAATATCTCCAAAGATTCCCAGATCATCCATCAGATCGATAACCGTCTTGCTGACCTTTGTCCGATCTCTGAAATCATCCTTCGACAGGAATTTTCCCTGTTTGGCAGCATCTACGACTGCCTCGGCAGCTTTATCCCCCATTCCGTCAATACAGTTCAATGCGGGCATCAGTTTGCCGTCAATGATCTGAAAACGATTTGCCTTGGCACGGTAAAGATCGATTGGCATGAACTCCAGACCTCGTGCATACATTTCCTGTACAATACGCATATCTTTGATCGTATCCTGTTCTTTCTTTGACGCTGCATCGCCCTTTTTGCGAAGTTCTGCAAGATAGAAATCTAACCTGTCACGTCCCATACACATCGTTTCATATGAAAAAGCCGTTGCACGGATACTGAAAAATGCCGCATAATATGCAAGGGGTTTAAATACTTTAAACCAGGCAATACGCCATGCCATCATAACGTATGCTGCTGCATGTGCCTTCGGGAACATATATTTAATCTTTTTACAGGACCAGATATACCACTCCGGAACATTGTGTTCACGCATGGTAGCTTCCCACTCTTCGCGCAGACCTTTTCCTTTACGTACAGCTTCCATGATCGTAAAGGCAAGGCTGCTTTCTACCCCCATGCTGATGAGATAGATCATAATATCATCTCGTGTACAGATTGCAGTAGAAATCGTTGCTTTTCCTTCTTCGATCAATGTCTGTGCATTTCCCAGCCATACGTCTGTACCATGAGACAATCCGGCAATACGTACCAGGTCAGAAAAATATTTCGGTTTCGTATCAATAAGCATCTGCATGGCAAAATCTGTACCAAACTCCGGTACACCCAGACATCCGAGTTTGCAGCCTCCAATATCCTCCGGTTTGATTCCCAATGCATCCGTACTTGCAAATAAAGACATAACTTCCTTGCTGTCCAAAGGAACATCACGGGCACTTAAGCCTGTCAGATCCTCCAGCATACGGATCATTGTCGGATCATCGTGTCCGAGAATATCCAGTTTCAAAAGGTTTCCATCAATAGAATGGTAATCAAAATGTGTTGTGATAATATCACTGTTCTCATCGTTTGCCGGATGTTGTACCGGCGTGAACTTTTCAATTTCCACACCCACTGGAAGGACAATGATTCCACCCGGATGCTGGCCGGTCGTTCGCCGGATACCGGTACATCCCTGCACAATACGGTTGATCTCACAATAACGTTTGTGCTGTCCCCGTTCCTCATAATAATTCTTCACATAACCAAATGCCGTCTTCTCCGCAAGTGTACCAATCGTTCCGGCCTTAAAGGTCTGCCCTTTGCCAAATATAACCTCTGTATATCGATGTGCATTCGCCTGATACTCACCTGAAAAGTTAAGGTCAATATCCGGTTCCTTATCTCCCTTGAATCCAAGGAATGTTTCAAAAGGAATATCAAAGCCTTCCTTACTCATCTTAGCGCCACACTTCGGGCATACTTTATCCGGCATATCGCATCCCGCCATACCTCCGAATTTCTTGACTTCCGGCGAATCAAAGTCACTGTATTTACATTCCGGACACAAATAATGCGGTGGCAGAGGATTTACTTCTGTGATACCAGACATAGTTGCCGCCAGTGAAGAGCCTACTGATCCTCGCGAGCCAACCAGATAACCATCTTCATTAGATTTCCATACCAGTTTCTGCGCGATGATATACATAACAGCATATCCATTGGAAATAATAGAATGCAACTCCTTGTTCAAACGGTCTTCTACAATCTTTGGAAGATTTTTACCATACATCTCATGTGCACGGTTAAAACAGATATCTTTCAGATCCTGATCCGAATTTTCAATAACCGGTGGAAATTTATCCGGATGAATCGGAGAGATCTTCTCGATCATATCTGCAATCTTGTTGGTATTGGTAATAACCACTTCTTCTGCTTTTTCACTTCCCAGATAAGAAAATTCTTCCAACATCTCTTCTGTAGTGCGCAGATATAGAGGTGCCTGATTATCCGCATCTGAGAATCCGTTTCCGGCCATAATGATCCGGCGATAGATTTCATCCTGTGGATCCATAAAATGTACGTCACAGGTGGCAACAACCGGTTTCTTAAACTGATCTCCAAGTTTTACGATTTTCTTATTAAGTTCAATCAGATCCTCATTGGATTTCACACGATCATTTTTTTCATCTGCGATCATAAATGCATTATTTCCAAGTGGCTGAATTTCCAGATAATCATAAAAATTGACCAGTCTGGCAATTTCCGGTTCCGGTGCATTTCGAAGAAGTGCCTGATACAATTCGCCAGCTTCACAGGCACTTCCGATCAGAAGTCCCTCTCTGTGTTCCAGAAAAAGGCTCTTCGGTACACGTGGACGACGTCTGTAATATTTCAGATGTGACTGGCTGACCAGTTTATAGAGATTCACACGTCCGGTCTCATTTCTCGCCAAAATGATCGCATGATATGTCGGCAGCTTCTTAATTGTATTCACAGATACATTTCCCTGCTGGTTCAGCGTATCCATATCAAAAATGTCTCGTTCTTTTAACATTTCCACAAACCGTACAAAAATCTCAGCCGTACATGCTGCATCGTCCACTGCTCTGTGATGATGGTCCAGAGACACTCCGACAGCCTTGGCAACCGTATCCAGTTTGAATCGGTTCAGTGCCGGCAGAAGGAAACGTGCCATACCAACCGTATCCACATATGTATACTCCTGCGGCAGCCCCTGTCGTTTGCAGTTTTCTATAATAAAACTCATATCAAAGTCCGCATTATGGGCCACCATGACAGCTCCTGCACAAAATTCAAGGAACTGCGGAAGTATTGTCTGAATATCCGGTGCATCCATAACCATGGAATCATTAATACTTGTCAACTGTTCAATTCTGTATGGAATCGGTACCTTTGGATTCACAAACGTCGAAAAACGGTCTGTGATCACACCATTTTCGACTCTCACAGCACCAATCTCTATAATCTGACATGTAAGCGGTGAAAATCCTGTTGTCTCAATATCAAATACAACAAATTTACCATCAATCGGCTGTCCCTGACTGTTGGTAACAATGCCTTTCATATCATCAACAAGATATGCTTCCATACCATACAGAACTTTAAAATCTGAATCTTTCGGAACACATCCTCCCCATGCATCAAAACAGTGGTTTGCCTCCGGGAAAGCCTGTACAACACCATGGTCTGTAATTGCGATCGCCTTGTGCCCCCATTCGTAAGCTCGTTTTACCAGATCTTTTGCAGTCGTAACACCATCCATATCACTCATTTTGGTATGGCAGTGCAGTTCCACTCGCTTCTGTGGGCTGGTATCCATTCTGGTACTACGGAAATCTGCAATTTTCTTAATTCCAGATATTGATCCGATCGTCAACTCACTGTCAAATCGGTCAATCGTTGTTACCCCTTTAAATTTCAAAAAGGCACCTTTTTTGACAGATTCCGTAATCTCAGGTACCTGTTCATTTCTCAGAAACATTTTGATCACAATAGAATCAGTAAAATCTGTTACCGGAAATATCAGGATTGTTTTTTCATTACGGATCTCACGTGCTTCCACATCCATAACCTGTCCACGGATGATGACTTCTCCCATCTCACCGGTAATAGATTCCAGATCAATGGTATCTCCCTCAAAATCTCTTCCATAGATCACATCCGGATTACTGTCTTTGCGGAATCCTCCATGAAACTCTCCACGCTGGTTTTTCTTCTCAAATGTTTTTGGTTTCTGTTCTGTTTTATTAGTCTTCGCTTCTGCTTTTTTGCCATCCTTTACTTCCGTTGCAGCCGTATCTTTCTCTTTCTCATCCTGCAGCGGCTCCGGTGTCAGTTTGGCATGTTTCAGCACATTCGCCACCTCCTGCCGGATCTGCAGCGCAGCATTTTTGCGATATTTGCTCTCTTCTGTCTCTATGAACTGCAGGTTGATCTTGAGATTCATCCCACATCGTTCACAAAAAACTTTTTCCAGATATTCCACCAGAATCCCGCTTTTTTCTCTGGATATCACAGAATCAGGTAAAGTCAGATCCATCTGCTCATCTGATGGAAAAGCAATCTGTGCACGCTTAAAAAGATTGTATTCAAGCATATTGAAGTTCTTCAGTTCCACTTCCATACTGGAACGATAAACTTCCAGAAAATTGGCCGGGGAATACTGTCTGGAAAGATGAAAACGTTCAATCACTGTTACCTGTATTTCAAGGCCAGAAAAGCACTGTCTCTCAATCTGATCTTCCAGTGCCATAATATTTTTCTTATGGATCCAGCGTTCACTATGGATATAAACCCACAGTCTCGTCTTCGCTGGATTGCAGGAAACTTTTGATACAGTTACCATCTCCAGCCATTCATGCAGCTGGTCTTTTACTTTTAAATTGGGAAATACATCGAAAAATTCTTTCTCCACGCTCTATGCCTCTCTTATCCTTCCCAGTGAAGCAGTTCCTCTCTTAAAGTATCCAGAAGCTGGTCTTCCGGTACTTTCTTCACAATCTCACCTTTTTTGATCAGCAGACCGACACCAACACCTCCGGCAATCCCAATATCTGCTTCCTTTGCTTCACCAGGTCCATTCACCACGCACCCCATAACAGCAACTTTAATGTCCAATGGGATATCCTGTACCATTGCTTCTACTTTATTTGCAAGCCCGATCAAATCAATACGTGTACGTCCACATGTCGGACAAGAAACAACTTCTACACCACCTTTACGCAACCCCAGTGTCTTAAGGATCCGTTTGGCAGATTTTATTTCTTCCAATGGCGCGCCCGTCAAAGAAACACGGATCGTATCTCCGATTCCCTGTGAAAGAATGATTCCAAGTCCTACGGCAGATTTGATATTTCCAGAATACAGAGTTCCCGCCTCTGTAATACCAACATGAAGCGGATGATCTGTTTTTTCTGCAATCAGCTCATGTGCTTTGGCACACATCATAACATCCGAAGATTTGATACTGATCACAAGATTGTCATACCCCATCTCTTCAATGATACGTACTTTATCCAGTGCACTCTCCACCAGTCCTTCTGCTGTTACACCATGGTATTTTTCTACCAGCTCTTTTTCCAAAGAACCACTGTTGACTCCTACACGGATTGGTATATTTCGCTCTTTTGCAACATCCACAACTGCCTGAATACGGTCAGTACTTCCGATATTTCCAGGATTGATACGAATTTTATCTGCACCGTTTTCCATTGCGGCAATCGCCAGTCGATAATCAAAGTGAATATCTGCCACCAATGGAATGTGAATCTGCTTTTTGATTTCTTTCAGTGCCTGCGCAGCTTCCATAGTCGGCACTGCACAACGGATAATATCACATCCGGCTGCTTCCAGCTCCAGAATCTGGCGGACAGTTGCCTCCACATCTTCTGTCTTTGTATTCGTCATAGACTGAATCAGAATTGGATTACCTCCACCAATCTTTTTATTTCCTATCTGTACAACTTTTGTATGATCACGATACATGCTCTTCTCTCCTTTTTGACGAAAAAGCGGAGCTGTTATTTTCAAACAGCCCCTCTTGTATTTCAGTGCTGAATTTCCAACAGTTTAGCCTTCAGGTCATTTTCCATTCTAACCATTTCAGCTTCCGCTGCCTGGCGTTTTTCTCTGCCTTCTTTCTGAATCTTCATTACATCATCCAGCGTCTGAATCAGATCTGCATTGGTTTTCTGAAGTGTTTCCATATCCACAATACCACGTTCCGATTCTTTTGCTGTCTCTACCGATGCCATATGCAGTTTCTCTGCATTTTTTCGAAGGAGTTCATTTGTAAGATCCGATACCTGGCTCTGTGCCTGCGCCGCCTCTGTTGAATGTGCAATGCCAAGTGCCAGTACCATCTGGCTTTTCCAGAGTGGAATCGTATTGACCAGTGTAGTCTGAATCTTTTCTGCCATCATCGTATCATTATTCTGGACAAGGCGGATCTGTGGTGCTGTCTGCAGTGAGATCATTCTGGTAAGTTCCAGGTCATGAAGTTTTTTCTCAAAACGGGCACATTTACTGTCCAGATTCTTAGCCGCCTGCGCGTCCTCCGGGAGTCCGGTCATTTTCGCCTTTTCTTCCAGATCATGCAGTTTGCCGTTCCTGGTCTGTGCAAGCCTCTGTTTACCAGCCTGAATATACATGGAAAGCTCTTTAAAATACAGGAGATTCTGTTCATACATTTTGTCCATCATTGCAGAATCCTTGAGCAGACGAACCTGATGCTTTTCCAGTGCATCTGCAATCTTTTCTACATTTACTTCAGCCTTGTCATATCTGTTTTTCAAATTTTCTACTTTATTTGCCTGTTTTTTGAAAAATCCCAGAAAACCTTTTTCCTCTTCGGCATCAAATCCCTTCAGTTCTCCAACAACTCCTGAAAGAAGTTCTCCGACTTCACCAAGATCCTGTGCTCTTACGTTTTTCAGTGCTTCATCTGAAAAATCAGCCATCTTTTTCTGTGTCCCAGCGCCATACTGCATGACCTGTGTCAGATTCTCCACATCAATCTTAGATGCAAAATCGTCCACCATCTTCTGTTCTTCCGGTGTCAGTACTGTCTGTGCCATCTTCTGCTGGACCGGATCCATTTCCGGTGCAACTTCCATCAGTTGTCCTTGTACCTGCACTTCCGGCTCCTTCTTCACTTCCGGTGCAAAATCTGGTTCCAGTGTAAGTGACGGCATCCCTGTTTCTGCCTGTTTCATTTCATCACCCATATCGTTCTCCTTATCGTGTTCTGTGGCAAATGTATTTTATACTCGTTTTTTTATAATTGCTTCTTACTGAAATCATTTCCAGTCAGTCCTTCCTGTGCAAGCATCGTATGAAGCACAGATATATCACTGGAAACATCCCACGCGGTATCCTGAAAAACTGAATCCAGGAGCTTTGCAAATGCTTCATTTAAAGTATCCAGCGTATCTTCAATTTCTTTTTTGGATGAGCGGATCGTCTCTCCCTGAATTGGCTGTCTGTCCATTTCTTCATAAGCATCCAGAAGTTTCACTGTCATAGGTAGATAATAATCCATCATTTTTTTAAGGTCCGGGATAATTTCCGGATGCTCCTCTGCCCTCTGAAAAATCTGTTCTACAATCTGTTCCATGCGGGCAATTTTAGCCGAGATCTCTTCTCCCGGGATTGCATCATTACTTGCATGGATTTTTTGAATATATGCTTCACCTTTATCCAGAACTTCCTGTACTTCCGGACTGATCTGTTTCTGCTGCTCTGTTTCCTGCTGGCGTTTTCTGCATTCTTCTTCGTTTCGCTGCTCCAGTGCCTTCTGTGTCTCTGTATACTGTCGATATGTTTCTGTGCTCGTGATCAGGCATGTTTCCTTCTGATCTGTCTGTCCTTCCAGAAACCAGCCTTTCTGAATCATAAATCTGATATCTTTTTTTACAAATTTCACACTGCGGCCCACAGCCCCTGCCAGACGTTCAAAATCACAATACGTTCTGTCTCCAAGTGCCTGTACATATTTCTTGAAGCGTTTCAATCTGCCAAGTCCTGTACAGCCTCCATAGATCATCCCCACGCCTGCCAGTGTACCAATCAACGTCACTGCAGTCGAAGTGATACCGCCGTGACCTATTACAGCCTGCAGAATCTGCACTGTCAGAAGTCCTATTGCCATACTTCCGGAAAGAAGCCCACCGAATACGATCAGCAGAATATCTTTTACCTTTTCGCCTCCGGTATTTCCGTACAGTTCCGGATGAGTTTCCTGTATTTTCTGATTCATAACTTTGTGCTCAGTTTTTTTCTGAACCGTCGCAGGATGCTCTTTCTGATATTGTTTCAGTGTATTATTAACCATCTTCGTGATGGACTGATTCAGTTCCTGATAATTGCTTGTTTTTACAGCATTTTCTATTGTTGTCTGCACTTCGCGGACTTTTTGCTCCACAAAGCTGAAATCCGTTCCGTTATCGTAAGATTTTTTGTCCATTCCGTCCTCCTGTAAACTCTCTCTTATTATAACGAAATACAAACAAAAAAACAAGGCACAGGACATCTGCCTGTACCTTGTCTTATATCTGATACAATAAATCTTATTCGATAACTTTGATCCAGCCTTCCGGAGCTTCGATGCGTCCCATCTGGATGCCGGTAAGTGTCTCGTAAAGTTTCTTTGTTGTCGGTCCCATTTCTTCCATTCCGCTTGGGAAGCAGATTTCTTTGCCATGGTCTACGATCTTGCCAACTGGTGAGATAACAGCTGCGGTTCCGCAGAGTCCACATTCTGCAAAGTCTTTTACTTCGTCCAGATATACTTCTCGTTCTTCTACCTTCAGTCCAAGATAATGCTCTGCAACATAGATCAGAGAACGACGTGTGATAGATGGAAGAATACTGTTGGACTTCGGTGTAACAACGGTATTATCCTTTGTGACAAAGATAAAGTTCGCTCCACCTGTCTCCTCTACTTTTGTTCTTGTAGCAGAATCCAGATACATGTTTTCATCATATCCCTGACGATGCGCATCCATGATAGCATGAAGACTCATTGCATAGTTCAGACCAGCCTTGATATGACCTGTTCCATGCGGTGCAGCACGGTCAAAGTCTGTGACACGGATCGTAATCGGTTTTGCGCCACCTTTGAAGTACGGTCCAACCGGTGTAGTCAGAATACGGAACTGGTACTCGTCAGCCGGTTTAACACCGATAACAGGGTTACTTCCAAACATATACGGACGTACATACAGAGTTGCACCAGAGCCATATGGTGGTACATATGCTTCATTTGCCTTGATCGTCTGTACAACAGCCTCTACAAAACGGTCTTCCGGGAATACCGGCATTTCCAGTCTTCTTGCAGAATTTGCAAGACGCTCAGCATTGAGATCCGGGCGGAAAGTAACAATATGTCCGTCTTCTGTTGTATAAGCTTTCATTCCTTCAAATACAGTCTGTGCATACTGGAATACACAGGCACATTCATTCAGTGTAACATTCGGGTCTGTAGTCAGCTGTCCTTCATCCCATTTACCATCTTTGAAATTGGCAACATAACGATAATCTGTCGGAATATAACCGAATCCGATGCTACCCCAGTCAATGTTCTTTTTTTCCATAATATATCTTCCTCCAGTCATATGGATTTCTTTTCCAGTTACCCTTCTCAGTAACTCTTTTCATCCATTTTAGCACTTTATCGCGGTGACTTCAATGCAAAATTTGCAGAGAAAATATTTATTTTATCCTTTCATATTTCATAAAAGAATACTCCAGATCAAAATATGTCTGCTCATCGCTCTCCGCAGTTACTTTCCACTCCGGCATTTCATCCAGATTTGGGAAATAGCTGTCTGCCTCATATGCAAAATCAATTTTTGTCACATGTGCTGTATCACAGTAAGGCAAAAGCTGTTTGTATACACTGTCTCCACCAATACAGTATACTTCCTCTGACGGATATTTTTTTATTTCTTCCAGAAGTTCTTCTACAGTGTGGACAATGATCGCATCCTTGACGTTATAATCTTTGTTTCCTGTCAGGACAATATTTGTTCTGTTCTTAAGAGGCAGCCCATTTGGAAAACTTTCCAGAGTCTTACGTCCCATAACAACAACTTTTCCAGTTGTTTCCTGGCGAAACATCTTCATATCTGCCGGAATACTTACAAGAAGCTTGTTATCTTTACCGATTGCCCAGTTCTTATCTACTGCTACTATAATATTCATACTTCATTACCCTCTTCTCTACAGCAATATATTTATTTTCAAACACATCAGATTGCGATCGGAATATTTTTGATCTGTGGCCATGTCTGATAATTCTCTACTATCAGATCATCCGTTGTAAACTCATAAAAATCCCTGATCTCCGGATTCAGTTTCACAGTTGGTGCCGGATACGGAGTACGACTGATCAGTTCTTTGATAACCGGTACGTGACGATCATAAATATGGCAGTCTGCAATCACATGTACAAGTTCACCTGCTTCCATGTCACATACCTGTGCGATCATCATCAGAAGGATTGAATACTGGCAGACGTTCCAGTTATTTGCAGCCAGAATATCCTGTGAACGCTGATTCAGGATTGCATTCAAAGTAAGCTTGTCTTTCCCCGGTTCCTTCGTCACATTAAACGTCATGGAATATGCACATGGATACAGATTCATCTCATGCAGATCCTGGTGTACGTAAATATTCGTCATGATGCGACGGCTGTAGGGATTATTTTTCAAATCATATAATACACGGTCTACCTGATCCATCATCCCTTCTTTGTACTGATGTTTCACCCCCAGCTGATAACCATATGCCTTACCAATGGATCCATTCTCATCGGCCCAACTGTCCCAGATATGACTGTGAAGATCTTTGATGTTATTTGATTTTTTCTGCCAGATCCAGAGTATCTCATCCATAGCACTTTTTAGTGCAGTTCTTCGAAGTGTCAGAGCCGGAAATTCTTTGCGCAGATCATAGCGATTCACTACTCCAAATCTCTTGATCGTGTAGGCCGATGTACCGTCTTCCCAGACTGGACGTACCTTTTCTCCTTCTGTACTGGTTCCATTTTCTATGACATCTCTGCACATATTAATAAACGTAACATCTGCTAAACTCATCTTTTTTGTTCCTCTCTTATCCCTTAGATTAATTTCTGTCTCCTACCTGTTCTTTAATCACTTTTGATGCAGGTTCATAATTGATATAAGTATAACATACCTTCCTCTCAGTTGACAATCTTTTCCCCCTTTGCTATATTTAATGCCATGAAAATACTGATCACACTATTAAAACCATTATCTTTTATACCAGCTTTGCTTATGATGTATCTGATCTTTTCATTTTCAGCCCAGACCGGGGAGGTGTCCGGGGAATTAAGTTACAAGATCAGTTATAATATCGTAGAAATCAAAAGCGAGATTCTGCATGAAGGCAAAAGTTATGATGAGCTGAATTATGAGGCCAATTCCATTCAGTTTTATGTTCGGAAAGCAGCTCATATGACTGAATATTTTCTTCTTGCCGTGGCTGTTTCTTTCCCGCTTTATGTATATCGAGTGAGAGGGTTCTGGTTATTTCTCCTCGCCGGTATTTTCTGTGCAGGCTTCGCAGGGCTGGATGAATACCATCAATCTTTTGTTTCCGGACGAAGTCCTTCTGTCAGAGATGTCTGCATTGACAGTTCCGGAGCATTGATCGGAATCATTTTGGTTCAGCTTTTCTGCTGGTCTACCCTGCATAACCCTTCCGGCTCACACAAAAAGAAGAAAAAAACACGCAAAAAGCGCCGCAGATAACATTCTGCGACGCTTTTTGAATACTTACTCCTCTGTTTTTTCTTCTGAAGCTATATCAGCCGTTTCTGACTCGTCCGGCTTCTCTGTTTTGTCTTCGCTCTCTGACTCTTCAAGACTTGAAGCCAGTCTCGCACGTTCCGCAATACTCATCGTTTTTTTCTCTGTCGTTTTCTCCGGCTCTGCCGCTTTTTCTTCTGCCCTGGCAGCTTCTTCCATCGCACGTTTTTCTTTATCTCGTTTGATAAAATTCTTACCACCAATAAAAAGCATTACCGCTCCCACGATCAGGAAACCGATTCCTGCCGCAAAAAAGCCCCAGCTGCCACCGTCAACTCCATCGATGACATTTTTACACAATCTGTACCCCGTATACAAAAGATAACATCCTGCCAGAATCATCAGTACATAGCTTCTGGTAGGTGTCGCATTCTGTGGGGTATTTTCCTGTGAAGTCTGCACTTCGTTCTCCTTCTTTTCAGGATTCTTATTCTGTTCTTCCATCCTGCCTCTCCTCTCACGCATTTATTCAACTATTTTAGAATTTTGGTCATTATCCTGCCGTTCTTCTTTCTCTGCGTTCGCAATTTCATCAGTTTCCTTTTCTTCAGATGCTTTTGCGAGACGTCCATAAATCCTGGTCACTTCTCTCATATGATACAACGTTGTTTCCGAAATCTGATTTGCAGTAAGCCGCCATTTCCAGTTATCCCCCAATGTAGACGGAGCATTCATACGGGCTTCATTTCCAAGACACAAATAATCCTGAATCGGAATGACTGCAAGATCAGCTACACTTGAAAGTGCTGTACGTATCAGTGCCCATACACAGTCATTGACCGGCTGTTCATAACAGTTGATATATTCTCTGACAAATTTAAGATCATGTCCCTGCAGATTTTCCAACCAGCCTTTTGTGGTCTCATTATCATGTGTACCTGTATAAACTACACAGTTGTGATCATATTTGTATGGAAGATAGCTGCTATCTTCACTTCCATCAAACGCAAACTGAAGCACTTTCATTCCCGGATATCCGCTCTCTTTCAGCATTTCCAGAACACTTTCTGTCAGGAAACCAAGATCTTCTGCGATCACTCGGAGGTCTTTGATTTTTTTATCAAGTGTATGGAACAGATCCATTCCCGGACCCTTTTCCCATTTTCCCCTCTCAGCAGTTTTGTCCCCATACGGAATAGCATAATACTCATCAAATCCACGGAAATGATCGATTCTGACTACATCATAAAGTTCCAGGCAGTGTGTCATTCGCTGCACCCACCAGCCATAACCGTCTTTCTTAAGTGCCTTCCAGTCATACAATGGATTTCCCCACAGCTGTCCAGTTGCTGAAAAAGCATCTGGAGGGCATCCTGCAACTGCCTTTGGATCATAATCTTCGTCAAACTGCAGCATTTCCGGATTTGCCCATGCATCAGAACTGTCCAGTGCCACATAGATTGGCACATCACCAATGATACTGATACCCTTCTTATTTGCATATGCTTTCAGTTTTCTCCACTGTGTGGTAAAACAGTATTGCTGGAAACGATAAAATTCTATTTCTTCTGCCAGCTCTTTTTCTGCCTCTTTTACTGCCTTTGAATGACGGTCCTTTAATTCTTCCGGCCAGTCAATCCAGCAGATTCCTTTCTGCTCATTCTTGATCGCCATAAACAGACAATAATCCTGCAGCCAGTCTTTTTCTTCTTTCAAAAATTCCGCATAATCCGGGTTAGTCTTCAGA
>ERZ1026880.726-NODE-726-length-15917-cov-4.086244_pt1 | contig 15917 bp, 15 predicted proteins | sample MGYA00380170_ERZ1026880 | MGnify/ENA primary metagenome ERZ1026880 (study PRJEB33269, sample SAMEA4719806) | human gut metagenome | biome: human-associated habitat; feature: organic feature; material: feces | place: Cameroon | collected 2013-10 ...
CGGCGTAGGCCGCTAATTAGCCCGTCCAAGAATCGGGATGCAGTTCACATAGCGGCCCGGGGCTCACATCGTTCTCTATGCGTTTGGCGGCCAATAGACCCTTCGAACGTTAATGAAAAGCCGGGATCATAAGCCACAAGGCGAATAGCACGATAGCGATGCATGCGGCAAAGCACACAGCAGACATCACGCGACGAGACAGATGCTCGCCCTGCGTGTCGGTTTCACCCGACGCCCAAAGGCGCAGGCCCGAAGCGTACAGCGTGCCGATCGCGCTAGCAATGCCCACAGCAACGACAAGGACGGTTACGAACGAGGTGGCTTCCTTGATGATCATCGCGGTTCTCCTTTACGCGGCCTGAGCCATGCTCGGGGAAGGTATGGCGGTTACCTTCACGGTTTTAGCTTCATTGACGTTCTTGCTGTTCACGGGGTTACGCTTGGACAGCGCGAAAATGACGGCGGCGGCAACGCAGGCAATCACGACTACGGCCGCGGTACCCCAAATGCCCGTCTTGGCCAAAGCGCAGGCAAGTGCGCCCATCATGCCGGCGCATGGGAAAGTGACCAGCCACGCAACCAGCATGCGAGCAGCAACACCCCAGTTGACTTCGTTTCCTTTCTTGCCAAGGCCGGTACCGATGATCGAGCCCGAGCAAACCTGCGTGGTGGAAAGAGCAAAGCCCAAGTGCGATGAAACAAGAATGGTGGTAGCGGATGCAGCCTCGGCCGCGAAGCCCTGCGGGGTGCTGATCTCAGTCAGACCCTTGCCCAGTGTGCGGATAACGCGCCAACCGCCCATGTAGGTGCCCAAAGCAATTGAAAGGCCGCAGATGGCAACAACCCAAAGCTCGGGGCCGGTGCCAGAGGGCTGGAAGCCGATGGCGATAAGGGTAAGCGTGATGATGCCCATAGTCTTCTGAGCATCGTTGGTGCCGTGAGACAAGGCAACCAGGCAAGCCGTGATGGTCTGACCATGGCGGAAGCCGTTGTCAACCTGCGACTCGCTCATGCCCCTCACAATGCGGTAGATAAGCTTCACGGCAACAAATGCCGCCAGGCCCGCAACAACCGGCGAAACCAAGGCGGGAATCAAAACCTTAGTCAAAACAGCACCGAAGTTAACGCCCTCAACGCCGGCGCCGACGATGACGGCACCAACTAGGCCGCCGAACAGCGCATGCGAGCTAGAAGAAGGAAGGCCAACAAGCCACGTGATAAGGTTCCATAGGATAGCGCCGATCAAACCAGCAAGAATGAATGCGGGCGCAATGGTCACAACCTGCTCGTTAATGATGCCGCCCGAGATGGTTTTGGCAACCTCGGTGGAAAGGAACGCGCCGATCAGGTTCAACGTTCCCGCTGCCATAACGGCGGTCTTCGGCTTAAGAGCGCCGGTGGCGATGGAGGTCGCCATTGCATTCGCTGTATCATGAAACCCGTTCGTGAAGTCGAAAATGAGCGCCGTAGCGACCACCAGGCACACCACGATCATGGTTGTTGGATCCATTTGCTTTTATTCTCCCTTCACATACGCGCTTTGTTTGCGCGATGCCTCTTTCGCCTTTATCGGGCCCGGGCAAGGCTCCTCGCAAAAGGTTCCTTACCATTACGGGAATCGAGTCTAGAAAGGCTTTGTAAAGCGAATGTAAGACGTCTTTAAGGGCAGGGTAAACGCAAGCAATGCACACACTATTTCATCCCAAAACGACCACGCAGAGGGCCGGCAGCCACGCCGTCTAGGGTATGCAGAAGAAAGGAGCCCGCACCCCAGTTGGAGCACAAAAGCAATATACGACCTGCGGTTTTATGTTCATCTCAAAACACGGGTCGAAACACGCCGCCCGAAACGGCAAGCCACCGCAGAACGGTAGATTTTCGTTAGATAGGAAACGTGGCTACGATTGCCGATATAATATGCAAGGTTATACACATGAAGCCGCATACCATATGCGGCGTGACAAGGGGAAGCTGCATGGCCGACAATCAAACCGCTGTTCAGCGCACTAAGCGTCCAACGGAGTTCCAACACAACATGTTCGTTCTGGAGTCGCTGGTCACCAAAGACTTCAAATTGAAGTATCGTCGCAGCGTGCTTGGCATTCTATGGAGCGTTCTGAACCCGCTTCTTATGATGTGCGTTCTCGCTGCCGTGTTCTCATACATGTTCCGATTCAGCATCGAGAACTTTCCGCTGTACCTTATTTTGGGTCAGATCCTGTTCGACTTCATGAACCATTCCACCTCGCAAGCCATGAGTTCCATCATCGAAGCGCAATCGCTCATCAAGAAAGTGCGCATCGAAAAGATGATCTTCCCGCTTGAGAAAACCATGTTCGAGCTGGTCAATTTCGCCATTTCCCTGGTTGCCGTGGCATGCGTTATGGTGTATTTCCGCGTCGTTCCCAGTATCCATGCACTGTGGGGCGTGCCACTTATCACCCTGCTCGTATTCATCTTCAGCGCTGGCCTTGGCCTTCTGATTTCGGCTTTGTCGGTGTTCTTCCGCGACGTCATGCATCTGTGGGGCGTCGTGCTGACGGCCTGGACCTATGCAACCCCGCTGTTTTACCCCGTCGACCTGCTGTCCGGCACGATGCGTATGCTCATGGAGTGGAACCCCATGTACCACTACGTCACCATGTTCCGCGACTTCATGATGTGGAACACGGTACCCGGCCTTGGAGAACTCGCTCTTGGCGTCGTAATGGCAGTCGTCACCTTCGCCATCGGCTTCGTGGTCTTCCGCAAAAACGAAAACAAGTTCATCCTCTACATCTAGCAACGAGGTAGCACCATGGCACAATCCCTCACCGCCTTTGGAGAAAAACTCGGCGAGCCCATCATTGTGGTCGACGACGTCACCATGACTTTCAACATCGCAAGCGAGCAGCTGAACTCGTTGAAAGAGTACTTCATCAAGCTGATGAAACACGAGCTGTTCTTCAAGGAGTTCCACGCACTCGAGGACATCAACCTCACCATCAACCGAGGCGATGTGTATGGCATCGTCGGCACGAACGGCTCGGGCAAATCCACCCTTCTTAAGCTCATTGCCGGTGTTCTTGAACCCTCTAAGGGCTCCGTCAGCATCGGTGGCACCATCGCCCCGCTCATCGAGCTTGGCGCTGGCTTCGACATGGAGCTCACCGCTCGCGAGAACATCTATCTGAACGGCGCGCTTCTTGGTTACAGCAAGAAATTCATCAACGAGCGCTTTGACGAGATCGTCGACTTCGCTGAAGTCCGCGACTTCTTGGACATGCCCATGAAGAACTATTCCTCGGGCATGGTCGCTCGTGTAGCGTTCTCGGTCGCAACGGCAACTATTCCCGACATCCTTGTCGTTGACGAGGCACTGTCGGTTGGCGACTTCCTGTTCCAGGAAAAGTGCGAGCGACGCATCAACGAACTGGTCAACACCTACAACACCACGCTCCTTTTCGTTTCGCACAGCATCGATCAGGTCGAACGCGTTTGCCGCAAGGCAGCATGGATCGAAAAGGGTCACATGCGCATGGTCGGCGACGTTAAAGACGTCTGCGAAGCCTACCGTCAGCTCGACCACGAATAGAGGCCATATGGATCGCGCATACTACACGTACAACGACGGCAAAGCGCCCAACGATGCAGCTGCCGACATCGCGGCATCCGAGAATACCCAGACACCCGATGTCAGCGTGATCCTGCCCATTTTCAATACCGAGCGTTATCTTGACCAAGCACTTGACAGCGTAAGCGAGCAGTCGCTTCGCTCCATCGAGATCATCTGCGTCAACGACGGCTCAACCGACGGCTCGCTTGAGATCATGCAGGTTCACGCCGCCCAGGATAGCCGCATCCGCATCATTGACAAGCAAAACGAAGGCTACGGCGCTAGCTGCAACCGCGGTATCTCCGAGGCACGCGGCCGCTACATCGCCATCCTCGAACCCGACGACTGGATCGAGTCGAACATGCTTGCCGACATGATCGCTCTTGCAGACTCGTTCGATCAGGACATCGATATCGTGAAGACGCCTTACTGGCGCATCTGGATGCCTGACACCCCTGAACAAAGGAAGGTCAACTGCAGCTATCGCAGTCGCATCAAGCCTGCTGTGCAGCCCTTCACCATCCACGATCCGGGCGTCACGCATTTGCTCGCCCATCATCCGTCCATCTGGTCGGCGATCTACCGCACCGACTTCTTAAAGGAACACGGCATTCGCTTCCTACCCATCCCCGGCGCAGGATGGGCCGACAACCCCTTCCTATACGAAACGCTGCTGCAAGCAAAAACGATCGCGTACCTCGATCAGCCCTACTACTGCTATCGCGAGGAAACACCCGAGAAATCCGAGGCGTTCGCAACCAAGAACACTCTTGTCCCATTTGAGCGTTGGAACGACATCAGGGATGTCCTCGATCGTTTGGGCGAGTCGGACCCCGACATCCTGAAGGCGCTCAACGAGCGCGCCTTCACGTACCTCGGTGGGGTTCTTGACCATGTCGGCATGGACGCTCCCGGCCTTGAACCCATGCTTAAGAAGACGTTCGACCGCATGGACAACCAGCTGGTACTTGACGACGGCAGAATCGCTCCCGGCATGAAGCACATCTATGCCACCGTCAAGGGAATCCAGCCGCGTACGCAAAGCAAGGCAGCGTATTTCGGCGTTGTGGCTCGCGAGGGCCTTTACAACCTGAAGAACACCGGCCTGGGCATGACGATGGAAACGTTCAAAAGCTTCATCGGGCGCTAACCACCATCCCTCTTAGCAATCACCGGCGCGCTGCGGCGCTTAGGGCATTCGCCGCTCAAAATAAACAACTCCTCGGCTGATTACATCAACCGAGGAGTTTTGCTTTGCGTAAGCAACTCGTATTTCCTGCTGCGCCATGCGAGCATTCTTCAGCGTGGCTAAGCGCTCTTCAGCTCGTTCGCCTTCTTGCCAAAAGCCTTGGCGTTCTTGTACCACAGGTACAGCCACTCACCCACCGGCGCACCGCACGCATCCTTGTACAACGCCCAAATGAACCAGTAGTAGCTGCAGATGGCGATATACGCCACGCAATGGAAGAATTCGTCCTTGGTTGGCTCGCGCTGGAAATATTCATGCAGCACACGAACAGCCTCATCGTAGGTGTAATCGCTACAGCAAATGAAGGTCCCCAAGTCGCTGGCGTAATCCGACATGCCTGAGTATTCCCAATCGATAAGGTAGCCCCTGCCGTCTGCAAACAAGATGTTAGGGTTGTAAAAGTCGTTGTGGCACAGGCACGGCTTCACATCGTCAGCCTTCACCGCGGCATTCAAGCCATCGATAAGCTCGAAGAGCGTCTTGAAATCGCGGAACGACGAGCGATGGCTAGCATCAAGCTTCTCGATAAGAGCTCGCGTATTCTCGTGCACGTTGAAGGTCCATTTCGACACCTTGCCGCAGGAATGAAGGGTCCTTGCCATGCGCATTGCTGCAGCAACCTGCTCTTCGTTGTGGTAATCAAGCAATTCGCAATCGGTAACGTAACGCGAGATCTTCCAACCCTCATGCCCGTCTTCGTACACGAACGTGTCGTCCAGACCAAGATCGCGGGCAACGTCTTGCGAATACGCCTCACTTTCACGGTTGATGATTTCCTCAGTGCCGGCGCCCGGGTGACGGTACACGTACTCTTCCCCGCGCACCACGAAATGGAACGAGAGATTAGTAAGTCCCCGCTTGATGGGCTTGATTCCCGTGATATCGATGCGTTTGCACTCCATGATGCGGCAAATGTTGTCCAAAATGGAAGAATCGACATTGTCCAAGAAGGACGGATCGAAGCCGTTCAGCTCCTCAAGGGAGTCGAACTCGTTCAGAACACCCTTAGGGTACGGGCGCATGACCATGCGCAACTCGTCGATATGCGCGATGTAGATGTCTTCCCACAGCTTGCCAGCCGTACCGGGAAGGTCATATTCGTCAACCAAAATCGAAGTGAACTTCTTCGAGAACGCACGATCGAAATAAACATGACCGAGCATGGCATACGAATCGCAGCCGCCAACCTCAACCTTGGTGATAACGTCATGTGCACCCGTGGTGATGCAGTATTCGTTGGTTTCGCCCTCGAAGAACTCAGCCGCATAATAGGCCTCGTAAACATAGGGCTCGAACACATTCTCGGTGAAATAGTCATCCGAGGAGCACACGTACGTATTGCCCAACTTCTCCTTAACCAGCATAAGCGTGGAATTGTTATTGCGCGTAGCGTACTGCTCGTTCACGCGAATGGTCACGCCGAACTCGTCCTCCAGGTAAAAGAACTGCTCCTTGCAATAGCCGACGACAACCGTGATGTCGTTGATGCCCGCTTCTTTGAGCTGGCGGATCTGACGCTCGATCAGAACCTCGCCACGAACAGTAAGGACTCCCTTCGGGCGCTCGTATGAAATAGGAGCGAAACGAGAGGACATACCCGCAGCCATGATGATGGCGTTTTCCACCTTGTAGGGCTCGAGCGCTTTCAGGCCCGTCTCGGTAACGTTGTAGTTGTCAAGGCATCCGTTCTCGCGCAGCGTTTTGACAGCGGCATTCACGGTACCAAGCGAAACCCCTACAGCCTCAGCGATTTCGCGCTGGGTGCTTTCGGGCTGCTTGAGCAGCGACGTAAGAATCAAAAACTCTTGTTTAGATAGCATACACGCACCTGTGTCTCGCAAAGCGCGAAGCTAGCTGCAGCTCAGCGCAAAATTGAACATGTAAGCCCACTTGAAGAAGGCAATGTTCAATTTTACCACAGGCTTATATTCTATGAACCGCTCACGCAAAAGCCGCAAGAACAGCGTCGGCGGTGTCGTTCCATGAAGCCACCGCTTCCACCCTGTCGCGGGCTCGCAAACCCATCGCACCAAGCTGATCTGCACCAAGCGAAATGGCCTCCCTCAAAGCCTGCGCGGCAACCTCGGCAGTTCTATCAGGCATGATGAAGCCGTACTCAGCAGAAGGAATAAGCTCGCGAGCACCGCCAACATCGGGGATGATCGACGGCAACGCGCACGCCGACGCCTCCAAAAGCGAGGTGCAAAAGCCCTCGGAACGCGTAGGAAGGCAGAACAAATTGCTCTGCTGGAACAGAGCGGCCAAATCCATCGGGACGGTATTTCCCAGAAGATGCGCCGTCACAGGACCGCTAGAGGGAAGCTTCGTTGCAATCTCGGATTCTAGCTGCGTGCGCATGGGGCCATCGCCCGCGAAAACAAGACGAATACAACCGCCAGTCGCACCTTCCTGCGCAAGAATCACGCCCGCACGAACAAGAGCATCGGCGCCCTTCTCGGGAACAAGCCTGCCGCAAAATGCAACCACCACGTCATCGGGAGCAAAGCCAAGCTCCGAACGAAAGTCGCGCGAAGATGCCCCATCGCGAAACGCCGGCGCATCAATGGCGTTCTGAATAATGCCCTTCGCACTGATGCCGAAATGGGCAAGCCACTCGCTGCTCTTCTGCGAAATGCCATAGAAATCGGGGTTGAATGATTTCGCCCTCGCTGTGATGGCGTGCTCGTACGCCGCCAGCACGGCATCAGCGGCGGGGTTTCCCAAAACAAGATGAGCGGAGCCATGGTCAAGCACAGCGGCTTTCGCCTTCATCTTGCGCGCGAAGCGTAGCGCCTCAAGCGAATGCCCGTAAAAACGCGTGTTCACCAACACTGCGTCGGGAGCGAACGCCTCGACCTTCGCCACAAGCTCACGGTAACGTGCGTTCCTGCTTGGGATGGGCAAACGGCCGTTCATCAAGGGGCGGCACGGCAAACGCCAAACATCCACCCCTTCGTCTGTTACTTCATGTTCGGGGGAATCATCGATGCGCGACGTGACGATTTGCACTTGAAATCCTCGCTTTGCAAGCACAGACGAGACGTGAGCCGTGAAATTCTCGACCCCGCCAGTGTGGGGCAAGTACAAAGCCGACCAAATTGAAATACGTTTAAGCAAGGAAATCCCCCGTTGCGTTAGTTCACTCGATGTGCAAACGCGCGCGAAACATGCAGCGCATGCGTTCGTATTGTATACTCTGCCTTCGGGGAATGCTGTACTCAACTGCAACTTCGCGCATCTGGCCGAAGTTCGCGAACCCATTGCTTCGACAACGAACCATCGGAAGGCAAGCATGCGTGCACTGCTGATCATCCCGGCCTACAACGAGGCCGAGAACATTGAGCGCGTCGTAGACGATCTCATTCAGAACTACCCGAACTACGACTACGTCATAGTTAACGACGGCTCACGCGACGGCACCGCCGACATCTGCCGCGAGCACGGATACCGCTTCCTGGACCTGCCCATTAACTTGGGCCTTGCCGGCGCGTTCCAAGCTGGCACCAAATACGCTGTCTCTCATGGCTACGATTGCGCGATCCAGTTCGACGCAGACGGCCAGCACCTTCCAAAATACCTTGACTCTCTCGTTGCCGAGCTTGAGCACAGCGACATTGTCATCGGGTCGCGTTTCGTTACCAAAACCAAGCCAAACACCATGCGCATGTTTGGCAGCAACCTTATCCAGTTCATGATCAAGCTCACCACAGGAAAGACCATCAAAGACCCCACCTCGGGCATGCGCTGTTACAACCGCAAAGCGCTGAAAATCCTCAGCTCGGGCCCGAATCTTGGCCCCGAGCCCGATACCGTCGCTTGGCTTATGCGCAAGCACGGCCTTGAGGTCTCGGAAGTGCAGGTAGAAATGGCCGAGCGCATTGCCGGAGAAAGCTACTTGAACCTGCGTTCATCCGTTGCATACATGACGCGCATGGCTCTTTCGGTTTTGTTCATCCAGTTCTTCCGCTAAGACAACACGGCTGACAACGCCTAGGCGCACACAACCCTAGGTTCTCTTCAATCAGTGAACCGCCCCGATTAACCAAACCTGCAGATAGATAGGTCTCAAGATGTCAATCGCCCTTCGAATCCTTCTTATCGCCGCCGCTTTTGCCATGGCTGCATTCATGCTGCGCAGCATCAAGAAATCGAAAATGCGCATCGAGGACACCATTTCCTGGGCGTTCCTAACGCTGATCATCGTGCTGTTGGCACTGTTCCCCCAGATCGGCGACTTCCTGGCCAACATCACAGGCATCCAGTCTACGCAGAACTTCATCTTCCTGTTCTTCGTTTTCGTGTTGTTCGTGAAAAGCTATCACTCTAGCCGCACGGTTTCGGAGCTGCAGACCAAGGTGCGCGAGCTCTCAGAGCAGATCGCGCTCGATCGACTCGATCATTACGAGCGCACCCACAAGGATTCGCTGTAAGCACCGCTACGAAAGCAGCAACTCCAAAGCCTGCTGGTATCTGGCAAGGCGTTCACGATCTTTATCGGTAATCGCATTCAAGCGGCTCAAATCGGAGTTGTGGCGCAAGTCGGCCAGCTTCACCTCGCGCGCCACCGGATCGCCCTTTATCGCCGCGATGTAGTCCAGGTATGGCACGGACTTGTCGTGGGTAAGCAAGCGAACATGGTTAATGATCTCGGGCGTTATCCCTTCGGCCTTTAGGTCTTCGAAGGTCATCGAGCTGTCTTCTACCACGTCATGAAGCCATGCAACCGCCTTTGCCGTATCGCCTTCGACTGCGTCTGCAACAGTGCGAGGATGCTCGATGTAGGGCTTCCCCGCTTTATCAAGCTGGCCTTCGTGAGCCTGAATCGCAATGGATTTTGCTATCTCGATTTGTGTAGCAGGCATTTCATTCCCTCAAAAAAGCACGAGTAGGAGTAGCTCGTGCCCCACGTCCTCTCTTGTCGTTGATACGTAAAAGCCAACATCAAAAGAAATCGGCTTGAATTTCTATCAAGCAAAAGCACGAGGTCTTACTGCAAGATAAGACCAATTGCTAATCGGATTCTCCGTCAAGGCAGTCTTCGTACCAGATCCTGAAATCCGTAATCTCACTGGTTGTGGCATCGGGGTTCTGCTTAACGAACTCGATGGTAGTTTCTACTTCTTCTTCATCCCGCGCGAATACCCACGTGCAGAGGTCAAAGTCATCGTATATATCCACAACATTGGCTAAAGCTCCGAACAAACGTTCCTTAAGCTGCGGGTTATCTGCAAACTTCGTATAAACCTCACCTCAGTGACCTATTCACTATATTCTTCCGAACGTTCTGAAGGTAAAGCAATCTCGCAAATTAAGTGTCCAGCGTAAAGGTCGCAACGATCAACAGACCAAGATTGCACCTGCAGTTATTTCCTACCTCAACAACTCCCTGGCAAGCGAATCCTCCCAGAAGCGTTTAACCGTAAAAGCTCAGCACGTATGGTAGAAAAAAGCAGATTGGAGCACAGAATGTTTTCTATCGTAGCCGGACAGATGATCTCATTTGCAATCATGCTGGGATTGGGCGCTTTTGCAGGACATCGCGGCATCATTCGTCGCGAAAGCGTGAACGATGTGATCGCTGTTTCGTTAAAGCTGTTGCTTCCCATCATGGTCTTCTCGTTCGTCTATAAAGGATCAGATTTTCAAGGAATCACAACGCACGTCGCCATCGTTCCTTTGACGTTGGCGCTGTATGCAGTGCTTATAGGCGCTACCCGCCTTGTTGCCCACCTGCTGCACCTGTCCGGCCCCAAGGTAGCGGCGTGGAGAATGACCTTTCTTTTTGGCAACACGGGTTTTATCGGGCTTCCAGTTTTGTCTGCGCTCTTCCCTAACTCCGGCGCCGTGTCGCTTGCCATGTTCATGACACTTGATCAAGCCATATTCTGGACATATGGCGTGTACCTGGCAGGTGGAGGTAAGAAACGCCTCGGCATCCGATCATTCGCCCGCCGGTTCACCAACCCCAACATCGTCGCCGTCTTCGGCGGGCTCGCACTAGAGTGCCTGGGCGTTCGAATCCCCGATGTCGCGATGAACACGCTTTCAGCGATCGGCGCGGCGGCAACGCCGATTTGCATGGTTTGCTTAGGGGCGATGTTCTTCTTCGCCGACAGGAAAACCCTTCTGAATGCCCGAGAGCTCATCGCTGGCGTCGGCATGAAGATGCTGGCCTTGCCTTTGCTGGGCGGCTTCGCTCTCTCACGCACTCTGCTTCCATGGGACGTCATCGTGTCGTTCACTGCGCTTATGGCCATGCCCGCGACAACGCTGGTTCCGCTTACCGTTCAATCCGAAGGCGGTCCGGGAGAATATGCTTCGGTGTTGTCGGTTGCATCTATTGCGATCAGTGTAGTGACAATGCCGCTTGTCTTCGCTATTTTATGGGGATAAAAAGCCGATTACAACGTCTCATCATGATAAAAGCTGCTTGTAAAATCAGCAGGAAAACCCAGAAGCCGGACATGCGTAAGAACCTCAATAAGAAGTGAGGCTCCTTAAACGATACCCGATCGAATAAGTAATATTATTTCATAGCTCAGTGCCACCGCAAAACGGGATCTCATTCGAAGGAAATGCCTGTCGAAGCATCATAGATGGCTATTTCGCACTTGTCCGTCCGGCAACAAGTGAGAGTAGCTCATCTTAGCCCTCGATAATGTCAAAACGCCCCAATGGATACAAGTATCCTCTCCTGAGGCGTCAACAACACGTAAAAAACCCGCGAACGGGAATGCTGATCGCCAGTACCCCACAAGATTGCCCATGAACCAAACCAAAGAAATCCCCAGTTCCGTTGCATTCGGCTACGATCATGAAGCTCCTTAGGCCATGACTAGCTAACGCGGCTAAAGCATGCTTGATTATACCGATACGATTTGGCTTGAACCCAACCGATACAGAATAAATCGACTAATCACCTCATAGTTTTTCACTACGGCTGCGCTGCAAACTCAGTTTCATCGACAAGTGCGATCCCGTAGAACATATTCACCGAAAATCTTTAATGATACTGTCACCATTCACGCATTTTTTGCACAACATTTTATAACTCACACCTCCCGCGAGCTATACTAAAACAACTGCAAATCATCTCAATCTAAGACCCCAATAAACGCGACTGCACTTTGCAATCTCGTCTCTATTGGGGAGAAAAGGAGGCAGGTACCATGTCATATCCTAGAAAGCTATTTAATGGCTTAAAACGCGCTGCTGCAGTTTGCGCAGTCGCAGCCTTGACGTTTGGGGTATCAGCGATTACCCCCCCCAAGCCACTGCTGAGGATATTCCGGGGGTAACGGATCAGCCCACAGCGCTAACGCAAAACGTTAAGACCGCAACAGAGCTCGACAAGAACCTGGAAACGAAGGTCACCCTTTCGTTCCCTGGACAACGCGAGGCTGAGCCTGCTGACGTCGTGTTCGTGCTGGACAAGTCCGGCGCCTCTGCTCAAAAGGACATCTACAACCAAGCCAAGACCTTCCTTGAAGAAATCAATCAGAAAGCCCAGGCCGACGGCCTCAACATCAAGGTCGGCGTCGTCCTTTTCAACAAGATGGGCAACGTGCAGCTGCCGCTTACCGACGTGGCCACGGGCTATGACGACATCCTGAACGCAATGAACTCGAGCCTGCATTCGGGCACCAACATGCACGCCGGTTTTCTTGCCGCCAAGAGCATCTTGGATGCCGACTCCGCCGTTAAAGCCGAAAACAAGCACGTGATCCTCATCAGCGACGGTGCGACCTATCTCTACTGCAAGGATGGCGACTTCACCAAGCCCTACACCAGGTCATTCGGCAGCGTTGAGGGCAATAACTGGAAGGGCGGCATCTGGGAGTGGCAGTCCCGCGAGTACCATACCGATAACGCTTGGAAGAAATTCTCCGACGGTAGCAATTTCATTTTCTCGCAGGCCATGAAAAGCCCCCAGAAACTCGCCGAGTATCCCGCATACTATCGCGACCAGTACGAGAACTCCGACAAGAACTGGGCACAGTACGACTATGAGTACACCGCCCAAGCAGCCGATAGCGGAACAACTAACCCCATTCCCCTCGACCTTACTGCCCCGTGCAATATCGACGTCGCATTCTGGAGCACCGACGATACCTTCCAATCGATGGTCAATGCTGGCTACGATATGAATGTCTACTACAAGAACGCCGTCGACTTCGACGGCCAGGTTTTCTTGCAGTATCTCACCAGGAATTCCAACAACGGACAGCTTGACACCAACTTCGACAAGCTCAAGGCAAAGCTCGTGGACAAGATTGCTGCCGGCTCAGTCGTCGAGGACTTTATTGGCGCTGACTTCGACTTCGTCAACGACCCCGCCAAGATCAGCCTCACCGCCAATGACGAAAAGCTCTCACCTGAGAAGATCGACGCCACGACCTACGGCTTCGGTAAGAAGATCGACGGCACGTACCGCTTCACCCTGAAGTACCAGGCTGGAGACAACGAGAATCTCACGCTCAAACTGAACGAAGCTGCTGCGCCGAGCAGGCCCGTCGTGCTGGAATACAGCGAGCTGCTGGTGAATAAGCCCACCGAACCCGGCGCTCACACCCTCAAGGTCAACGAGAGCGCGGTGCTCCATCCCATTGACGGCAACGGCGTGCGTGGTCAAGCTTACGAGTTCCCCGTCCCCACGGTCACGTACACGGTAGCTAAGCCCGATCCGGTTGACCCGGTCGATCCTGTCGATCCTGTTGAGCCCACCAATCCAGCCCCACAGCCCAACCCTTCAGACCAACCGGAAGATAAAACTGACAAAACCGAACCGGTAAGCGTTCTGGCGAAAACCGGCGATAACGCATTCGCAATCGGAGCAGCATCCCTGATGGTTGCCGGCGCAAGCGCATTCCTGGCAGCCGTAGCACTGAAGCGCCGCAGCAATTAGCGACGACGGGCAGCAAGCCCACGCATAATCTCACGCCGCAAGCCTTAGCAAGGCGGCTAAAGACATCGAGGCGAGGCCGCATATGCGGCTTCGCCTCAATTGTTTTTAGGAAAGCACGCGCTCTCGCAAGAACTCTTCGATCAGAGCATTCACGATATGGGGTGCGTCAGTATTCGAGTTATGACCTGCGCCTTCAATCCACTCAAGCGGAATGCCCGTGTTCTTATGCCACACCCTGTTGTAACGGATGTATGATCCCGCACGATCCTTCGTCCCACAAATCAATAGCGCTGGACAATCAATCTTGTAGGGCAAATCGGCTTCCACGGCGTCGGCAAGTATCCTGTAGCCATGACCTGCGATTTTCGCGTAACGCTGCTGGTCGCCATCATAAACGAGCATCATATCGCGCATCAAAGCGCGCCCGTAGCCCGACATAGCCACGCCGTTCGAACCCGCTTTTAAAAGCGACTTCCATGGATAATGCCGATACACTGGCTCCATCCTCTTCAGCAGCCAAATCTCAATCGAAGTAAGGTAGCGCCTCTGCAACGGAGCCGAATCGACAGACACGAAACCCGCCAGCCTTCCCGGATATCGCTGCATAAAAGTCTGAGCAACGTATCCGCCCATCGACTGACCGACGATCACAGGCTTTGACACGTGTTCTCGATCGAGAATCTCCCCAAGCCAACGCGCCTTATCGTCCAACGAAAAGTCGAAATCGAACGGCCACGATGCCGCATGGCCCGGCGCATCCCAGACGAATAAGTTGAAACGCCCGCGGAAAAACTCGATCTACTTATCGAACAAGCGATGATCAGCCGTTAGCCCGGGAAGGGAAACAAGCGTAACCTCGTCGGCATTCACGACATCCATCCAATAATGGATGGAGCCCATCGCCGTTTCGTAGACCCTCTCCCGCATGACACCGCCCTTCCTTAACCTAGCAAGATTTCTCTAAGCCTGGCCGCAAGCAGCCGCGACGGCGCGCGTCTTCGAAATGAGCTTGCGGTAAATGCGCTCGCGGATCCACGGCTCGCTCGAAAGAGTGATGGCATCCTCAAGCGGCACCCAGCGGACCCCAGAGTTCTCATCTTCCTTCACGCGAATCCGCTCGCTCGGATCGGCAACCACCAGATACGTCACGTTCAAATGAAGATGCGAGCCTACGTAGGCACCTCGCTTCTCGTGCCCGTCAACGGTGAGCACCTCAAGCGAGAATATGTCCCCCGGCCCGCACTGCGCGATCTTCCCACCCGAAACGCCCGTTTCCTCCTGAAGCTCGCGAAACGCGACGGCAGAAAGATCCCGTTCGCCATCGGCGTGCCCGCCAATCCAGCTCCAAGAATCATAAATGCGGTGATAGACAAGCAGCGTCCTCTCAAACAACGGATCGACCGTCCATGCCGAGCATGTCACATGAGCCAGAGAATCGCGATCGAACGCCCTCGAATCATCTTCGAGCCTTTCCATAATTAACCGGCGATCGACAGCCTCCTGCTCGTTAAAGGGCTCGTACGTGCGAATGTCATCCAGTAACGACATGTAATCCCGTCCCATCAAAACGATTCAGATGTAGCCTGAAGTCTACATCTGCGCCACCGACAAGGCAAAACACTCGTAACAGCAGATAAATTCAATTTTTTTGATACAATCGAGTCAATTGCATAACGACTGCAATCTCGACCTCTCAGGTCATGTTCGAAGGAGCAAACATGAAAAAATCCGCCCTCTTCATTTCTGCTTTAGCCCTCGCCGCAGCGCTTACAGCTTCTTTGGCCGGCTGCCAGGCTCAAAAATCTCCTGAGCAGCTTATCAAAGAAGACCTTTCCGCCCAGTTCGACGAAGTGAAAAACGCCGACTCTGCCGCATGGAGCGAGGAATTCGGAATGGATGACGCCGACTTCGCCGATCTTGGAATTGACTCCGGCACATTCATGGCCGGTTATCTTGACGGTTTCGATTACGAGATCAACGAGATCATAGTCGACAAGGACAAGGGCACCGCAACCGCTAAAGTCGACGTTACCTGCAAGAAGTTCGACGAAATCTTCGCTGCGTGGTTTGGCGATTACATGGGCAAGGCCATGAGTATGCTTAACGCACCTGAAGAAGAGATCACAAAGCTTGCCGGCGAAACGCTGATGAACACCGTGAACAACACC
>ERZ1026880.734-NODE-734-length-15885-cov-9.890967_pt1 | contig 15885 bp, 12 predicted proteins | sample MGYA00380170_ERZ1026880 | MGnify/ENA primary metagenome ERZ1026880 (study PRJEB33269, sample SAMEA4719806) | human gut metagenome | biome: human-associated habitat; feature: organic feature; material: feces | place: Cameroon | collected 2013-10 ...
CGCAGTTTGATCTGGCTAATAATTATGGACCGGAACCGGGAAGTGCCGAAAAAAACTTTGGCAGAATCCTGAAAGAAGATCTGGGTGTTTACCGTGATGAGTTGATCATCACTACAAAAGCAGGATATGAGATGTGGGATGGTCCTTATGGAAACTGGGGCAGTCGTAAATATCTTCTTGCGAGTCTTGATCAGAGTCTGAAACGTATGGGACTGGAGTACGTAGATATCTTTTATCATCACAGAATGGATCCGGATACTCCGCTGGAAGAGACGATGGGGGCACTGGCAAGTGCTGTGCAAAGTGGAAAGGCTCTGTATGTCGGACTTTCCAACTATGATGGAAAGACATTAAGTGAAGCAGCCGCAATCCTTAAAGACCTTCATTGTCCGTTTGTGATCAACCAGAACCGCTATTCTATCTTTGACAGAACGGTAGAGAAAAATGGCCTCAAAAAAACAACGGGTATTCTGAAGAAAGGATTGATTACATTCAGTCCTCTTGCACAGGGACAGTTGACGGATCGTTATCTGAATGGTATTCCAAAAGACAGTCGTATCAGGACAGACGGAAGATTTCTGAAAGAAAGCATTCTCGATGAGCACAGAATGGATCAGATCCGTAAGCTGAATGAACTGGCAGCACAGCGTGGAGAGAAACTTGCGGATATGGCTCTTGGATGGCTTCTTCAGAAGGAAGAGGTAACAAGTGTACTGATCGGTGCTTCAAAGCCTCAGCAGATTCTTGATAATATAAAGGCAGTCAGCTGTGCTCCGTTTACGAAGGAGGAACTGAAACAGATTGATGAAATCTCACTGAACTAAAATAAAAGAGTATAGTTTGAAATTAGAGGGAATGTTTGTAAGAATCCTCTGCATACACTGTAAAAACGGTGTCTTCGGGGGATTTTCCTTTGAAAGATTATATTGAAGAGCGAGCGGTGGAAGTTGCGTGTTACATAATTGAAACCCGTGCCACAGTGCGCCAGGCGGCAAAGAAATTTGGGATAAGCAAGAGTACGGTACATAAAGACTGTGCGGAACGATTGCGGACGATTAATCCTTCTCTGGCAGCAGAAGTGCGGAAGATCCTGGATGTGAATAAGCAGGAACGGCATATCCGGGGCGGACTGGCTACGAAAGAAAAGTATCTTCATATGGCGAGATGAAAAAAGCAGCTGGATTACAGCTGCTTTAATACATTGAGTAAACGGGCGTTGTCCTCTGGCATCATGATGCAGAAACGGATAAATTCTCCTTCCAGACACTGGAAAGAAGCACAGTCACGAATCATAAGTCCCTGTTTGATGCAGGCTTCGAAGACATCGAAAGAGGTAAGTCCCGGTTTCTGGATCTTAAGCAGGATGAAGTTGGCGTAAGCCGGATAAACCTTATAGGTTGGAATTTCTTTTAGTTCCCTGTAAAGTTTTTCTCTTTCGGAAAGAATAAGATTTCTGGTAGCCTGAATATATTCCTGATCTTTGAGCATCAGTTCACCGGCATAGGCTCCAAGGCTGTTTAAGGACCATGGAGTTTGTTTTTCTTTCATTTTGGAAAGGAAATCCATATTTCCGGTAATGCCATATCCGAGACGCATACCCGGGGCAGCATAAAATTTGGAAACACCACGCAATACCATGAGATTGGAAAATTCTCTGGTAAGCGGAACCGCGGTGATTTTGTCAATTTCCGGTGCGAATTCAACATAGGTCTCATCGATCATCACAAAAATATCATGGCTGCTGCAGAAAGTGAGCAGTTTTCTGAGCGCTTCCTGAAAAATTGCAGAGGAGGTTGGGTTGTTGGGGTTGCAGAGGATAAGAAAATCATAATTGTCAGCAAGTGTTTGGCAGAGATCATCAACATCCAGACAGAAATCCTGTTCCTCCCGCAGATGATAATATTCCTGCGTGCTTCCGGAGAAAGAAAGTTCGCGGGAGTATTCAGAATAAGTAGGTCCAAGAATCAGGGTATGCTTAGGTGCTTTTTCCTGAATCAACAGAGAAATCAGTTCGCTGGATCCATTTCCAGGAAGGATAAAATCAGCTGGAATATGGCAGTATTCTGAGATCGTATTACGAAGAGTTGTATAGTTTCGATCCGGATACGAAGAAAACAGATCAATATGAGAAGCAAGCGCTTCTCTGACATTGGATGAAAGGCCAAGGGGATTGACATTGGCTCCGAATTTTATGATATCTTCTTTATTTAAATGATAATAACTGCAGATTTTTTCTATATCACTTCCGTGGAAAACCATTTTGGTAGTCATAGTTGCATACTTCCTTACATTTTTTAGTTTAGTACTATCATAAAGCATTGAAGATATATCCGCAAGTAGATAAACTTGCTTTTCCGATGGATTTTGCATATAATAGATTTCATATTATCATAAAAGTAAAAAGACAGAGTGAGAAAACTCTGTCTTTTATTCAGCTAAATGGGGGATAGATATGCGATTAGAAAAAGTACAGGATGCGTTAAGAGCCAAAAAGATTAAATACGAATATACAGAAGAAGACGGATGTGGAAGTCTGGATTTTATGTTTCGTGGTCTGAAATTTCATGTATGGGAATATCATGATGGCGTCTGGGGTGCAGAGACCAATATTTATGAGGCGGGAAGAAGCCAGGATATTGAGGGCGACTATGAAGCTGAGATATCTGCAGAGATTTTTTCCTGGCCGGATATGATCAATAATTAAAAGACAGGAGTAGGAAAACTATGAAACTAATGAATATTGCTGATGAGGGGATGCGGTATAAATCACAGCTATATGAATTGTATGAGATGGCTTTTCCGGAGCAGGAGAAAAAACCGCTTCACGTAATGGAACAGCTTGTAGAAGACGGTAAGATGGAAATGCTTGCAATAGTAGATGGAGATGAGTTTGTAGGACTTGCCATCAATATGTTTAGTGGAAATTGTGCGCTGCTTGATTACTATGCAATCATACCGGAAAAACGAAGCGGAGGTTATGGAAGTAAAGGTTTGGAAGTTCTGCTTGTACATTTTAAAAATCAGAAATATATTTTTGAGATAGAAATTCAGGATGAACAGGCAGACAATGCACAGGAACGTAAACGAAGAAAAGCATTTTATCTTCGAAATGGACTGAAAGAAACAGGATTGTTTGCGAATGTGTATGATACGGATTTTGAAATTCTTACACCCGATGGAGAACTTACATTTCAGGAATATGTGGATTTCCTGAGAGAAGTGCTGGGTGAGGAGTATGTGCAGTTCCTGAATCCGACTTTACTTTCAGAAACAAAATAAAACAAAAGATAAAATAAACGGGGAGAATTATGGGAGAACATATAGTTTTAGTGTATCTGGTTGTGTGTCTGTTTGTATTTCTGGCGGGATTTGTAGATTCTATTGCAGGAGGTGGAGGGCTGATCTCTTTGCCGGCATATATGATCGCGGGACTGCCTGCACATACGGCAATTGCGACAAATAAGATCAGCAGTGCCATGGGAACGACGGTTTCCACTTTCTATTATCTGCGTCAGGGATTTATGAAATGGAAAATCTGCGTACCAGCCATTGTAGCTGCAATCGCGGGCTCTTCACTGGGCGCGAAGATTACTCTGATGATAGATGAGAAAGTTTTAAAGATAGCCATGCTGGTCGTACTTCCGGTCATTCTGTTTTATGTGCTGAGAAGCAAAGCACTTCAGGAAAAGCCGGATTATGAAATAGTAGATAAAGTAACCCGAAATCTGATCATGAAGTGTATAGGAATTGCATTTGTAGTTGGAATCTATGACGGAATCTATGGACCGGGAACAGGAACCTTTCTTATGCTGCTGTTTACAGCCTTTTGTCATTTATCACTGAATGATGCGGCAGGAACCACAAAGGCAATTAATCTTACTACAAACATTTCTGCACTTGCAGTATTTTTGTTCAATGGAGCGGCATATATTCCTCTGGGTGTTGCGGCAGGCTGCTGCAACATGGTTGGAAATTATCTGGGAAGTCATTGCTTTACAAGCAATGGAAGTAAAATTGTAAAACCGGTCATGGTGGTTGTGATCGTAATCTTTTTTATAAAAGTAGTGACAGAACTAATTGGATAAACAGAAGAGCAAGACCGGGGTGTTAATAGCCCCGGTCTTTTATAAATTCGTAGGTTCGTCTGCGATTGTTATGGTCATGATAGGCAAAATAGTTTTTCCTCATATCTGCGTACTGCGGCTTTTCTTTGAAACCATTTTTTGCATATTCGGAAATTTTCTGAAGCAGAGCTGTTCTTGTCGTGCAGCGTTCACCAAAAAGATCCTTCTCCATATCGATATAGCTTCCGCAGGTTTCGTTGTATCTCTCCAGATCAAACTGATAAAAGAGAATTGGTTTGCCCAGATAATATGCATCCCATGACACACTGGAGTAGTCCGTGATCAACATGGAGCATTTCATGATAAGCTGATTAAGCGGTACACTTCCAAATGGGATCAGCCTGATCTGAGAATCTTCTGTATGGAAAGAGGAAATATATTCCCGGAGCTTGGGATGAATATAAAAGATCAGTTCCGTATGGGAACTGTGCAAAAACTTCTGAAGCTCCGGATCGTTGAGAAGAGCTGTATATTCCTGGTAATATTGGCTCTGACAGAAAAATTCATCACTCTGGTTCTCCAGCCAGCTTCTCCATGTAGGCATGACAAGGATGGAGGGATGTGCAGGATCTGATTTATCTTTTAAAATATCCCAGCGGCTGAGTCCGGTAACAGGAATCTGTTCGGGCTTATAACCGAAATTCTCTTCAATGATGGATTTTTCCATTTCGGAAGAAGCAGTAAAATATGTCATGGAACTTGCACCTTTAGCTCCAAAAAGATTTTCCACCCGTTTCAGTGCCAGCACACCATGCTGGAGGAAATAGATATCGTGTTTATTGATCTCCCGGGAAATCAGATTTGGCATAGGTTTCCAGACGAATGCATGAAGCCGGCTGTCTGATGCAACATATAATTTGGATGTGATCAGATACAGAAGGTGTCGGAAACTTAAAAAAGGAATAACATTGGAATGATATTTACGGGTATCCTTCCATTGAGGAGAAGATTTATCCAGTATGAAGAAAATGTTTTTTCGTTCTTTTTCTGGAAGGTATTTCATACAGTACTGAAAAAAATAAAAGCCGTTATCCTGAGCGGAAACACAGTATTTTTCATAAATAAGCCAGATATGGCGCTTTTTCCAGAATGGATTCAGCAATTTGCCAAGCCCGAAAGCCAGAAGTTCTTTAAAATGAAAACTCGGGCTGTCACAGGAGCGCGGAGGACGGCTTCGAAGGATGAAACGATGTCCTGTGCTTCCCATAGGGAAAAACAGACAGCCATTTTGGGAAATACAGTAGTTTCCGAGGATGAGCTGTGTACGCAGTCTGGCACCGAGAATTACCGTCCAGGATTCTGAAGTCTTATCGGAACGAATCAGCAGATCCCAGTCATTTTCACCATTTTCCAGAACAGAAACATCCATCTGGAAAATCAGTTTCTGGGAAGTCCTGGAAATACACCTGAGAGGATGATGGAAATCCTGTGAAGAATTCTGATAATAAAGTTCTGCCCGAAGTTTCAGGTCAGGTTTTGGAAGCTGAATTGTAAGATATAGCTGAGTTTTATTTATTTTAATATGAGTGACATATAATATGTGTTCCATGAAAAAACTCCCTGTCATGTGAATTTTAATTGAAAAAAATTAGTAACTATTCAGAAGGTAGTATTCCGCGAGGTGTTTTGGAATGCATTTTGACTCGTGACTGTGAGGGTACTGAACAGTTACAAAAATTATACAAAACAGACGGTTAATTTGCAAGACAGTACCTTCCATTGACAATGGATAAGAAAGTGAGATAGAATGATATTCAGTGATAACAGAAAAATGATGAGGAAGAACAGATGGAGAGAAAATTAAAGTTTACTAAAGCAAATACGGCTGCGGTGAAAGGAATTGCAATTATATTTCTGATTTTATATCATGGATTTTCAATAAAAAGCAGGCTCTATGGCTATCCGGTAAGCTTCTGGCCATTGTCAGAGACAACTGCCATGGCAATCTGCCGTGTGATGGTCCAATGTGTGGGAATTTTTGCTTTTCTGTCAGTATATGGTCTTACTTTGTCAATGAAAGCTCAGTATCAGGATTATGAATTTACAGGGCATGAGGCAACTTTGTTTGTGCTGAAACGTTATGTGAAGCTTGTCCTTTCTTTTACCATACCGTTTTTGTTCTGTATGGGAGTCACATATTTGACGCATACTTCTCGTTACAGCGATGGTTTTTCAATCAATCTGATCAATGCAGGAATGGATTTTCTTGGTCTGAGTCATCTTTTTGGAACACAGATGCAGATCAATACCTGGTGGTATTTAAGTCTTGAGGTTCTGCTGATTTTCTTTATGCCGTTTCTGGTCAGATTTTATAAAAGATATGGATGGCTGATGGTTTTTATGTTTCTGCTTGTCGGAAGTTTTATGCTGGAGAAGCACGTACATCTCACAAAATATTTATTTGTAGCTCCGCTGGCAGTCTGCTTTGCAGATCAGAACGTTTTGGAACGGCTCAAAGCATTTTGTATTGTAAAGAACAGGTTCTTGAATAAAATTCTGAAGCTTATTTTGTGTACCGGTATATTATATGTCCTTTGTAAGATGTTTAATATGAAATGGGGAACGGATCATTTTGAGTTCGTACTCAATGGCACGATACCGGTGCTGATTGTTTATATGTCATATGAGTTTGTGATTGAGATTCCGGGGATCCGCCAGATTTTAGAGTTTATAGGAAAACATTCTGCGAACATTTTTTATATCCATACGTTTATAAGAGCAGTATGGTGTAAGGATTTCACATATTCACTTGGACATGCAGCAGTTATATGGCTGTTTATACTGCTGAGCAGTCTTGCAATTTCAGTCATGCTTGGCTTTGTGCAGAAGTTAATACATTTTGATCAGTTTTCTGCATGGCTTACAAAGAGGATTCTTGGTTTTGCAGATCGGAATTTATAAGAAAAACGCAGTACGGAATCTGAGGCAGATCAGATTCCGTACTGCGTTCTATTAATTTCAATGAAATTTTTTCTTGATTTCTTCACAGATATGTTTACTGTGGCTGTTATCTTTGAACTGTAGATATTCCCTGCGCATTTTTTCATATTTCGGCTTCATGTGAAAATCGTTCTGCACAGTTTCTTCCAGAAGATCCAGAAGCTGTGCTTCCGTTGAAGCCCTGTCGCCGAAGAGTTCCGTCTCCATATCAATATAGCTTCCATGAGCTTCATTGTATTTCTCAATATCAAACTGATAGAAAATACTTGGTTTATCTTGATACAAAATGTCCCAGCATACACTGGAATAATCTGTGATAAGCATACGGCATCGCATCAGCATTTCATTTACAGCAACTTCGCCAAAGGAGATCAGATGTATGCGGTGGCTGATAGATTTAAAGTTGTCTGCGTATTCCTGAAATTTTGCATGCAGGTAAAAATTGATCTCAAGGTCATATTTTTCCAGGATATTATTCAGACGGACGGAATTCAGAAGTCCCATATAGTGGCGGAAATAGTCACTTTCTTCAAAATCTTTATCTGGTACAGAATCGAGCCAGTTTCTCCAGGTAGGCATGATCAGAATCTCACGTTTTCCCTGAGACTTATCCTTAAGTACATCCCAGCGAGGGAGACCGGTATTGATAACTTCGTCCGGTTCATATTCAAAATTGTCGATAATGGTCTGTTTTTCTTTGTTTGTAGAGACAACAAAGAGATTACAGCCGCCTTTTTTGCCTTTTCCATAGAAATTGTCAACGCGTTTCAGGGCAATGACACCATGCTGGAGGAACACAAATGGTATTTTTTTGATATAGCGGTTAAAAATACTGTGTCGGGACTGCATGGCATACGTATGGTATCTGGAATCGGAACTTACAATAAGGTCTGCTGCAAGCAGGTAGATCATGTGCCGGATGGACATGAAATTCAGAAGTCGGTTTTTATAAGGCTCTACTTTGGAACGATCCGGAGAATCTTTGGTTATAATATAGTAGATTTTTTTATTAAGAAAAGCTTCTTCGTTTTGTTCCATGCAGTGTTTAAAGAAATAATATCCGTTATCCTGTGCCATGGAAGAGAATTTCTCACAGACCAGACAGATATGTTTACGTTTCCAGTAAGGTTTGGCGATCCGATAAAGAAAAACAGACAAAAATTCCTTAAAGATAATATCCATTCCATCGTATTTTTCCCGCTGGCGATTAGTAAATGCAAGAGTACGTTTGCTTGTATAATATGGGAAAAAGTAAAAGTCATCGGCTGTCTGGTAAGAGATGTTAGACAGAAATTTTTGCTGTATTCTTTGCCATGCAGTCATATAAATCGGGATTTGGGAAATTTCTCCGGTGTCTGCATTTTGAACCAGGACGAAAATATCCCAGTACAGACTTTTCCATTCAACAGAACGCAGATCGAGAGAAATACTTATTCGCTGAAGGTTCTGATGGGATTTTATACTTTCTGTGGTAAAATCATAAACTGCAGCGTCTTCTGCAAGCTTACTGCGGAAAAAAAGTCCGGTTTTTATATATTTGTGTCTGCTCTGTTCAAGATCAAAAGATACTTTGAGGATTCCGTGGGTGATCTTGAGTTTATGATAGGCACAGATCAGAAGATTTTCCATAAAAAATTTTCGTGAGCATAACCTTATAATAAGAAGATTGTCGAATCCTGCGGTAAGTATGCCGATATATTCATTAGGTTCGGGAGAAGTATCCTCCGGGAAATAAATATCGTTGATGAAAATATGATAGTCCATATTTAAATTTCCGTCCGGATGCAGTGAATATAAAAGGTTCTGGTTGTCAAAAGTTATGCAGTTTAAGGTGAGAATAAGTGTATAATTCCTTTTAAAACAAATAAATTCATGAAAAACGGACAGATTTAGCCGGAAAGTATCAGGACTAAGTTGGATAAAAGGAACGGAAACTTCTTCTTTTGTTTCATGATCACGTGCAAGGAAACTGAAAGAAGAAAAAGCGGTTACAGAAAAATCACTGAACTTTAAAACAATCTCTGCAGATGAAAGATCGGAAACGCTGACAGAGATGCTGTTCTTGATCCAGGAAAAAGATGAATCGGATGTATGTGATTTGAGTTTCATAATTCCTCCATATAAAATAGCTCCGGCTGCACTTTCAAATACAGGGCAGACGGAAGCAGTGTTGTTTTTTGTGTAAGTAACATAATCATAACATAAAATTAATAAAAATTAAATATTTTTTGAAAGACAAAATATTAAAAAAACACTTGACATATAAAAAATGATATGATATTCTCTTACAGAGCGCTGCCGAAGACAGTAGGTGCCGTAAGGCATAAGGATTAAAACGCCTACCGAGGACTTAGTATTCTATATAAGATTACATGAGACCTTACTGTCGTTATGCAGTAAGGCTTTTTTTATGACGCGGCGGTATATCAAAATCTATAAGGAGGTGTACCATTTATGGCAAAAGTAGAACTGAAACAACCAATCGTAGAAGAAATCGCAAACAGCATTAAAGACGCACAGGCAGTAGTACTTGTTAACTACAGTGGTCTTACAGTTGAACAGGATACAATTCTGCGTAAGGAATTAAGAGAAGCTGGTGTTCATTACAAAGTTTACAAAAACACTATGATGAACCGTGCTTTTGCAGGAACAGCATGTGAAAGCCTTTGCCCACATCTGGAAGGAACAAACGCTCTGGCTATTTCCGATACAGATGCTACAGCACCGGCAAGAATCCTTGCTAAATATGCAAAACAGTTCCCGGCTCTTGAACTGATCGCAGGTGTAGTTGAAGGAAACTACAACGATCAGGCTGGAATCCAGGCTCTGTCCCAGGTTCCGTCCAGAGAAGAACTTCTTGGAAAACTTCTTGGAAGCATCCAGTCTCCTATCACAAACTTCGCTCGTGTGCTTAACCAGATCGCAGAGGCACAGGGTGGTGCTGATACAGAGGCAGCAGCAGAGTAAATCTGAATTCATCAGATTTACGGTACGCAGACGAAGCGTAGCGTAATTCGCAGTATACAGAAACTGCGAATCCTAAAATAATAAAATCTAATAAATGGAGGAAATTAAAATGGCAAAATTAACAACAGAAGAATTTATTGCAGCAATCAAAGAATTATCTGTATTAGAATTAAATGAACTCGTAAAAGCTTGCGAAGAAGAATTCGGTGTATCCGCAGCAGCAGGTGTTGTAGTAGCAGCAGCTGGAGCAGCTGGAGAAGCAGCTGAAGAAAAAGATGAGTTCGACGTAGAACTTACAGAAGTTGGACCGAACAAAGTAAAAGTTATCAAAGTTGTTCGTGAAGTTACCGGTCTTGGACTGAAAGAAGCTAAAGCAGTAGTTGACGGTGCTCCGAAAGTTGTTAAAGAAGGCGCATCCAAAGCAGAAGCTGAAGACATCAAAACAAAACTTGAAGCAGAAGGCGCTAAGGTTACTCTTAAATAATTCTGTTAAAGAAATAAGTGATGCGGGGACACCTGATGGTGTCCCTAAATTTTTGTGTAAAAAATTAAAAAAGTTGTTGACAGCATAAAATTGCTATGCTATAGTGAAGAATGCTATATTATGGCAAGATATGCCTGTTTATCTCAAACCGTAAACAGGGTCGTGTTATAAAATAAATAAAAAAACAGGGGTGAAACGTCAATGGAAAAAAACAGAATTCGTTCTGTAAAAACTGGAAAAAGCATGCGCATGAGCTACCAGAGACAAAAAGAAGTTCTGGAAATGCCGAATTTGATTGAAGTCCAGAAAGATTCCTATAAGTGGTTTCTCGATGAGGGCCTCAAAGAAGTGTTTGATGATATTTCTCCGATCGCGGATTATGGCGGAAAGTTCAGCCTGGAATTCATCGATTTCACGTACGATGCAAAAGATGCGAAATATAACATTGAGCAGTGCAAAGAACGTGACGTAACTTACGCGGCACCTTTGAAGGTTCGCGTACGACTGATAAATAAAGAAACAGAGGAAATCAACGAACACGAGATCTTCATGGGAGATCTTCCGTTAATGACAGAGACAGGTACTTTCGTTATTAATGGTGCAGAACGTGTTATTGTCAGCCAGTTGGTGCGTTCCCCTGGTATCTATTATGCAATTGCACATGATAAGATCGGTAAGAGACTGTTTTCCAGTACCGTTATCCCCAACAGAGGAGCATGGCTGGAATATGAAACGGATTCCAACGATATCTTCTATGTGCGTGTGGACAGGACCAGAAAGGTTCCGATCACTGTGCTGATTCGTGCCCTTGGTGTCGGCAGCAATGCAGAAATCGTTGATTTGTTTGGTGAAGAGCCAAAGATCCTTGCAAGCTTTGCAAAGGATACTTCCACAAACTATCAGGAAGGTCTTCTGGAACTCTATAAGAAGATCCGTCCAGGCGAGCCGCTGGCAGTAGACAGTGCAGAGAGCCTTATCATGGCTATGTTCTTTGACCCTAGAAGATATGATCTTGCCAAGGTCGGACGTTATAAATTTAATAAGAAACTTCATTTTAATAAGCGTATTGCAGGTCACAAGCTGGCAGAGGCTGTTGTAGATCCGTCTACAGGAGAGATTTTGGCAGAAGAAGGTGCCAACATTACAATTGAACTTGCAGATCAGATCCAGAACGCTGCCGTTCCATATGTATGGATTCAGGGAGAAGAACGTAAGATCAAAGTTCTTTCTAATATGATGGTAGATCTTGCAGCATATGTTGACTGTGATCCAAAGGAACTGGGTGTTACAGAATTAGTATACTATCCTGTTCTTGAGAAAATTCTGGAAGAGAATGATAATCTTGAGGATATCAAGGCTGCAATTGTCAGAGATATCCATGATCTTATTCCGAAGCATATCACAAAAGAAGATATCTTTGCATCTATCAACTATAATATGCATTTGGAATATGGAATCGGTAACGATGATGATATCGACCATCTGGGCAACCGTCGTATCCGTTCTGTAGGAGAACTTCTTCAGAACCAGTATCGTATCGGTCTTTCCAGACTGGAAAGAGTTGTACGTGAGCGTATGACAACTCAGGACACAGAGAATATTTCCCCACAGTCCCTGATCAATATTAAACCTGTAACTGCAGCGGTTAAGGAGTTCTTTGGATCTTCTCAGCTGTCACAGTTCATGGATCAGAACAACCCTCTTGGTGAGCTGACACATAAGAGACGTCTTTCCGCACTGGGACCTGGCGGTCTGTCACGAGACAGAGCCGGATTCGAGGTACGAGATGTCCATTATTCTCACTATGGCCGTATGTGCCCGATCGAGACTCCTGAAGGTCCTAACATCGGTCTGATCAACTCTCTTGCATCTTATGCAAGAATCAACCAGTATGGTTTCATTGAGGCACCATACCGCAGAATTGACAAAACAAATCCGGCCGAGCCGGTTGTAACAGATGATGTTGTTTATATGACAGCAGATGAAGAAGATAATTACCATGTAGCACAGGCGAATGAGCCGCTGGATGAAGAAGGTCACTTCATTCACAGAAATGTGTCCGGTCGTTTCCGTGAAGAAACACAGGAATATGAGAGACATATGTTTGATTACATGGACGTATCTCCTAAGATGGTATTCTCCGTCGCTACTGCACTGATTCCTTTCCTGCAGAACGACGATGCTAACCGTGCACTGATGGGATCAAACATGCAGCGTCAGGCCGTTCCGCTTCTTACAACAGAGGCACCTGTTGTTGGAACTGGTATGGAAACCAAAACTGCTGTTGACTCTGGTGTTTGTGTTGTAGCTAAGAAGTCCGGTACTGTTCTTCGTTCTACCTCTACAGATATCAGTATCAAGAATGATGATGGAACAAAAGATGATTATCATCTTACCAAATTCCTTCGCAGTAACCAGAGTAACTGCTATAATCAGAAACCAATCGTATTCCAGGGTGAGCATGTAGAGGCAGGACAGGTTATCGCTGATGGTCCTTCTACTGCAAACGGTGAGCTGGCTCTCGGTAAAAACCCGCTGATCGGTTTCATGACCTGGGAAGGTTATAACTACGAGGATGCCGTTCTGTTAAGTGAGAGACTGGTACAGAACGATGTATATACTTCTATTCATATGGAAGAGTATGAAGCAGAAGCAAGAGATACCAAACTGGGACCGGAAGAGATCACAAGAGATGTTCCGGGTGTCGGTGATGATGCACTGAAAGATCTGGATGAACGTGGTATTATCCGTATCGGTGCAGAAGTTCGTGCCGGTGATATTCTTGTTGGTAAAGTTACTCCTAAGGGAGAAACAGAACTGACTGCAGAAGAACGTCTTCTGCGTGCGATCTTCGGTGAGAAAGCAAGAGAAGTTCGTGATACTTCCCTCAAGGTTCCTCATGGAGAATATGGTATTGTTGTAGATGCCAAAGTATTTACAAGAGAGAACGGTGATGAACTGTCTCCAGGAGTAAATCAGTCAGTTCGTATTTATATTGCTCAGAAACGTAAGATTTCTGTTGGTGATAAAATGGCTGGTCGTCATGGTAACAAGGGTGTTGTTTCCCGTGTACTTCCGGTTGAGGATATGCCATTCCTTCCAAACGGACGTCCGCTGGATATCGTACTGAACCCTCTGGGTGTACCTTCACGTATGAATATCGGACAGGTCCTGGAAATTCACTTAAGTCTTGCAGCCAGAGCACTCGGATTTAATGTTGCAACACCTGTATTTGACGGTGCGAGCGAAATTGATATTCAGGATACTCTGGAACTGGCAAACGATTATGTAAATATTGAAGATTTCGAAGAATTCCGTGCAAAATATCAGGATACACTTGCTCCTGATGTTATGGAATATCTTGATGAACACAAAGATCACAGAGATCTGTGGAAAGGTGTTCCGATTTCCAGAGATGGTAAGGTTCAGCTTCGTGACGGACGTACCGGTGAGTACTTCGACGGACGCGTAACAATCGGTCACATGCACTATCTGAAACTGCACCATCTGGTAGATGATAAGATCCATGCACGTTCAACAGGTCCATACTCTCTTGTAACACAGCAGCCTCTGGGTGGTAAAGCTCAGTTCGGTGGACAGCGTTTTGGAGAGATGGAGGTTTGGGCTCTGGAGGCATATGGTGCTTCTTACACACTTCAGGAGATCCTGACAGTGAAGTCCGATGATGTTGTAGGACGTGTGAAGACCTATGAAGCAATTATCAAGGGAGACAACATCCCTGAGCCGGGTATTCCGGAATCCTTCAAGGTACTTCTTAAAGAACTTCAGTCTCTGGGTCTTGATGTCAAAGTTCTTAAAGATGACAATACAGAAGTACACCTTCTGGAAACTGTAGATTATGGTGATACAGATCTTCGTTCTGTAATTGAAGGCGACAGCAGACATCGCAGAGAAGAGGAATCCTTTGGTAAACATGGTTATACCAAACAGGAATTCGAAGGCGAAGAACTTGTAGATGTAGAAGAGGATGAGGACGAAGAAGAGTTTCTTGACTTCGACGATTCCTACGATGATGATGACGACAAGTAAGAAAGGGGAAAGAATACATGGCAGAAACAACAACTACCAATGAAACATATCAGCCAATGACTTTCGATGCCATCAAGATTGGACTGGCGTCCCCTGAGAAGATCAGAGAATGGTCCAGAGGTGAGGTAACAAAACCTGAGACTATCAACTATCGTACTCTGAAACCAGAGAAAGATGGTCTTTTCTGTGAAAGAATTTTCGGACCAAGCAAGGACTGGGAGTGCCATTGTGGTAAATACAAAAAAATCCGCTATAAAGGCGTTGTCTGCGATCGATGTGGCGTAGAAGTTACGAAATCTTCTGTCCGAAGAGAGCGTATGGGACATATTGAGCTTGCAGCTCCGGTATCCCATATCTGGTATTTCAAGGGTATTCCGTCCCGTATGGGACTGATCCTTGATCTGTCTCCGAGAACATTGGAAAAAGTTTTATATTTTGCTAACTATATTGTACTGGATCCGGCAGATTCCAAGCTGCAGTACAAACAGGTCCTCACTGAGAAAGAATATCAGGATGCCCGTGAAGCATATGGATATAATTTCCGTGTTGGAATGGGTGCAGAATCCATTATGGAACTTCTGAAAGCAATTGATCTTGAGAAAGATGCTGAGGAACTCAAAACAGAACTGGTAGATGCAACTGGACAGAAACGTGCCAGAATCATCAAAAGACTGGAAGTTGTAGAATCTTTCCGTGAGTCTGGAAACCGTCCGGAATGGATGATCATGACTGCAATCCCGGTTATTCCGCCAGATCTGCGTCCTATGGTACAGCTGGATGGGGGTCGTTTTGCAACTTCTGACCTTAACGATCTGTACAGAAGAATTATCAACCGTAATAACCGTCTGAAACGTCTTCTTGAGCTGGGAGCACCGGACATTATCGTTCGTAATGAGAAGCGTATGCTCCAGGAAGCTGTAGATGCACTGATCGACAATGGTCGTCGTGGCCGTCCGGTAACAGGACCTGGAAACAGAGCCCTTAAATCCCTCTCTGATATGCTGAAAGGTAAATCCGGACGTTTTCGTCAGAACCTCCTTGGTAAACGAGTTGACTATTCAGGACGTTCTGTTATCGTCGTTGGACCGGAACTGAAGATTTATCAGTGTGGTCTTCCGAAAGAGATGGCAATTGAGCTTTTCAAACCTTTCGTTATGAAAGAACTGGTTGCAAACGGAACTTCTCACAACATCAAAAATGCCAAGAAAATGGTAGAGAAACTTCAGCCAGAGGTATGGGATGTACTGGAAGAGGTTATCAAAGAGCATCCGGTTATGCTGAACCGTGCACCTACACTGCATCGTCTGGGTATCCAGGCAT
>ERZ1026880.737-NODE-737-length-15829-cov-3.738177_pt1 | contig 15829 bp, 17 predicted proteins | sample MGYA00380170_ERZ1026880 | MGnify/ENA primary metagenome ERZ1026880 (study PRJEB33269, sample SAMEA4719806) | human gut metagenome | biome: human-associated habitat; feature: organic feature; material: feces | place: Cameroon | collected 2013-10 ...
GACCCTGTATCTCACCGGCCATCCCCTGCACGGCGGAAGCGTGGAGGCCCCCGACCTGCGGGGCGGCGCAGCCCTGACGCTGGCGGCCCTGGCCGCCGAAGGGGAGAGCCGGATCACCGGCCTGCTGCACATCGACCGGGGCTATGAGGCCCTGGAGCAGGACCTGGCTGCCCTGGGGGCAGACATCCGGCGGGAGGCCCTTTGAATTTTTAGATACTTACGAGAGCTTTTACCAGTCTTTGACGATCTGAGGTATGGCAAGATGGCAAAGAAGACAAAAGAAAAGACAAAACCACAAAAACCGCCCAAGGAGCCCAAGCAGAAGAAGACCAAGGACGCCCGGTACAGCAAGCGGCGGAAGGGCCTGTTTTTTGCGCTCCTGGCGACGCTTCTCATCGCGGTGTCCGTGGTGGGGGCCTGCACGGTCTTTTTCCAGGTGGAAACGGTGACGGTCACCGGCAACGAGCGATACAGCGAGCAGCAGATCCTGGACGTTGCCTCCGTGGAGATGGGGGCCAACATGATCCTCACGCCCTCGGAGCAGATCGCCCAGCGCATCTATGACGGCTTACCGTACATCCACGAGGTCCAGGTCCACAAGCGCTTTCCCACCACGATCCGGCTGGAGATCACCGAGTGCCAGCCGGCGGCGGTGATCACGGGGGCGGCCTCGGCCTGGCTGGTGGACGCCAACGGGAAGCTGCTGGAGGCGGCGGACGACACCATGAAGCAGGAGTACCCCAACGTGACGGGCCTGGAGCTGCTGGAGCCCAAGCAGGGCAAGCAGGCGGCCACCACCGACGAGAACCAGAGCAAGCTCAAGGGCCTCGTGGCCCTGACCCAGGCGCTGTCCGACTGCGGCCTCATGGAGGGCGTGACGTCCATTGACGTCTCTTCCGGCACGGAAATTCAAGTGGTCTACCAGGGCCGCCTGACCATCAAGCTGCTCAACAACGCCAACTTCGAGAAAAAGATGCAGCCCCTGCGGACGGTCATCGCCGTGGCCGGGGACGACGGAAAGGGCATCATCAACATGAAGGGGACGGATAAGGTCATCTGGACCAAACAGAACTGATCCCGCCCGGCCAGGACAAGGAAAATGGTTTTTTTTGAAAAACTCTAAGTTTTCTATTGACCTGCCGGAAAAAGGGCGATACAATAAGAGAAAATCAAAAATTATCGCACAATTCAGATAAACAACACAGACACTTAGGAGGACCGAACATGGCGATTGGATTAGATACCGGAACAGATTCCGTTGTGAATATTAAGGTGATCGGCGTTGGCGGCGGCGGCAACAACGTGGTCAACCGCATGGTGGAGACTGGCGTGAAAGGCGTAGAGTTCATCGCCGTGAACACCGACAAGCAGGCTCTGGCCGTCTCCGGGGCCAACCACAAGATCCAGATCGGCGAGAAGCTGACCGAGGGTCAGGGCGCAGGCGCCAACCCCGAAGTGGGCCGCCAGTCCGCTGAGGAGAGCCGCACCCAGATCTCCAAGGCCCTGGAGGGCACCGACATGGTCTTCATCACCGCCGGCATGGGCGGCGGCACCGGCACGGGCGCAGCGCCCATCCTGGCGGACCTGTCCAAGGAAATGGACATCCTGACCGTCGGCGTCGTGACCAAGCCCTTCTCCTTTGAGGGCCGCCGCCGGATGCAGCTGGCCGAGTCCGGCATCGAGAACCTGCGCACCAAGGTCGACTCCCTGGTCATCATCCCCAACGACCGGCTGAAGTTCGCCACCGAGCAGAAGATCACCCTGGCCAACGCCTTTGAGGTCGCTGACGACGTGCTGCGCCAGGCGGTGCAGTCCATCTCCGACCTGATCAAGAACACCGGCTTCATCAACCTCGACTTCGCAGACGTCTCCGCCGTCATGAAGGACGCCGGCATGGCTCACATGGGCGTGGGCCGCGCCTCCGGCAAGAACAAGGCCGAGGAGGCTGCCCGCCGCGCCGTGTCCAGCCCCCTGCTGGAGACCTCCATCAACGGCGCCCGCGGCGTGCTGGTGAACGTCACCGGCTCCACCGACGTGGGCCTGGAGGAAGTCGAGATCGCTGCCAACCTGGTCCAGGAGGCCGCCGATCCCAACGCCCTCATCATCTTCGGTGCCACCTTCGACGAGAACATGGAGGACGAGATCTGCGTCACCGTCATCGCCACCGGCTTTGACGAGAAGGTCATGAACGCCAAGAGCACCCCCGCCGCTGAGAAGAGCGCCCCCAAGGCTTCCGCTCACGCTGCGGAGAAGGCTTCCGCCCCCGAAGAGGACGATCCCTACAAGGAGATCTTCAAGATCTTCAACCGGGACAGATAATTCCATACCCTGAGCATGCAATAGCCCGCTGAGCAAAAACTCAGCGGGCTATTTTTACACATCTAAGATGATCGTTTCGACCCCTTGGCGCAGGGCGTAGGCCAGGGTGTTCATCGTGCCCCCCTTGGGGGTGCCGTCGTAGACGGCGATGAGGAGGGAGGAGCGGTCCACCATGTAGCGGTTCCGGCGGAGCATACAGCCCTTGGTGTAGTGGTGCTGGACCACCGTTTCCAGGTCGCATTGGTTCAGCAGACGCTGCCGCCGGAGCCGGTCGGCGGGGGGCCAGTGGTCGGCCTGGCCCTCGTAGGGGATGGCGGCCTCCAGGGTCACGCCGGGGTGTTGGGCCTTGAGGTGCAGGACGGCCTGGCAGAAGTAGAGGTCCGCGCCCTGGGCCATGCCGCAGAGAAAGTGGCGGTAGCCCCGGTCGTAGGCCTCGGCCACGGCGCGGGTCAGCCTGGCCTTGACGGCCTGACAGCGCAAATCGGCCTCATTGTCTCCCCAGGGCAGGCGCTGGGGGCGGTGGCCGGTGAAGCAGCAGGTGATCTCCGGGGTCATGGGGCGTCCTCTCCTTTCGGGTTTCGGGTGTTTCACACAGTCTGTTCCCTATGGTATACCGGCGGCTGTAGAAAGTCAACGAAAACCAAAAGAGAAAATCTTGCGCTATGGTACAGATTGGTGGTTGCATTTTTCCCGGAAGAGGATATAATAGAGTCGGACAACGAAATAAGATGTCTTCAGGGCGGGGTGAAAGTCCCCACCGGCGGTACAGTCCGCGAGCGACTTGCTCCTCTTTGAGAAGCAGGAAGCCGACCCGGTGCGATTCCGGGACCGACAGTGATAGTCTGGATGGGAGAAGACGTGCTGACATACCGTGCACTTTGTTCCGTTTGACGGTATGTGACCCGGCAGAGAGACCTGGCAATGGGAAGCCAGGGAAATTTTGCCGCTGTCAGAGCGCCCCCAAGGGCCTGTTAGCACCTGGAAGACATTGGTTTTTCGGGTGTTACAAGTCTTATGGGAGTGTTTTTTTATGCAGACAAAAGTTCGTAAGCTGGCCACGATGGCCATGCTGGTGGCCATCTCAATCGTGCTGGTCTACCTGATCCATTTCCCCATCTTCCCCGGCGCTGCCTTCCTGGAGTATGACCCGGCCGATATCCCGATCCTGATCGGTGCCTTCGCCTATGGCCCTGTGGCCGGCGTGCTGCTGACCGTCGTGACCGCCGTGATCCAGGGCTTCACCGTCAGCGCCAGCAGCGGTGTGTATGGCATCCTCATGCACATCATCTCCACCACCGTCCTGGTCCTGGTCGCCTCCGGCATCTATCGCCTGCGCCACACCAAGAGCGGTGCCATCCTGGGCCTCATCTGCGGCACCATCGCCATGGGCCTGGCCATGATGGTCGCCAACCACTTCATCACCCCCTACTTCATGGGCGCTCCGGTGGAAGTGGTGGACGCCATGCTGCTGCCCGTGATCCTGCCCTTCAATCTGCTCAAGGCAGGCATCAACTCTCTGGTGACCTTCCTGGTCTATAAGACCGTCTCCCGCCACCTGATCCACGGCGAGGGCTGGGGCCACCATACCCATGGTCAGAAGGCCCAGACCGAGCAGTAAGTCAAACAGCCGAACCCAGCGGCGGGAAGCGAGTCTCCCCGCCGCTTTTCCCTGCAAGGAGGGACCCCGATGCTCCAGAAAGTATTGCTCGTGTGGGTGCTGGCCTGGACGGTCATCGCCTTTGCCCTCATGGGCATCGACAAAGCCAAGGCAAAGAGACACAAACAGCGTATCCCGGAAAAGATGCTCTTCCTCTCCGCCATCCTGGGCGGCAGCGTGGGGAGCCTGGTGGGCATGTCCCTGTTCCGGCACAAAACGAAGCACTGGTCCTTCCGCATCGGGATGCCTGTGATCCTCCTCGTCCAGGTGGCCCTGCTGCTGCTGTGGAGCTTTCGACACTACGTTTGGGTCGTCTAACCCACCCAAATCAGGCCCATGCCCACCCGGAATGAACGATATCACCAAGTTTGTGCGTGGAAAAAGGACAACTTGCCACACAGTCACTACTTGACGAATGGGGCAAAGTATGATAAAATCCGAGATTGCGATGAACTATTTTGGTTGGGCCTCCCCGCCGGGATAGATGAGTGAGAGCTGCTGTGGGCAGCTCGGAAAGAGGAGTGCTTTTTTCATGCTTACCGAACTGACAACACAGCACAAGGTCACAGGGGCCAAGCAAGTCACCCGTGCCCTGAAAAACGCCAAGGCGCTGCGGGTCTTTATGGCCCAGGACGCCGACCCCCGCGTCACCGAGCCGATCCAGGACCTCTGCGAGGATCTTGGGGTGGACATCGAGGAAGTGGAGACCATGGCCCAGCTGGGTCAGGCCTGCGGCATTGCCGTGGGGTCCGCTGTGGCGGCTTTGGTGGAATAACGCCAAAGCAGGAAGTTTTTTCGATATTCCCCGCATAAGCTCCGGCGCATGCGGTCAGAATATAAATATCTTGTATTCTTTCAGAAAGGAGGAACATCCATGCCTACTTTTAATCAGCTGGTTCGCAAGGGCAGAGAGCAGGCCACCTACAAGTCCAACTCTCCCGCCATGCAGAAGGGTCTGAACACCCTGAAGAACAAGGAGACTGACCTGCCTTCCCCCCAGAAGAGAGGTGTGTGCACCGCGGTGCGTACTTCCACTCCTAAGAAGCCGAACTCCGCTCTGCGGAAGATCGCCCGTGTGCGTCTGACCAACGGCTACGAGGTCACCGCCTACATCCCCGGCGTCGGCCACAACCTGCAGGAGCACTCCGTGGTCATGATCCGCGGCGGCCGTGTCAAGGACCTGCCTGGTGTGCGTTACCACATCATCCGCGGCAGCCTGGACACCCAGGGCGTTAACGGCCGTATGCAGGCCCGTTCCAAGTACGGCGCCAAGAGACCCAAGGCCGGCAAGAAGTAATTTCGCCCAGCCTGAACTCTTGTGTCGCTTTCACAGCGACGATTTGATTGCAATTTTGCGCTCAGCGCAAAGCAAACTGGCTTTGCCGCGAGTCGCTTAACCATATACATCCGGTACGACAGTACAGGGTTTGGGGAAGCTCTCAAGGCAGGCACGAAGGCGGGGAAATGCCCCGGCTTCACACGGAAGACTTCTTCGCCAAGCGAAGCCAGGTCTTTCGAGTACCTATGAAATCATTTTTTTATGAAGGAGGGAAGCAAAGTGCCCAGAAGAGGAAACGTACCCAAGCGGGAAGTGTTGCCCGATCCTATGTACCGTTCCGTACTGGTAACTAAGCTGATCAACAGCATTATGCTGGACGGCAAGAAGGGCGTGGCGCAGAAGGTGGTTTACAGCGCCTTCGACATCGTCAAGGAACAGACCGGCAAGGAGCCCCTGGAGGTCTTCACCGCCGCCATGGAGAACATCATGCCTTCCCTGGAGGTCAAGGCTCGCCGTGTCGGCGGCGCCACCTACCAGGTGCCTATGGAGGTCCGCCCTGAGCGCCGCCAGACCCTGGGTCTGCGCTGGCTGACCACTTACGCCCGCAAGCGCAGCGAGCGCACCATGAAGGAGCGCCTGGCCAACGAGCTGATGGACGCCGCCAACAACGTCGGCAGCGCCGTGAAGAAGCGTGAAGAGGTCCACAAGATGGCAGAGTCCAACAAGGCCTTCGCACACTTCCGCTGGTAATCTGGAGGAAAGAGAAACATGGCACGAAAAGTTACTCTGGAAAACACCAGAAACATCGGCATCATGGCCCACATCGATGCTGGTAAGACCACGACCACCGAGCGTATCCTGTACTACACCGGCGTCAACTACAAGATCGGTGAGACCCATGATGGTACCGCCACCATGGACTGGATGGCACAGGAGCAGGAGCGTGGCATCACCATCACTTCCGCCGCTACCACCTGCTACTGGACCGGTTCCGCCGGCCAGTTCCCCCAGACCCGGATCAACATCATCGACACCCCGGGCCACGTGGACTTTACCGTCGAGGTGGAGCGTTCCCTGCGCGTGCTGGACGGCTCTGTGACCGTCATGTGCGCCAAGGGCGGCGTGGAGCCCCAGTCCGAGACTGTGTGGCGTCAGGCCGACCACTATAAAGTCCCCCGCATGATTTACGTCAACAAGATGGACATCATGGGCGCTGATTTCTTCAACGTTCTGAAGATGATCCACGACCGTCTGAAGTGCAACGCCGTGCCCATCCAGCTGCCCATCGGCAGCGAGGATACCTTCAAGGGCATCATCGACCTGGTCGAGATGAAGGCCGACGTGTACTACGACGCCGAGGGCAAGGACATGCGCGTGGAGGACATCCCCGAGGACATGATGGACCTGGCGATGGAATACCGCACCAAGCTCATCGACGCCTGCGCAGACCTCAACGAGGACCTGATGATGCTGGCGCTGGAGGAGGAACCCATCCCCACCGACATGATCCGCAAGACCCTGCGTCACGGCACCATCGAGAACCTGCTGGTCCCCGTCACCTGCGGTACCTCTTACCGCAACAAGGGCGTGCAGAAGCTGCTCGACGCCATTGTCGACTTCATGCCCTCCCCCCTGGACATCCCCGCCATCAAGGGTGTCAACCCCGACACCGGCGAGGAGGACGAGCGTCCCGCAGACGACAACGCACCCTTCTCCGCACTGGCCTTTAAGATCGCTGCGGACCCCTACGTTGGCCGTCTGTCCTTTATCCGCGTTTACTCCGGCCTGCTGAACACCGGCACGGCCGTTCTGAACTCCACCAAGCAGCAGAGAGAGCGTATCGGCCGTATCCTGCAGATGCACGCCAACCACCGTGAGGACATCGAGACCGTCTACTCCGGCGACATCGCCGCCGTGGTCGGCCTGAAGAACTCCACCACCGGCGACACCCTGTGCGACGATAAGGCTCCCATCATCCTGGAGTCCATGGAGTTCCCCGAGCCCGTCATCCGCGTGGCCATCGAGCCCAAGACCAAGGCCGGTCAGGAGAAGATGGGCATCGCCCTGATGAAGCTGGCCGAGGAGGACCCCACCTTCAAGACCTACACCGACGAAGAGACGGGTCAGACCATCATCGCCGGCATGGGCGAGCTGCACCTGGAGATCATCGTCGACCGTCTGCTGCGTGAGTACAAGGTCGAGGCCAACGTGGGCGCACCTCAGGTCGCCTACAAGGAGACCATCAAGAAGTCTGTCGAGCAGGACACCAAGTATGCCCGTCAGTCCGGCGGTAAGGGCCAGTATGGTCACGTTAAGATCCGTCTGGAGCCCAACGAGTCCGGCAAGGGCTATGAGTTCGTCAACGAGATCGTCGGCGGCGCCATCCCCAAGGAATATATCCCCGCCGTGGACGCCGGTATCCAGGGCGCCATGGAGTCCGGCATCCTGGCCGGTTACCCCGTGGTCGACGTGAAGGTCACCCTGTACGACGGTTCTTATCACGAGGTCGACTCCTCCGAGATGGCCTTTAAGATCGCCGGCTCTATGGCCTTCAAGGAAGCCTGCCGCAAGGCCAACCCCTGCCTGCTGGAGCCCATCATGAAGGTCTCTGTCATCGTCCCTGAGGACTACATGGGCGACGTCATCGGCGACCTGAACTCCCGCCGTGGTCAGATCCAGGGCATGGAGGCCCGTCCCGGCGCCCAGCAGATCGACGCACTGGTGCCTCTGTCCGAGATGTTCGGCTACGCCACCGACCTGCGCAGCCGCACCCAGGGCCGCGGCCAGTACTCCATGGAGCCCCACAGCTATGTGGAGATCCCCAAGTCCATCACGGACAAGATCGTGGAGAAGCGCAACAGCGCTGACTAATTCAGAGAATTTTTTGAAAACCGGGAGGAATCCTGTTTTTCCCGTTGTATTTTTGAGGAATATCCTGTAAAATAGGACCCATGAACGGTCTTATACACCTGTAAGACAGCTTTGTCTTTATTTTGAGGAGGATTATCAATCATGGCCAAGCAAAAGTTTGAAAGAACCAAGCCCCACGTAAACATCGGTACCATCGGTCACGTTGACCATGGTAAGACCACCCTGACCGCTGCCATCACCAAGTACCTGGCTCTCCAGGGCAAGGCCGAGTTCGAGGATTATTCCAGCATCGACAAGGCTCCCGAAGAGAGAGAGCGTGGTATCACCATCAACACCGCTCACGTTGAGTATGAGACTGACAAGCGTCACTATGCTCACGTTGACTGCCCGGGCCACGCCGACTATATCAAGAACATGATCACCGGCGCTGCTCAGATGGACGGCGCTATCCTGGTCATCGCTGCTACCGACGGCCCCATGGCTCAGACCCGTGAGCACATCCTGCTGGCCCGTCAGGTGGGCGTGCCTGCTATCGTCGTGTTCCTGAACAAGGTCGACCTGCTGGACGACGAGGAGCTGCTGGAGCTGGTCGAGATGGAGGTTCGTGAGCTGCTGAGCAAGTATGACTTCCCCGGCGACGACCTGCCCGTCATCAAGGGTTCCGCTCTGAACGCCCTGACCTGCGAGTCTCAGGATCCCAACGCTCCTGAGTATGCCTGCATCAAGGAGCTGATGGACGCAGTCGACGACTACATCCCCACTCCTCCCCGTGATGACTCGCTGCCCTTCCTGATGCCCGTCGAGGACGTCTTCACCATCACCGGCCGTGGCACCGTTGCTACCGGTAGAGTCGAGCGTGGCCAGATCAAGATGGGCGACCCCGTCGAGATCGTCGGCCTGGCCGAGGAGAGCAAGAAGTCCGTTATCACCGGCATCGAGATGTTCCGCAAGCTGCTGGACTTCGCTGAGGCTGGCGACAACGTCGGCACCCTGCTGCGTGGTATCGACAAGAAGGAGATCGAGAGAGGCCAGGTTCTGGCTAAGCCCGGCTCCATCCACCCCCACACCAAGTTCTCTGGCCAGGTTTACGTCCTGTCCAAGGACGAGGGCGGCCGTCACACCCCCTTCTTCAACAACTATCGTCCTCAGTTCTACTTCCGTACCACTGACGTGACCGGCGTCATCTCCCTGCCCGAGGGCGTTGAGATGTGCATGCCCGGCGACAACGTCGTGATGAACGTCGAGCTGATCACCCCCATCGCCATCGAGAAGGGCCTGCGCTTCGCTATCCGCGAGGGCGGCCGTACCGTCGGTTCCGGTGTTGTCACCGAGATCGAGGGCTAATTCTTAACCTCTCTGAGAAGGGCAAAGCCAAGGCTTTGCCCTTCTTTTTTTCCACAAAACCCGCGAACTTTGTTGAGAAAGGGGTCATCGCAGCCTATGGATACGAACATTGACACCGGACAATTGGAGAGCAGTGTGGAGGCCGGTGTCCACACCCTAATGAAAAACGGCTGGGAGGGGGCGCTGAAGACCATCCTCTTTGCGGTGATCCTCTTGGTGATCTGCCTGGTCGTGAAAGCCATTGTGCTGAAAATTTTGGACCGGGCGCTGGACCGCTTCAAGCAGATCGAAAAGAGCCTGCACACCTTTATCCGCTCCATGATGAATATCATCCTATGGTTTATTACGCTGATGATCGTGGCGGAATCGCTGGGCATCAATGCGTCGTCCCTGTTGGCGTTGGTGAGCATCTTCGGTCTGGCCGTCTCCCTCTCTGTCAAAGACAGCTTGGCGAACCTGGCCGGGGGTTTTACCATCCTCAGCACACGTCCGTTTAAGGTAGGGGACTACGTGGAGATCGGCTCCACCGGCGGGACCATCCGGGAGATCGGCATGGTCTACACGAAGCTGGCCACGCTGGACAACCGCATCATCCTCATGCCCAACAGCGTGGTCGTGGACGCGGAGGTCACCAATTACAGCGCCGAGGACCTGCGCCGGGTGGACCTGGTGGTGACGGCCGCTTACGACGCGCCGGTGGAGCAGGTCAAGCGGACCATCGCCGAGGTGGTGGACCGCCACGAGCTGACCCTCAGCGACCCCGCGCCGTTTATCCGCCTGCTGCGCTATGGGGACAGTGCGCTGGAGTATGCGGTGCGGGTCTGGTGCGCCAATTCCGATTACTGGACGGTCTACCACGATCTGCTGGAGCAGATTAAGGAGGCGTTTGATGCGCAGCGCATCTCCATCCCGTACCCGCAGATGGAAGTGACGGTGAGAAAATCATTCCCTGAGGTGAAGGAACATGCCTGATCGCAAAAAAGATACGTTTCAGATTCGCAACAGCACGGTGGATTTTCTTGTGTTTACCAGGGATGCCCACGAAGATGGAATTGAAGTACGGGTGCAGGACCAGGATGTTTGGCTGACCCAGAAAGCCATTGCTCAGCTTTTTGAAGTAGACCGAAGTGTTGTCACAAAGCATCTGAAAAATGTCTATGAGAGCGGCGAATTGTCCGAAGCGGCAACTTGTGCAAATTTTGCACAAGTTGCGGATAACGGAAAGACCTATCGCTATAAGTTCTACGCCCTGTCTGCGATCATCGCTGTTGGCTATCGGGTCAACTCTGGCCGGGCAACAGAGTTCCGTCAGTGGGCCACCAAGGTGCTGTCCACCTTCACCAGGCAAGGCTATGTTCTGGATAAGGACAGACTCATCAACGGACAGATTTTTGACGAGGATTATTTTGACCATCTGATTTCCGAAATTCAGGAGATTCGTGCCAGTGAACGGCGGTTCTATCAGAAGATCACGGATATCTATGCCACTGCGGTGGATTATTCTCTCGACAGCCAGACCACAAGAAATTTCTTCGCCACAGTGCAGAACAAAATGCACTATGCTGTGCACGGCAACACGGCAGCAGAGGTCATTATGGCGCGGGCGGATCACACCAAGGAGCACATGGGTCTGACTTCCTGGCGAAATGCGCCGGATGGAAAGATCGTCAAAGCGGATGTGTCCGTTGCCAAGAATTACTTATCCGTTGATGAGATGCAGGAATTAAATGAGATCGTCACGATGTATCTGGATTATGCGACCCGGCAGGCCAGACGGCATATCCCTATGACAATGGCAGATTGGGCCTCTAAGCTGGATGCCTTTCTGCAATTCAACGATGCAGAGATTTTGCGGGATAAGGGCAAGGTCACAGCTGCGATCGCAAAAGCTTTTGCGGAAAGTGAATTTGAACAATACCGTGTGCTCCAAGACCGGCTGTATCAAAGTGATTTTGATCGCCTAATGGCCAGGGCAGAAGGGAAAGACGAGTCATAATACGTCAACTGGAATGTTGCACAAAAACCGCCCGACGGGGCGGTTTTTGTGCGTTATTGGCTGGCTTTCATCGGGAACTCCAGGCTCTGGGTGAAGCCGTCGCCTTGGTTGCAGAAGATCTCTCCGCCGATGATCTGGTGCTTGCAGACCAAGAGGCAGGCCCAGATATTTTCTTGCAGGCCGGGGTAGTTTTTGACCTGGTAGGTGTAGCGCTTGATGGTCTCCCCGGCGTATTTTTCCAAGTCGAAGCCCTGGCTGCGCTGGAGGGTGAGGTAGGCCTGGTAGGCCGCATCGAATTTGGTCGGCAGGGTGAGGGCTTCCTCCGCCGAGGGCTGGGCGGCGGTGAGCCAGCCCAGGGACTCCAGATAGGCCACCCGGTCGGCGTTGGTGCGGATGTCGCTGCCGTCGGCGGCAGCTACGCTGGAGACCGGGGCGGCGGGGACGGCTTCCACCACCCCGAACGCCGCCCCCAGCAGGATCACGGCGCAGGCCCCCAGCAGACAGCCGGCAGCCAAACGGCGGGGGTGCAGTTTTTTGGTAATGATGATCATGGGGGCAGCTCCTCTCTCGAAAAAGCCGGACCGGAGGCGGTCCGGGGGAAATCTTCCTCTCAGCCTATGTTCGCGGGGGCAAAAGTATGCTAAAATACGGGAAGTGATCCGACGAAGTTATCAACAGGAGTGTGGAAAACATGGAACGACTGGACAAGCTGCTGGCCGCCACGGGGAAGTGGTCCCGCAAGGAGGCCAAGGCCCTCATCAAGGCCGGCCGGGTGCGGGTGGAGGACCGCCTTCCCAAAGGCCCGGAGGATAAAGTGGAAGAGGGGAGCCTGGTGACGGTGGACGGCAGGCCGATCTTCACGGAGAAATTCGTCTACCTCATGCTGCACAAACCGGCGGGGGTCATCTCCGCCACCCAGGACGCCAAGGAGAAAACGGTGCTGGACCTGCTGCCCAAGGACCTGCGGCGGAAAGACCTCTTCCCCGTGGGGCGGCTGGACAAGGACACGGAGGGGCTGCTCCTCCTGACCAACGACGGGCCCTTGGCCCATGCACTGCTGGCACCGGGGCGGCATGTGGATAAAGTCTATTACACGAAGGTAGACGGAAACTTAGAGGAGGACGACGTGGCGGCCTTTGCAGAGGGCATCACCCTGGGGGACGGGACGGTCTGCCTGCCGGCGGGCCTGGATCTGATCTCTGAGCGCGAGGCCCTGGTGACCCTGCGGGAGGGGAAGTACCACCAGGTCAAGCGGATGCTGGCCTCCCGCGGTAAGCCGGTGGTCTATCTCAAGCGGCTGGGGATGGGAAAGCTCAAGCTGGACCCCGCGCTGCCCGCCGGGGCCTGGCGGCCGCTGACGCCGGAAGAGCTGGCAGACCTGGGGCGCTGAAGGGCAAATGTTCGGCATTTTCCACAAATATTCTATAAAAACCTATTGAAATCGCTCTGGGAACCCGTTATAATATAGGCTGTTCTAGGATGCATTGATGGGAATTTTGAATTTTCGGGTGTCGAAAGTCCCTCGATTCCCGTTTTCGGCAGAAATTAGAGGAGGAAATGGAATATGTCCAGCAGAGTTTTTCAAAGTATTGTGCTCCAAATGAAGGAGTGTACGGACCGGGTCATCGGCGTCATTGACGACCAGGGTACTGTGGTGTCCTGTAATCAGCTGACCTGGATCGGCGAAAAATGGGAGGGCGCCGCTTCCGCCTTGAACGTCAACGAATCGGCCGTGGTGATCTACGGGGACAAGACCTTTAAGCCCCTGGTCAGCCGCGGCTCCCACTTTGACTACGCTGCCTTCGTCCAGGGCAGCGACGAGCAGGCCAAGCTCATCTGCTCCATGGTCACCGTGGCCCTGAACAGCGCCAAAGCTTACTATGAGGAGAAGCACGACAAGACCGCCTTTGTCAAGAGCATCATCTCCGACAACATCCTGCTGGGCGACATCTACGTCCGCGCCAAGGAGCTGCACTTTGCCTCCGAGGCCCAGCGGGCCGTGTTCCTGGTGCGCCAGGTGGGCTCGGCAGAGATCGCCGCGGTGGACGTGGTGCAAAGTCTCTTCTCCGACAATCCCGATGACTTCGTCATCTCCATCAACGAGACCGACATCGCCGTCATCAAGACCCTGACCGACGGGGGGGACGGCAAAGAGATCTACCGCATCGCCAAGAGCATCGAGGATGCCCTGGCCCAGAACCTGAAGCTCAAGACCACCATCGGCATCGGCACCGTGGTCAGCCACATCCGCGACCTGGCCCGCGCCTACAAAGAGGCCGGCGTGGCCATTGATGTCGGCAAGGTGTTCGACACCGAGAAGACCATCATCACCTATGAGAACCTGGGCATCGGCCGTCTGATCTATCAGCTGCCGACCGTCATGTGCGACATGTTCCTCCAGGAGGTCTTTAAAAAGAACCCCATCGACGCCCTGGATCAGGAGACGCTCTTCACCATCAACAAGTTCTTTGAGAACAACCTGAACGTCTCCGAGACGGCCCGGAAGCTCTTCGTCCACCGCAACACCCTGGTCTACCGCCTGGAAAAGATCAAGAAGCTCACCGGCCTGGACCTGCGGGAGTTCGACGACGCCATCACCTTCAAGGTGGCGCTGATGGTGAAGAAGTATCTGGTCAGCCGCGGCATCGAGAACTGAGCAACCACCAAATACAGCAACCACAATAACAAAGGAGTGTTACTTTGATTCGTCTGAGAGACATTCACAAGGAGTACCCCAACGGGACCAAGGCCCTGAAAGGGGTCAGCATGCAGATCGACGACGGGGACTTCGTCTTCCTGGTCGGTCCGTCCGGTTCCGGCAAGTCGACCATCATCAAGCTCATCACAGCGGAGATCGCCCCCACCAAGGGCAAGCTCATGGTGAACGGGTATAACCTTAATGACATCAGCGAAAAGCAGATCCCGCTTCTTCGCCGGACCATTGGCGTGGTCTTCCAGGATTTCCGGCTGATCGAAAAGAAGACCGTCTTTGAAAACATCGAGGTGGCCATGCGGGCCGTGGGCGCCACCACGAGCGAAATTCGCCGCCGTATCCCGTATGTCCTGGGTCTGGTGGGCCTGACCGGCAAGAGCCGCCAGCTGCCCACCCAGCTCTCCGGCGGCGAGCAGCAGCGGGTGGCCATCGCCCGCGCCCTGGCCAACAACCCCAGCGTCATCATCGCCGACGAGCCGACGGGCAACCTGGACCCGGCCCGGTCTTTGGAGATCATGTCGCTGCTGGAAAAGATCAACGACATGGGCACTACCATCCTGGTGGTCACCCACGAGCGGGAGCTGGTCAACCGCTTCGGCAAGCGCGTGGTGGCCATCGAGAGCGGCCGCATCATCAGCGACGCGGCAGGGGGGTATTACGGCAATGGGAGATAGACAGATCTGGTATCATATCCGGGAGGGCTTCCGGAGTATCTTTACCCATGGGCTGATGTCCTTCGCCGCCGTGTGCATGACGGTGGCCTGTCTGCTCATCATGGGCTCCTTCTCCCTCATCGCCGTGAACGCCAACCACGTCCTCGGCGACCTGGAAAAGGACAACGAATTTCTGGCCTACATCGACGACAGCCTGACCAGAGAACAGGGCGAGGCCCTGCAAAGTCAGATCGAGGCCATTCCCAACGTGGCCAGCGCCACCTTTGTGACCAAGGAGCAGGCCTGGGAGGACTTTAAGGCCCAGCACGACGACAAGAGCTACGTCTTTGACGAGAGCAGCCCCTCCACCCTGCGGGACCGGTTCGTCATCCACGTCGACGACATCCAGCTCATGTCCGACACCGTGACCCAGGTGAAGGAGGTCAGCGGCATTGCCCGCGTGCAGGCATCGCTGGAGATCGCCGACGGCTTCGTCATGCTGCGCAACGTGGCCAGCGCCGTGGCCATTATCCTGGTGGTGATGCTGGTCATCATCTCCATCTCCATCATCGCCAACACCATCAAGCTCAGCACCTTCACCCGGCGGGATGAGATCGCCATCATGAAGATGTGCGGCGCGACCAACTGGTTCGTCCGCTGGCCCTTCCTGGTGGAGGGCGTGATCCTGGGCGTGGCAGGCGGCATCATCGCCTTCTTTGTCCAGTGGGGCATTTACGGCCTCATCGTGAACGCCATGGCCAAGAGCGGCATTTTGTCCATCATCTCCACGGTGCCCTTTGCCAGCATGTCCCACCTGGTCCTGCTGGTGTTCCTGGGGGCGGGCTTTGCCATCGGTGCCGGCGGCTCGGCCATGGCCATCCAGAAGTTCCTGAAAGTGTAATTTGACCTTGAACAAGAAGGGACGGAATCCAATGAGCAACGTAAGCAAAGAGAAGAAGCATCGGGACCCCTATCGCTTCCAGAAGCGCGTCATGTC
>ERZ1026880.744-NODE-744-length-15729-cov-8.353133_pt1 | contig 15729 bp, 9 predicted proteins | sample MGYA00380170_ERZ1026880 | MGnify/ENA primary metagenome ERZ1026880 (study PRJEB33269, sample SAMEA4719806) | human gut metagenome | biome: human-associated habitat; feature: organic feature; material: feces | place: Cameroon | collected 2013-10 ...
CCGTGCCGCCGCCCGATTCGCCCTGGCCGCCCTCGGTGCCGCCGCAGCCGGCCATTGTGCACGCAAGCGCCGCGGACAACGCGACGGCCGGCACGCCCATCATTACCTTCTTCACTACGGGTTTCACCATGTTCACCACTCCCTTTCGCTTCCCGTTGCGAAAGCCGCCTCCTCCCCGGCGACCACCGCGACGTCAGGTTTCGAAATGCCAAAGCCCGAAGCGCCCGACCCCGACCTTGACCCTTGAGAAGAGTATGCCGCACAACGGGCAAGCCGCGAAGCGACCTACGGCCCAAATGCAAAGCGCACAAGCCACCTCACGGCCAAATCACGCAGCCCGCCCCGGACACTTCAGGCGGACACTTAGGGGACGTAGCGTTAAGTGTCACAAAACGAAGGCGGCTACCAACCAAGCACAGAAGGCCCGCAAAACCGGAACCGGACACTTAGTGCTACGTCCCCTAAGTGTCCGAACGACTGTCCGGGGCCGGCCGGCCGGTCGTCTCCGCCCAGCGCCCGCCAGGCGCCCCGCGCAGCTCGCTTGCCTACTTCAGCACCACGTTCTGGGCCATGAGAAGCGCATCGTCCCAGGTCACCTTGGAGCCGATGACCATCGAGACCGTCTTGCCGGACGGCGCCTCGACGAACAGCGATACGGCGCCGGCTTCCGAGGTGTAGCGTACCCACGTGACGCCGTTGATCTCGACCTCGTCGATCACGCCCTTCTTCTTGGAGCCTTGCCTGGCCTCCGCCTCCATCATCGGGGAGGTGCTGAACGTGCGCATGTCGATGGAGGAGATGGCCTCGTCGCCGTGCTTGAAGTCGCAGCCCTCGTACTTCTCATCGATGCGGTCGCCGAGCTTCCAGCCGTCAGCGGGGATGATGCTGTACGACGGGTAATCGATGCCGCCCTGCGCCTCGATGGCTTCCGCCGCCTCGCGCGCCGCCTTGAACTCATCGCTTTCGCGCCCGGTGGTGTCGAAGTGCATCACGCTGGGGTTGGAATCGCTGGACGAGGAGCTGTCGAACTCGACGGTGATCGGGCCGTAATAGTTGTCCTTGGTGGTCCAGAAGTAGATGAACTCGACGCTCTGACCAGGCTCGATCTTGGCGTTTGCGTCCATTTGCGCGCCTTCGCCCAGCTCAACGGCCTGCGTCTTGGTGTCGGCGTTGAGCCTCTGGTCGCCGGAGGCGTCGAACACCGCGTCGCCCGCGTCAAAGGTGCCGACGGCGGCACGCGCGCTGAACGCGGAAGGCGCTTTTGCGGACTCGTTGTTGTTCGTGATCTTCACGCGCAGCCAGAAGCCGTCCTGTCGCTCGGCAGCGCCGCGGTAGTACGAGCCATCGCCGACGGACTCGATGGTGAAGCCCGCGACCTCGGCGGTCTGCACGCTGTTGACCGTCTGACCTGCGGGCGCGTTGTCGCCCGAGCCGCCCTGGCCGCCCTCGGTGCCGCCGCAGCCGGCCATCGTGCACGCAAGCGCCGCCGACAACGCGACGGCCGGCACCCCGAACGCAACCTTCCTCATCATGGGTCTCATCATCTTCATCACTCCCTTTCGCATCGCAGATCGCAAGCCGCTCCCCCTCCGGCGCCGCACGCGCCGAAGCCGGCTTCTAAGGCTATTGTGCCGTGCGAAGAAGCGCACGCGAAGCCACCCGCGGCCCAAAGCAAGCACCCCCACGCGCCACACGGCCAAGATAGAAGACGGGAATGCGCCAGGCGGACGAGGGTGAAGCGCGAACGAATCGGGAAGCGAAGAAGCGGAAACGGCCATATTTGCGAAAGGACGCTTCCGACCGCAAGGACCGGCCCGAACCTGCGGCTACAATAACGTTGCAAACCAACAGGCATGGAAGAGAGCACATGGCATCGTTCGAGCAAGCGAAAGAAGTGTTGAAGCACTGCTTCGGGCACGACGGGTTCCGCCCGGAGCAGGAAAGGGCCATCAAGGCCATCATGGGGAAACGCGACGTGCTGGCCGTCATGTCCACCGGAGCGGGCAAATCGCTGATCTACCAGGTCCCCGCCGTCGCGCTCGGCGGCACCTCCATCGTGGTCTCTCCCCTGGTCTCGCTCATGAGCGACCAGGTGGGGAAGCTCGTTGACCTGGGCTTGCATCCTGCTTTCCTTAACAACACGCTCAGCCTTCGGGCCCAGGAAACGGTTCGAAACCGCATCAAAAGCGGTGAGTTCCAGATCCTGTACGTTGCGCCGGAGCGCTTGTCGAACCCGGCCTTCCTGTCGGCCATCGAGAACCTCGCGATCCCCCTCGTCGCCGTCGACGAGGCCCACTGCATCAGCGAATGGGGCCACGACTTCCGCAGCGACTACCGCGAGATCAGCGCGTTCATCGAGCGGTTCGACCAACGCCCGACCGTGGTCGCGCTGACGGCGACGGCGACCCCGAGGGTCCGCAAGGACATCGCCAGGTCCCTTGGCCTGCAAAACCCCTTGGAGATAGTCTCCTCGTTCGACCGCGCCAACCTTTCGCTTTCCGTTGTGCACATGCCCCACGACGATCGCGGATCGTGGTGCGTGCGAACCGCGCGTTCGAGGGAAAGCGAGTGCGGCATCTTCTATTGCGTCACGATTTCCGAGACCGAGCGGATCCACGACGCGCTCAAGCGAGCAGGCGTGCCCGCCGCGCTCTACCACGGCAAGCTGAGCAACGATGCGAAGAAGGCGGCGCAAGAGGCGTTCATGTCGGGGCAGGCATCAGCGATGGTCGCGACGTCGGCTTTCGGCATGGGCATCGACAAGCCCGATGTGCGCTACGTGGTCTGCTGCGGCATGCCTCTTTCAATCGAGAGCTACTATCAGCAGATCGGCCGCGCAGGGCGCGACGGAAAGCCCGCCGACACGATCATGCTATGGGACGAGCAGGACCTGCAAACCGCCTTGTTCATGGCGGAAGCGGGCGGCGAAGGCCAAAACGACCCGCAACGTTCCAGGCAAAAGGGGCTCGCCTTCGACATGCGGGATTTCTGCAGGGACGAAGACACCTGCCGGCGCGATCTCATTTTGCGTTACTTCGGCGAGAAACCCCCTGATGACGGAGGGTGCGGAAGGTGCGATAACTGCGCGGCGCCCGTCGACGGCATCGTGCGTGCCGAGGACGCCAGGCCGCTGACGGATGACGAGCGCGATCTTTTCGCTAGCCTGAAGAGCGCGTGCGCTGCGATAGCGGAAGGCGGTGGCGCCGGCGGCGCTCTGACCGAGCGCGCGTTGCGCGGCATCTGCCGCAAAAGGCCGGGAAACCTCGAGCAGCTTCTGAAGGTCGACGGAATGACCGCAAAAGCCGCGCAGATGTATGGCGCCCAGATCCTCGCCGTCGTTGAAACGGGCGGGGTCCCCGCTTCCGTCAAGCCGCTCGAGATGCCCGATGTGCCCGAAGAGCTGAGCGACGCCCTGATCGCGACGATTCGAGTGCTCGGCAGCGAAGCGCGCAGAGCAGTCGTCCTCAAAGTAGCGTGCGGGAAAAGCGAACCCGGCACCAAGACCGACCCGTACGAGAGCCTGCCATGCTGGGGATCCGCCGGCCCCGACCGCAGCAAAGCGAAACACGCCCTGGATGCGCTCATAGCCTGCGGGATAGTGGGGCAAAAGCCCGGAGAGAAGTGCCTTTGCGTGATGGCGGTGGACTAGAGGGGAGGAGGTCCTTGGCTTTCAAGCGCGACTCCAAGGCTACAATAGTACTGTCAAGCTAACAAGCGCGAAAGAGACCCAACATGGCGAAGCGGACTAGATACGATACGCCCATCATGCTAACCAAGCGACAAAAGCAGCTTCTTGCCGAGTTCGGGCTCCCTATGGATTTCGAGCAACTGACGGACGACCAGCACTTCGCCATCGATAAGCGCATGTCGAACGAGATGATGACCAAAGGAATCAACGACAGCGGTGATGGCCTCAACGATTACGGAAAGCTGTGCGAAAGCGTGATAATCGCCCTTCCCGATGACTAGTCGCTGGCTTCATATACGATTGCCCGAAAATTTATTCAGCGAATAGTGCGTCTTTCCCAGTCATATCCGCGCTCCGATTATAGCCAGGCAATCGTCGCCTGCATCTATGACCGGCAAGGTATCGTAGCGCCCGTCATCCACCACTATGGCGCGCCACTCCGTGAACGGCAGCGGACCATCGAAAACCAGGGCGATATACGGTCCGATGGTAGTGCACACTACCATCCACATTTGCCCGACCCCCTTAATGCTTCCCCGCATTTGGCAGCGCGCCCTTTGCTGGGCTCAGTCGCTCGCATAAAGAGTTCTTCAAAACCCAAGCGAAAACAAAAAACACCAACACGAAGGCTTGATTACGAGTCAAGGTGACACTGCTCGAAAACCCCGCAGAAATACAAAAGGGGCTCATACCGCTACGGCGGTACAAGGCCCTTAACAGCATGAATTATACCGCGCATCGGGGCGCGACGGAACAGGCAGACGAGCCAGCCTCAGTGGCAGGCGTATGCGTTTCATTACCAGTCAGGGTAACATTGCCCTAAAACGCAAACTGAATAGGTCGAGAAAAAGGAGCACCCAGACACCCGTGCACCTAAACCCGGGTAGGAATCGCCCCTTACAGGATTTTAGCAAGCACCGGAAGCGGTGCCTAGATGGGCGAGGCTTCTTCGCATCGCGCAGGCGGCACTGCACGAAGACGCTTCGGGGACGTAGCGCTAAGCGTCTGAGCCGCCTGACGCGTCGTCTCCCTGCAGGGGAAGGCCTTGTTGCGGTAGCCACCGTTCGGGATGTGGGACACGGGGATTCCCTTGAGATCGCAGTACTCCACGACCGCGCACTGCTCCAACGCCTCGCTCATATTCGCCCCTTTCTCGATGGCCCAATGGTGCGGCAGGCGTCACGCGTCGGTTTCCGGGCATGAAAAAGCCCCGCCGGAGCGGAGCCTGGGTTGCTATTCCTTCTTGTAGCGGGGGCATATCCCCTCGTCGACCTCGTCGGGCTTGAACCCGGGCCACGCCGAGCACAAGTCCACCGTGGTCGGGTCGGGGTCCCTATAGGCGCAGTCCTCGCATATCATCTCCTCGATGGTCGCAAGCTCGAAGCCGCAATCGTTCATCCTGTCGCGCAGCGTCGCCCGCCCGGCCGTCGGGCGCCCTATCTCGAACCCTCTTTTCTGGTCAGCGTCAGCCACAGAACCCACTTCCCTTCCGAGAACTCCGCGTTTCTCACCTCAAACGTCTGATCCGCGTCTATAAGCAGCTCGCGCTCAGACTCTGGCTCAAACCATGCGAGACGTTCTAGCCGAAGCCATGAAATCGCCAATGCCCTTCGACGATTATATGACGCTGCCTAGCGGCTTGTTAGACGATCCGCTTTTTCCTTCTCTATACGGCTTTATGCTGCTTTTGGTTTGCGGAAGGGTATCACCACGCCCGCAAGCAAAAGCAATCGCCCAAGCACCAACGACGGAAGAGTCGGAACCATGGCATCGTTCGAGCGAGCGGAAGAAGTGCTGAGGCGCTGCTCCGGACACAACGGATTCCGCCCGGAGCAGGAGAGAGCCATCAAGGTCATCATGGGAAGCGGGACGTGCTGGCCGCCATGTCCACCAGGGCGGGCAAAACGCTGATTCACCAGCTGCCCACCGTAGCGCTCGGCGGCCATTATCGTTTCATTGCCAGTCAGGGCGACACTGCTCCAAAACAGGGATGGACGCGCGGCGGGGGCGTGCCCGTTTCATTACCAGTCAGGGTGACACTGCTCCAAAACTAACGTCCTAGAGGTCCCGCTTGATTTCAAGTTTCATTACCAGTCAGGGTGACACTGCTCCAAAACACACGTTGGCGTGATTAGTTGGTTGGCCAGTTTCATTACCAGTCAGGGTGACACTGCTCCAAAACGCCAATACTATAAACAGCACGGGGCGCGGCGTTTCATTACCAGTCAGGGTGACACTGCTCCAAAACCGCGGTCCGCCGGTTGCGTGCTAGACTAGGGTTTCATTACCAGTCAGGGTGACACTGCTCCAAAACACCTCGACAATGAATGCGGCTGGCTTATGGTTTCATTACCAGTCAGGGTGACACTGCTCCAAAACAGGCCGACGCGAAGGCCCGCGAGATCGAGGTTTCATTACCAGTCAGGGTGACACTGCTCCAAAACGTGTCGGAGTCCCTGGAGAGCACCGCGCTGTTTCATTACCAGTCAGGGTGACACTGCTCCAAAACAAATGCCTTGGTGTATGACGTTGGGCTTGTGTTTCATTACCAGTCAGGGTGACACTGCTCCAAAACTCGAATATGGAGCTTTTCGCCCTCATAGGTGTTTCATTACCAGTCAGGGTGACACTGCTCCAAAACCGAGCGGCCGTTTTCCCACTGCGAAACAGGTTTCATTACCAGTCAGGGTGACACTGCTCCAAAACCGGTCTGCGGTCTGGTCTGCTGCTGCTGGCGGTTTCATTACCAGTCAGGGTGACACTGCTCCAAAACTCCATGTCTTATGATTCGCGAACGTGCCGCGTTTCATTACCAGTCAGGGTGACACTGCTCCAAAACGACGGAGACTTCTGTGACGGCTGGAAAGAAGTTTCATTACCAGTCAGGGTGACACTGCTCCAAAACCAGCCTTCCGGAAATCCGGATCTTTTAACGGTTTCATTACCAGTCAGGGTGACACTGCTCCAAAACTGCAGTTCATTGACCTCGGTTTCACCTTGGTTTCATTACCAGTCAGGGTGACACTGCTCCAAAACCTACGCTACCTACCAGGCTACGGACAAGGCGTTTCATTACCAGTCAGGGTGACACTGCTCCAAAACGAATGCCCTGGTGTATGATGTTGGGCTTGTGTTTCATTACCAGTCAGGGTGACACTGCTCCAAAACGCCACAACGCCCGGAAACTCGGTAAGCTGAGTTTCATTACCAGTCAGGGTGACACTGCTCCAAAACGGTTGTGTGTCGCACCACCTTCACGCCCGTGTTTCATTACCAGTCAGGGTGACACTGCTCCAAAACCAACTTGACCATACCCCCGCCGCTGAGTTGGTTTCATTACCAGTCAGGGTGACACTGCTCCAAAACCACGGTCGGTCGGTTGCGTGGTAGAATGTGTTTCATTACCAGTCAGGGTGACACTGCTCCAAAACACAACGTGCTGTACGACAAAAGCGCAACCAGTTTCATTACCAGTCAGGGTGACACTGCTCCAAAACCGTCCACCGTGTAGCTCTGCGGCGTTATCTGTTTCATTACCAGTCAGGGTGACACTGCTCCAAAACCTTGTCCTCGATGTAATCATCCCACGTCTCGTTTCATTACCAGTCAGGGTGACACTGCTCCAAAACTCGTTGAACGCACGATAGAATTGCATAACGGTTTCATTACCAGTCAGGGTGACACTGCTCCAAAACGCCGCAAGGCTAGCCCATTCCCATATCGCAGTTTCATTACCAGTCAGGGTGACACTGCTCCAAAACATTATGATTATCAACGACAAAAAGCGAATCGTTTCATTACCAGTCAGGGTGACACTGCTCCAAAACTCCATAGTGGCAAATCTTGATTGAGTCAAAGTTTCATTACCAGTCAGGGTGACACTGCTCCAAAACACGCATTGAGTTTGAGGTAAACACAAAAAGGTTTCATTACCAGTCAGGGTGACACTGCTCCAAAACACGATATGTAACACGCAAAAATATGTTGCGGTTTCATTACCAGTCAGGGTGACACTGCTCCAAAACGACTTCGGTTCCGCTCATTATCCAAGAGAAAGTTTCATTACCAGTCAGGGTGACACTGCTCCAAAACCACTGGCGAGACTGGCCCACAAGGACTGCAGTTTCATTACCAGTCAGGGTGACACTGCTCCAAAACGAGACATTGTAAACTCACTTACACTTGAACGTTTCATTACCAGTCAGGGTGACACTGCTCCAAAACATCAGCGTATGTTAATAGATAATTAGGTTGGTTTCATTACCAGTCAGGGTGACACTGCTCCAAAACCCGCTCCTTGCGGCGTGATTCCATTATGCAGTTTCATTACCAGTCAGGGTGACACTGCTCCAAAACCACATCCTCCGCATGCAGATAGCGCAACCAGTTTCATTACCAGTCAGGGTGACACTGCTCCAAAACCATTGAAGCAAAATCCCCACTGCAAAGGGACGTTCTCCCTGACTGATCACACTGCTTAGCTCTCGATAAAGTGCAGGTCAACCGCTAGTTTTCGTTCGTAATCATACACTACTTCATCCGCTTTGTTCTCAAGCAACAGCACAGTCAATTCCGAATAAAAAACGTACTCAAACAGTGCTTTCAAGTCATTTTGCGTCAGAAAAGTTTTGAGATTTACAAACGCGATTACTTGCTTGCAACCTGCGTCAAGAGCCAAAGAAAGAAAGTTCAACAAATTATCAAGGAGCGGTTTAGAATCCTGCATATCGACGCCAAAGCCCCTAAACTTCAGGTAGCGCCTCAGCTCCCATTCTAACCCGAAACTATAATCGGAATTCATCCCAAAGCCCAGATCAAGCAGCTTTGCCGACAAAGCAGCATCCATCGCTTCAACGCCTCGACGCAAATCCTCATCTTCCAGAAATTCCCGCTCGATACGTTTCACGATTTCGCCCATAAGCGAACGATCATCCCAAGGCAACTGCAAGGGATTCTGCACCAGCATAAGCGATGTCGATGGCCTTAGCTCAACTCCGCCATCCCACAACGTGTACGGCTCCAGCGCCAAACTGCCAGCTGAGCTTGCCAAAGAGCGAACGACTCGCGCGAACAGCGTCTCGTTCGCAATCTGAAGCGTCGATGCATACCCAGGCTCCAAATCAATCGGCGTTTCCAACCCGCTAAACACCAGTTTCATAGCACCAATAACTCTTCCATGGAGTCGATCTCCTCATAATCCGGACGCTTTCCCGTAATGTACTCCATGGTTGAAAACTGAGTTTCCGTGACCTTGAGAATCTGCACCAATCCGGCCGGCGGGCGATGTTTGCGAACACGTGCAATCGCACTGCTCGCCACACCATCGTTCACGACCAACTTCGCATACACCGATTGCTGCAAAGGAAGAAACCCGTCTTTTAACAGGAACTTGCGAAACAGACGATAGTCTTTGCGCTGCTTCGGCGTTTCAACCGGCAGATCGAAGAACAGCACCAATCGCATATATCGCACCCTTTCCTTGTCCGTCATAAGACATCGAACGCTTCGATCTCATCAACGGATAGCTTCTTGTTCAGCGCGCTCAAGCAATCCTGCACATAAAGGCCTATGACCGAGCCAACGTGATACGACCCACCGCGATACGGGACACGATGATTGAGCATATCGACAAGCAGGTATTTGTCGTCCTTCGTGAAATCGCCGTCAATGTTGTCGAACACAAGCCGATCCACGATAGGCCGAAACGGCTCCATCAAATCGCAGCTAAGATTGAACTGATTGAATTCGCTTCGATGGCAAATCCCGCATTGCGTCAAATAGCCCCTTGCCACAATCTCGCGATTCACCGCCGACAGCAGGATTCCGTATCCGTAGTTCAACGCAGCGTTCACCGGAACGTCATCGTCGCGAGAGAAGTTCGGACCGAACAGCGCGCGAAAGTAAATTCTTGCCGCATGGGCTTCGCGATTCGTCGTGTCGCCCGAGCGCACTTCGTCTACCAAACGCGCAAGCATCTCGCCTTCCGGCTCGCTTGCGCGTGCGTTAAGCAAACGAGCCTGGTGCGCGATCTTATCGCGCACCACTCGCTGCCACACGCGCTTCTTTATCGGCTCGCCCCATTCAAGCTGCTCGCCAATCCGCTTGCTGGTGTTGTGCGCACCATATAACGGCAGGTATTGCCCGATTGGATTGTGCTTTTCATCGGACGAAACCAGCGAGATCTTCGCTTTAGCAAGCTCGGACAGCAAATAAGCGCTGATGAATACCTGATTGGTCTGCAACACGATGGTCGTGATCTCCGACAAATGGACCTTTGCGGCATCGTCTTCCTTACGCACCACAAGATAGCCTCCCTTATAGGAAAGCTTGCAGGGGCTTTCGATGACGATATTCCTAAAGGCCAACGCGCGTCCTCCGTTCGAACATGCCCGTCACAGATTGATCGATGATGTAGAAGTCAGAAGGAATTTTTGACCTCGCCGGTCGAAGCCTAAAAGCATTCTTTAACCCGCCAACAGGCGACAGGTCAACAGGACTCGCCCCGCGGCCTCCCCTAAACGCACGAAGAATCGCTTTAAGCAGCTCGACTCCCGCATCAATATCGAGGTCAAAAATGTCCTGCAATGATATTCCATCAATATACGTCGCCATGCATTCATTTGCTTGTGCGTTAATCTGCCTCCAAACCGCCTCATACGCAGCTCTGAGAACTTCATCATCGCAGCCCGAGCCATCAATGACCATTTTTATTGCGCTGAGCTCATCCTGGGTAAAAGCCAGCTCCTTATCATTTGCCATTGTTTCCTCGCCTGTGACAATCAAACGATTTCCGTCAATTTCACAAGGCTGACCCTGAAGAACGCGTCTATCCAACAGCCTTACAAACGCCAAGTTTTTCTTCTTTGCAGCCGCTTCTGCGTATTCCTTAAGCAATTGCGGCTTACGCTTGCACGCTCCTACAAGGTAGATAGGGAAACCCAGCAAAATGAAGACCGGTCTTCCTTGCCTATCAGCTGCTTCATATATAAAGAAGCGTGCAAATTTTTTCGATGAATAGCCTCCATACCATTTCGGATTCAGGTTCTTCTTCAAAGGTAACTCAATCTTCTTTGAGGAACGCGGTGAGTAAATCGTCGCATCCCAAAATGCGCCCGAATCCTCGACAGGCATGCGCGTGATGCAGCATTGGCGATAGTTCAGCGCCTTGCGAATCCCTTCCACTTCTGCAGCGCCATCCCACAGCTCGCCAGTGTCCGCGTCCACGTGTTTTCCCATGAAGCTGCCGATCACAAAGCCGCTAGAGCCCGGAGCCTCATGGCGGGCATTGAACAGCTCAGCCTGGTCGCGAACGTATTTGCGCATGGCGTGGGCATATGCGATAGGCTGCTCGTAAATACCCGGGTGCCACTTCGAGATGAACAAACCGACACGACAGGCCAGGTACGCATCGTGAGCATGATGGAAGTCGTTCGCCTCACGGCATTTCACAAGCCCGGCAGCATCGCGCAGGTTATGGGACATGCTCGCCTTAACCGGAACGATCTTCGTTTCAGGATACTTCGCGCTCAGCAGCGATTGGGCAGCTTTCACCATCTGGCTGGTTTCCACCAGCTGACGCGCGATGAACCCGCGCATAGCGTTTTCGTTCACACTCGAGCGCATCAGGCTCTTGAATTTCTTGTCTCCGATAAGCCCGACATCGTGCAACGCGCGCCAATAGCCCGACATCTGCTGACGGATAGCAGGGTCAAGCAGCATCGCATCCGTCTTGCGCTGGTTCTCCTCGCGCAGCACCAAGGCCTTGTTCTCGTAGCTATCGTCCTTGATATACGAGCGTGGGATGATGTGATCAACCTCATAAAGCCCCGCGTTCGAAAGCTGCGTGATATCGATCGGCTTGCCAGAATACAGGCACTTGCCATTCTGCATGAAATACAACGTGAGCCTTTCATCAAGCTCATCAGGGCTTACGTCTTTCAGCTCCGCCAAAACCCGCTTCGTCCATTGCGGATCCTGCTCCTTGAAATTCGCTAGGGCATCCTTGAGATTGTCGTAGCGGCGCTTGGTGCGGCTGCCCTTCTTCTTCATATCGTCATCGCGGGTCACCTCGATAAAGATATGCGCGGGCGCCTTGCCGGCAATGCGAACGACCTCATCGACAATGCGAATAGCCTGGTTGAGGCTGCGGCGCATCGCCGGCGAGCCCGGCAGGTCGTTTATGCCAAGGGCATCGCCCGCCTGCTCGAAATACGCTCGATTGAATGCATCGATTTCCTTTTGGAACCCAAGACGGTCATCATGCAAGATTTCCATGAGCACCATGGCGCGGCCGCGGCGATTATCCGAATTCGGATCGCCCTCACGCAAGATGTCCATGATCGACTTCTCATCAAGCTGCGTGTCCACCTTCAAGCCCGTGAGGAACCTCTCGGATAAACGCCCCCATCCGGTAAAGCGTTTCTTACAAATCGCGTTGATTTGCGTATCATCGAGGCGGCGCTCGCCCTCAACGCCATACTTTTCCTGCAACTTCTCGCGCAAAATCTTGCGGTCCTCGAACAGCGTGTTCCACTGAATGATTTCTTCAACCATAGGGTAGTCGGACTGTGCGATCTTCCCCGTTTTGAACACGTCTTTCGCAAAGAAGATGTACGACGACATCTTCGACTCCAAACCGCTAACGCCCTGACCGCCGACCACGTGCGCAGACGATGCGTACCCGTTTTCGACAAGCCAGTTCTCGATACGCTCGTAACTCACCGTGCGATAGCGATGGAACAAGTCCTCCACGATACCGCGCCGCTGCTCTTCATCAAGACGCTGCTCGTAATCACCATCCTCCGTCCAGCGGACGCCGTTCAGCTCGTTCAGCACGCAAAACTCCTCATACAGAAGCGAGCACTTCGGCAACACGTCCTCGCCTTGCAGATACGTGCATATCCCCGTCATGCGCTTGATGAAGTTCTCCGCGCTTTTGCTCTTGTCGATAATGCTATCCCAGTTCCAGGGCGTGATTATCGCGTTTTCCATTCCAGGCTTGCGCTCAGACCACGCAAAACGAGGATTATCGTGAGCATCCAGCCTTGCGTTGCGTTGGGTAAGGGGCCCCACATAATAGGGAATGCGGAACGTCACCAGCTTAAGCAGCTTTTCGCGCTGCTCTTTCAGCACCGGATAGAACTTCGCCTGGTTATCCAGGATCGCTTCCATCTCCTCAAGATGAAGCTGGTAGCAGATGCTTCCGTTGTCACTGGTTTTCAAACGACGCAAAAACCGCTGGTTCTCGAACGCGTCCATCATATCCAGGTAACGGCTGTCGCCTTCCGCAGCCGTTCCCGCAAAAAGCTTCTTCACTTCTTTGGCGAAGTCGTCGTATGAGGTTTTACCCAGGTTGTAGCGCGTATATCCCTTGGATTGCGCAACGTTGTACCCGCTTTTGTCGCCATACAGGGGCCCGCGGAAAAAGCTGTCGTACGCTTTTGCGTCCTTATACTCGCGAACAAGGGCTTTGAGCAGCTTCAGGTCGGCGCCATACCGATCGTACTTTGCGACCATGTTTGCGGAAATGGTTTCGCCCGGAGCATAGGACAAAAGGCCCTGCAGCACATAAGCAGCGTACACGCCGCACAGCGAATCGAATACATCCTTGCTGTCATCGGGGCAGGCTTCGCGCAAAGCGTCGACTTCCTCGTCATTGGAAAGCGAGATTTTCGTCTTTTCTGCGGGGAACTCACCGAAAACGTCTTTGAACTCGGCCTTCAGCCCGACCATTGCCGTCGCCAGCGCCTTCTTGAGCTTCTTGTCCGCCGCTCGGTCACCGAACGACACCGTCACATAATCGGCGATTGCCGCAGCACGCTCGGAGTTGCTCGCCCCTTTTGCCGTCAGAGCTGCCACAACATCGTCAACGCTGATCGGCGAGTATTCGCCATCGCGACCTTCGCTCCAAGCTTCAAGCGCTTCGCAAAACGCCTTGACGGCATCATCGGGCTTGGCGTTTTTCGCGGAAAGGGACGAACCTTCGCGCAAAAAGTTGCCGCGGCATTTCACGATGTTGTGCAAAGCAAGGTACACAAGACGGATATCCGCTTGCTCGTCGCTTTCCAGCAAGTGCTTGCGAAGGTGGTAAATCGTAGGGAACCGGTCGTAGTAATCGACCTCCGTGAAATCGGACTCGTTGAAGATCGGCCAGCGATATGCGGCAGTGGTCTTGTTAGGATCCGAATCCACCAAACGGGACTGCCTCAGTCTCAGGAAGAAATCGGGATCAACCTTCTCCACTTCCTCCTGGAGCAAGCCCTGCAGCAAGTCAAGGCGCCAGCGACGGCGAACATAGCGCCTGCGCTGGCTACGCGGGATTCGCGCGGAAGCAGCCGTTTCCGCGCTGTCGAACAGGCGGCTACCCCACGTCGGCTGCTTCTTGAAGTGAAGAAGCCGGCCCTCCCCATCGGTGACCGCCCAACCATCCGAGCCGGTACCCATGTCTAAGCCGATGTTGTAATCTCCCTGGACATTCCTGAGATTCATGCTTTACCAACCCCTTCGCCTTATGTTAAAGTCGCGATGTCTCCCATTACCAGTCAGGGCGACACTGCGAGTCAAAATACGGCCTAGCCAAAAATGTCCTTCGGGACGCCACGTAGGTGGCAATCTGACTTGCCGAAAGCCCCGTTCGGGGCTTTCTTTATTCTATGCGAATGCCCAGGTCAAAACCATAGCCGACGGCTAATCGGAATCCCCGCCGATGTCATGACCAACCGCTTTTCCGTAGTAACCGTCACCCCCGCCCAAAAAAATCCCCCGGCAGCGCCACACAGCGCTGCCGGGGGAAACCTTACAGCAAGCAACCTCTACCCCGGACCCGGGGCGCCCTTACTCGCCGTCCTCGTATACCACGTTGCCGGCGCAGATGGTGTACTTCACCTTCCCGTAAAGGTCATCCCCCGCAAACGGAGTGTTCGCCGCCTTCGAGACGAACTTCGGGCCCACGTGCCAGCGTTCGCCTTCGTTGAAGATCACCAAGTCGGCATCGACGCCTTCCGCGATTGCGCCCTTGTCCAGCTTGTAGAGCTTCGCCGGGTTCAGGCTCATCTTCTCGATCAGCTGCATGACCGTCAGATGCCCCTTGCGCACAAGGTTCGTGATGCCCAGGGCAAGCGCGGTCTCCAGCCCGATGATGCCGCTGGGCGCCTCGGCGAACAGCTTGGCCTTCTCCTCGGCGGAATGCGGCGCGTGGTCGGTGGCGATGATGTCGATCGCTCCGTCCTTCAAGCCCTCGATGATGGCGTAGCGGTCAGCCTGCGTTCGCAGCGGCGGGTTCATCTTCGCCATCGTGCCCTTCTCCAGCACGGCGTCCTCGGTCAGCGAGAAATGGTGTGGCGTGGCCTCGGCCGTCACGTGCGCGCCCATCTCCTTCGCCAGGCGCACCAGCTGCACCGAGTTCGCCGAACTGATGTGCTGGATGTTCACCCGCGCGCCCGTGTGCAGCGCCAGCATGCAGTCGCGCGCCACCAGCACGTCCTCGGCCAGCGCCGGCGCGCCGCCCAGCCCCAGCGCCTTCGACACCGCGCCCTGGTTCACGCCCGGCGACTCGATGAACGCGCGGTCCTCCTCGTGGAACGAAAGCGGCAAATCGAGCTTCGCCGCGCGCTCCATGGCGCACTTGACCAGGGCCTCGTCCATCAGCGGGATGCCGTCGTCGGTGAATCCCGCGGCCCCGTGGGCGGCAAGCTCCTCCATGTCCACAAGCTCGCGCCCCTGCATGCCGCGGCTGATGGTCGCGCACGTCAACACGTTGATGCCGCAGCGCGCCCCGCGCCCGAGCACGTAGCCGAGCGTCTCCGCATTGTCCACGGGCGGTTTCGTGTTCGCCATGCACACCACGCTGGTGAACCCGCCGGCCGCGGCGGACGCGGCTCCGCTTTCGATGTCCTCCTTGTACGTGAAGCCTGGGTCGCGGAAGTGCACATGCACGTCCACCAAGCCCGGAGCCACCACGCAGCCTTTCGCCTCAATGATGCGCTTATAGTCCTCCGAGCGCTGGTACTTGCCGATCTTCGCTATCTTGCCGCCGTCTATCA
>ERZ1026880.745-NODE-745-length-15726-cov-4.316955_pt1 | contig 15726 bp, 11 predicted proteins | sample MGYA00380170_ERZ1026880 | MGnify/ENA primary metagenome ERZ1026880 (study PRJEB33269, sample SAMEA4719806) | human gut metagenome | biome: human-associated habitat; feature: organic feature; material: feces | place: Cameroon | collected 2013-10 ...
GTCCTCTACCAAGAGGCCGCGCGCCGTGATGCCGTCGCGAATGGCGTCGGCGCGGCCCCAGTCCTTGGCGGCGCGGGCCTCCTGACGGGCGTCAAGAAGGACGTCGGCCGCCTCTTCGGCGGAATCGCCCTCGTATCCCGCCTGCTCTCGAGCAAGGTCGACGAGCTCGTGGGGGAGCTCGTCGCCGGCGTTGCGCGCCGGGTCGATGCCGAGGACGCCGCACAGCTCGCAAATGGTGTCCGCGGCGCGCAGGCACACGGCGCTGGCGTATTTATCGCCGGCCGCATCCAGATAGCTGTTCGAAGCGGTGACCAGCGAGAAAATCGCAGCAAGGCCGCCGGCGGTGTTGAAGTCGTCGTCCATCTGGCGCCCGAACTCCTCGCGGGCCTCGTCCACAGCATGACCGAACGCGCGGTCGCTCTCGTCGAGCTCTCCGCCCTTAGGCTTGCTCGTGGCGGCCCAGCGCAGGTTGCGCACACAGGTCTGCAGGCGCTCCAGCGTGCCCACGCTGCCGTCGAGGCGCTCAAAGCTGAAGTCGAGCGGCGCGCGGTACTGGGTCTGGAGCATAAGCAGGCGCACGGCATCCGCCGGGTACTTGTCCAGGACCTCCTTGAGCGTATAGAAGTTGCCGAGCGACTTGGACATCTTGTCGCCGTCGACGCGAAGCATGCCGGCGTGCATCCAAGTGTTTGCAAGGGCCTTGTCCCAGGCGCACATGGCCTGGGCGGTCTCGTTCTCGTGGTGCGGGAAGATGAGGTCGGCGCCGCCGCCGTGGATGTCGATGGGCGTTCCGAGATAGCGGTGGATCATCGCGCAGCACTCGGTGTGCCAGCCGGGGCGCCCTTCTCCCCACGGGGAGGGCCAGCTGGGCTCGCCGGGCTTGGCGGCCTTCCAGAGTGCGAAGTCGAACGGGTCGCGCTTCTCGTCGTTGACCTCGACGCGCTCGCCGGCGCGTAGCTGGTCGAGATCGCGGCCCGAGAGAATGCCGTAGTTGTGGTCGGAGCGAACCGAAAAATACACGTCGCCAGAGGGCACGGGGTAGGCGTTGCCGCGCTCAATCAGAAGCGAGATCATCTCCTGCATGGCCTCGATCTCGCGCGTGGCGCGCGGGCGGATGTCGGGGTCGAGGATGCCGAAGCGGTGCATCTGCTCGATGAAAGCGTTCGAGAACTCCTCGGCAACCTCGGCGGCGGTGCGGCCCTGCTCGTTGGCGCGGTTGATGATCTTGTCGTCGACGTCGGTGAGGTTCTGGGCAAACGTGACCTGATAGCCCTTGAACATGAGATAGCGGCGGATCACGTCGAACGACAGGAACGTGCGCGCGTTGCCGATGTGGATCTGGTCGTAGACCGTGGGGCCGCAGACGTACATGCGGATCTTGCCCTCTTCGATGGGCTTAAGCTCCTCTTTGCGGTGCGTCTGGCTGTTGTAGACGAGCATGCTGCGCTCCTTGTTCCTCAAACTAACGTAACTACTCACACAGGTTAATACACGCGCGGGACCAAATCCCTCGAGGCTATGCCTTCTGAAGGATGCAGACCGCCCAGGCGGCGATGCCCTCCTTGCGCCCGACAAAGCCGAGGCGCTCGGTCGTGGTGGCCTTGACGCCCACCGAGTCCACCGCCACTCCCATGGCGCGGGCCATGTTCGCCCGCATCTGCTCGCGGTACGGTCCGAGCTTGGGCGCCTGCGCGGCGACGGTGCAGTCGCAGTCCACGATCTCGAAGCCCTTCTTTGCCGCGAGCGCCGCCACCCGCCTCAGCAGCTCGATGGAGTCCGCGCCCTCATAGGCGGGGTCGGTATCGGGAAAGAGCTTCCCAATGTCGCCTTCGCGCAAGGCGCCCAAGATGGCGTCCATGAGCGCATGCGCGAGCACATCGGCGTCGGAGTGGCCAAGAAGCCCCTGCTCACAAGGAACGTCGACTCCGCCGAGCACGCACCGGCGCCCGGGGGCAAAGGCGTGGACATCGAAGCCATGGCCTATGCGCATGGTCATTGGGGATCCCTTCCATAGCGTCTTCCGCAGCCTTCCTCGACAAGGCGCTGCTCCATCGTCGCCGCGGCGACGGCAAGGTCCTCGGGGACCGTCACCTTGATGTTGTCGCGCGGGCACTCGACGCATTCGACGGTGCCGCCGTGGCGCTCGACGAGCGAAGCGTCGTCGGTACCCGCAAAGCCCTCCCAAAGCGCCGCTTTATAGGCCGCCATGAGCGGTTTTGCGTAAAACACCTGCGGGGTCTGGGCAACCCAGTAGAACTCGCGGTTGGGGGTGGCCACGATTTTATTGCCCTCGACGAGCTTGAGCGTGTCGACCGAGCGGTTTGCGCAGATGGCTCCGGCAAGAGACGCGTCGGCGCGAACCGCGGCGCAGCAGCGCTCGATCGACTCGACCTCGATAAGCGGGCGCGCCGAGTCGTGCACGGCAACGAGGGCCGCGTCGCGAGGGACGGCTTGCAGGCCGGAGTACACGGAGTCCTGCCGCGTGGCGCCCGAGGGGGCGAACCCCACCGGCTTGGCCAACGTAAGGCGCGAGAGCACTTCTTGCTGAACTGCGGAGACCTTGTCCGGTGCGCAGACGATGACGATTGACGAGACGCTCGGGGCGCGGTCGAACGCCATCACAGACCAGCTCATGATGGGCAGCCCACACAGCTCGGCGAACTGCTTGCCCCTCGGATCACCGAAGCGCTCTCCGGTTCCGCCAGCAAGGATGATTGCACAGGTATCGGCACCTACGCCTTCGTCCCCCACGCGCTCGACGCAGGGGCGGGCGCACGTCTTGAGCGCGCTCATTCGCTCTTGCCCCACATACGGTGCAGGCTGTTGGCAAGCACACCGGGGTTCTTGACGCCGATCTCGCCCAGGCGCGCCGGGTCGTCGTCGACGGCCTCGAGGACTTCCTGGAGCGAGCCGTACTCGTCGACGAGCTTGTCGGCCATGCCGTCGCGAACGACCGAGACGCGCGAGAGCGTGCGCAGGCCGAGCGGCGTCATGATGGAGTCCTCGCCGCGCTCGTCGGTGTAGCCCAGCAGCTTGGCGACGTACTTGGCGGAGCGGAGCTTGGTGTTGTCGGCCTCGTGGAGCTTGGAGCGGATCTGGCGCGCGGACTCCTCGGAGGAGTCGCTCGCGTAGTCGCGGATCATGAGGGTGTATGCCTCGTCCATGCTGCCGAGCAGCTCGCTTCTTTGCATCGAGACGGTCCTGCCTTCGCGGCCGAGCTGCATAATGCAGTCCTCCAGCTCGTTGTCGGCCGTCATCAAGGTCTCGAAGAGGTAGAAGATGTTCGTGACGTCGCCCAGGGTGACGTAGTTGTCGAGCTCGAGGCTCGTGAGGCGCAGCAGGCTGCGGTCGAGCTGCTGACGCGTGTTCTGCATGGCGACCGCAAGCTGATTGACCGAGACCATCAGGCTCGCGAGCGGCTTCAGCTCGAAGCCCGAGCCGTCGACGTAAACGTTGACGACCTGCCGGCGCTCGGACACCGACACCACGACCGCCTTGGTCAAAAGACTCATGCGCGCCGCGGTCCTGTGACGAGTGCCCGTCTCGGTCGTGGGCAGCGACGGATCGGGGTTCAGGTGGTAGTTGGCTCGCAAGATCTTGGTCAGGTCCTTGTCCAGGACCACGGCGCCATCCATCTTGCACAGCTCGAAGAGTCGGTTTGAGGTAAAGGAGACGTCGAGCTTGAAGCCGTCATCGCCGGCGGCGAGCACGTTCTCGGTGTCTCCAACGCAGATAAGGGCGCCCATATGCCCGGCAATGATCATGTCGAGGGCATGGCGCAGGGCCGTTCCGGGAGCGGTCATGCGAATAGCGTCCTCCAGGCGAGCCTGGCGGTCGTCGTAGTTGAGCTCGAACAGGGCGTTGTCCATCAAAGCCTCCTCAAGAGGTGCTGCCGGCGCAAGACCAGCGGGGTATGCTGCCCAGCGCCTTGCTGCTGGCGCGAGCGGGTTTTCGGGCGCCTACTCGCCCGACGCGGCGAGACCGCCGCCAGCGGCTCCACCGGGCAGGCGCGAGGGCGAGGGGGCGTCGTCGAGCCGGAAGCTCGGGCGTGCCATGCTCTCGCGGCGGCGCGGCTCGGGGATGGGGCCCTTCTCCTTGTCGAAGACGAGCTTTCCGTCCTTGGCGCGAACCTTGACGATGTCGCCAGCCGCCCAGCCGCCCTGGAGGAGCTCCTCGGAAAGCGGGTCCTCGATGAGGGTCTGGATGGCGCGGCGCAGCGGGCGCGCGCCATAGACCGGGTCGGCGCCCTCCTTCGCCACGATGTCGCGCGCGGCGTCGGTGAGCTCGATGGACATCCCCTGGGTAATGAGCCTCTCGCGGAGCTCGGCGACCATCAGGTCGACGATGCCGCGGAGCTGCTCGCTCGTAAGGGACTTGAAGACGACGATCTCGTCCACGCGGTTGAGGAACTCGGGGCGGAAGAGCTTCTTGAGCTCGCTCATCACGCGGCTCGTGATCTCCTTGTCGGAGAGCCCGCCCGCGCCGAGCGCCGAGAAGCCCAAGGTCGACGTCTGCGCGATGTCACGCGCGCCGATGTTGGACGTCATGATGATCACGGTGTTCGAGAAGTCGACGTGGCGGCCCTGCCCGTCGGTCAGGCGGCCCTCGTCGAGGATCTGGAGCAGCACGTTGAAGAGGTCGGGGTGCGCCTTCTCGATCTCGTCGAAGAGGATGACGGAATAGGGCCTGCGGCGCACCGCCTTGGTGAGCTCGCCGCCCTCGTCGTAACCGACGTATCCCGGAGGGGCGCCGACGAGCTTGGAGACGGCGTGCTTCTCCATGAACTCGGACATGTCGAAGGTGATGAGCGCGTCCTCGGAACCAAAGAGGAACTCCGCGAGCGACTTGGCGAGCTCGGTCTTGCCCACGCCCGAGGGGCCGAGGAAGATGAACGAGCCGCCGGGGCGACGCGGGTCCTTGAGCGGGCTGCGGCTGCGACGGATGGCGCGTGCCACCTTGGTCACGGCCTCGTCCTGCCCAACGACACGCTGGTGAAGCACGTCCTCGCAGCGCAGGAGCTTGGAGGCCTCGGCCTCGGTGAGGTTCGAGACGGGAACGCCGGTGATGCTCGAAACGACGTCGGCGATGTCGTCCTCGTCGACCTCAACGACGCTGTCTTCGAGCCCGCGGCGCCACGCCGTCTCGAGCTCATCGCGCTTGGCTATGAGCGCCTTCTCCTCGTCGCGCAGCCGCGCGGCGTCCTCGAACTCCTGGGCCTCGGCAGCCGCCGACTTCTCCTCGCGGGTGCGGGCGAGCTCGGCGTCGACCTGGGCGATCTCGGGAGGCAGCACCATGCGGTGAACGCGCGTGCGCGCGCCCGCCTCATCCAGCACGTCGATCGCCTTATCGGGCAGGAACCGGTCCTGGACATAGCGGCTCGAGAGGGTGACGGCGGCCTGGACTGCGGCGTCGGTGTAGCGCACGTGATGGTGCTTCTCGTAGCGGTCCTTGAGGCCTGCGATGATCTTGAGGGTATCCTCGATCGAAGGCTCCCCGATATTCACCGGCTGGAAGCGGCGCTCGAAGGCAGTGTCCTTCTCGATGTGCTTGCGATACTCCTCGGCGGTGGTCGCGCCGATGACCTGGATCTCGCCGCGCGAAAGGGGCGGCTTAAGGATCGCGGCGGCGTCGATGGACCCCTCGGCCGAGCCGGCGCCGATCACGGTGTGAATCTCGTCGATAAAGAGGATGTCTTGCTTAGACTCTTCGAGTTCGCGCACGACCTTCTTCATGCGCTCCTCGAACTCGCCGCGATACTTGGAGCCGGCGACCAACGAGGCCATGTCAAGCGTCCAGATCTGCTTTCCGCGCAGGATATCCGGCACGTTGCCCGAGCTGATAAGCTGCGCCAGCCCCTCAACGATGGCGGTTTTGCCGACACCGGGATCGCCCAGGACAAGCGGATTGTTCTTTTGACGGCGGGCGAGGACCTGCATGACGCGCTCAATCTCGGCGTCGCGGCCGATCACGGGGTCGAGGCCGCCCTCGGCCGCCTGCTTCGTGAGGTTGCGCCCGTACTTCTCGAGCATCGACTCGTCATCGGATGCAGCCTGGGCGCTCGCGGGAGCCCCCATGCCGATGAAGACCTGGCCCACGTTTCCGCCCTGCTTGGGACGGTTGCCCTCGTCTTGGGCGATGAGCTCGTTGACGGCATTGCGGACAGCGTCGGCCGAGAGCCCCATGGCCCTGAGCGCGTCCATGGCGCGGCCGTTGCCCTCCGCGACGATGCCCAGCAGAAGATGCTCGGTCGCGATGTAGGTCTGGCCATGGGTCATGGTCTCGCGATAGGCACCCTCAAGCACGCGCTTCGCGCGGGGCGTGAAGGGTATGTGGCCGCCGGGAACGGGCTCGGCCTCCTCGGCGGTCAGGCTGCGCACCGTCGAAAGCGTCTCGTCGTAGGTCACGTCGAGCTTGGCGAGGGCCTGCGCGGCGACGCCTTCCTTCTCTTTGATCAGGCCGAGGAGCAGGTGCTCGGTGCCTACATACATCTGGCCCAAAGATCGGGCCTCGTCCTGCGCAAGGCTGATGACCTTGCGCGCTTTGTCGGTGAACTTCTCGAACATGAAGCGGTTCCTCTCGATATGGATACCTCTAAGTGTGTACCCGCAGCCAAAGAATCGCAAACTCGCGATACGCATCGGCAAAGCTCGCGGCGAGCCGGCAAGAAGTGCGCTCCCTGCCAGCTCGCCGCGGCCACTAACCTGCGATGTTGCCGAAACCTTCTCCGAAGGCCTCGTGCACCTCTGAGATGAAGACGATCGCCTCCGGATCCGCCTCGGCAACCACCTCCTTTAGCAGGGGAACCTGGTTGCGTCCAAGCACGCAGAAGAGCACCGGGCGGTCATTGCCGCTCCAGACTCCCCTTGCCTGGAGCTCGGTGCATCCTCGGTTGAGGTCGTACATGATCGCGTTGGCTATCTCGGCGTGTTTGATCGAGATAATGTAGGCCGCTCGCTCCGAGCGCGGGCCATCGACGACCATGTCGATGACCTTGCCGCAGATGTACATTGCCACGGCGGCGTACAGAGCGTTCTCAACGGAGAAGACCGGCGCCGACGCGGCGATGACGAGTCCGTCCAAGATGATGATGGACGTGCCGATCGGCATCGAGAACTTCTTTGCCATGAGCTGGCAGATGATGTCGGTTCCGCCGGTATTTCCGCCCGTGCGGAAAACAAGGCCCAGGCCAAGGCCCGTAATCACACCGCCCCACAAGGCGCAAAGCAGAAGGTCGCCGTTGCCGAGCACCGGCAGATAGGGCACGAGGGCGTCGGTAAAGATGCCGCAGGCGATGATGCCGATGATGGTGCGAACGATATAGCCACGGTTGCCGCTCTTTATGACGAGCATCAGCAGGAAGACGTTCATCACGATTGTCTGAAGACCGACGGGCAGATAGATTCCCATCGCCCCGGCAAGCGCGTAAAACACCGTCGCCAAGCCCGTGATGCCTCCGGCCGCAAGGCCGTTCGGAATCTCAAAGCAATCGACGCCCACGGCGAAAATCGCCGAGCCAACGATAATGAGCGTGAGGTCGCGAAGACGCACACGCCAGCGAGACTCGCTCATAGCTCTCCTACTCCGGGTCCGCCTCACCGGTCGCCCAGCGGTGATATCCGATGATGAACTTGTCGAGGTCGCCGTCATCAAGCACGGACTCGACGTTACCCGTCTCTACGCCCGTACGCAGGTCCTTGACCATCTGGTATGGGTAGAGGACATAGCTCCGAATCTGATTACCGAAGCCGATGTCTCGCTTCGGGCCGCGCAGCTCATCAAGCTCGGCGGCACGCTTCTCAAGCTCCATCTCGTACAGGCGGCTTCGCAGGATGTTCATGGCGAAGGCCTTGTTCTGGAGCTGGCTGCGCTCGTTTTGGCAGGTAACCACAGTGCCAGTGGGAAGGTGCGTGATACGAACAGCAGAGTCCGTTGTGTTTACGCCCTGCCCACCGTGACCCGTAGCGTGATACACGTCGATGCGCAGATCCTTGGGATCGATGTCGACCTCGACGTCGTCGGGAAGGACCGGGAGCACCTCCACGCCGGCGAAGGTCGTCTGGCGCCGCTTTTGGGCGTCGGTCGGCGAGATGCGCACAAGGCGATGGACGCCACCCTCTGCGCGCAGCATTCCATAGGCATTCTTGCCGTGAACCGTGAAGGTCGCGCGGTCGATACCGATGACTTCTCCCGCGGGGCAATCGTTGACATCAACCTTCCAGCCACGATGGTCGCAGTAGCGCAGGTACATGCGAAAGAGCATCTCGCACCAGTCCTGGGCCTCGAGTCCTCCCTGTCCCGGCGTAACGGTAACGATTGCGTCGCCGTGATCGAGATCGTCGGTAAACCAGCTGGAAAGCTCGAGCTCCGAGAGCTCGTCCTCGAGCGCCGCCGCGGATTCCGCCGCCTCGGCAAGAAGATCGTCGTCTCCCATCTCCTCGCCGAGCTCGAACGCGGCGGCGGCGTCATCGAGCTTGGCGCGCGCGCCGTCGATGGCGGCAACATCAGACTTTGCCGAAGCAAGCTGTGCCATCACGTCGCGAGCGGCGTCCGCATCGTTCCAAAGCGCCGGGTCCGCGCTTTGTTCCTCGAGCCTCTTGACGTCCAGGCGGCGCTCGTCGATGTGGAGATAGCCCTCCACCTCGACGAGGCGCGCGCGCAGGGCGTCGAGCGTGTCCTTAGTTATATCCGCCATTCGAAGGTCCCTAGTGGTTCCTGCCGTGGCAGTTTTTGAACTTCTTGCCGCTGCCGCAGGGGCAGGGGTCGTTCCGGCCAACGTTCACGTAGGGGTCGGCGTCGTCCGCCTTGCGGTACGTCGTGCCCTTAGGGGCGCCGGCAGGGGCGGCGCGACGCGCGCCCTGGTCGCCGTCGACCTCCGCAGGTCCGGAATAATGGGCGCCGCGAAGTTCCTCGGGCTCCTCAGAGGTCACCGGGGCCGCCTGACGCTTTGCGACCACCTCAATACGCAGGATGGTGCGTAGGTAATCCTCGTACATGGTATTGACGAGCTCGGTGAAGGCGGCGAACGCCTCGCCCTTGTACTCGACGAGCGGATCGCGCTGGCCAAAACCGCGCAGGCCAATGCCCGTCTTGAGGTAGTCCATCTCCTGAAGGTAGGCCATCCAGCGAGTGTCGATAACGCGAAGCATGACCTGGGCCGAGAGCGACTGCATGATGTCGTTGCCAAGGCGCTCGGACTTCTCGGCGAAAGCCTTGTCCACGAACGCGTCGACCGCGTCGGTCACCTCGCCCTGGCCGTCCTCCTCGCCGATCTCGGGAAGCTCCTTGGCGCCGGTAAGCTCGGCAATCCACTTGTTCAGGCCCTCGAGATCCCACTCGTCGTGGCCCTTGCCCTCCGGGCAGAACTCGGCGACCCTGCGCTGGACGGTATCGAGCGTGACCTCGTCGATGTGGGCGTTCAGGTCCTTGCCGTCGAGAATCTTGTTGCGCTCCTCGTAGATGACCTGGCGCTGGGTGTTCATGACGTTGTCGTAGTCGAGGACGTTCTTACGCATGGCGAAGTTGACTTCCTCAACCTTGCGCTGGGCGCTCTCAACGGCCTTGGTGACCATCTTTGCCTGAATCGGCATGTCATCGGGCATCTCGTACTTGGTCATCATGGACGCGATGCGATCCATGCGATCGCCGCCGAACAGACGCATGAGGTCGTCCTCAAGCGAGAGGTAGAACTGGGTCTCGCCCGGATCGCCCTGACGGCCGGAGCGGCCTCGAAGCTGGTTGTCGATACGACGGGACTCGTGGCGCTCGGTGCCGATCACGCACAGGCCGCCGGCCTGCTTGACGCGCTCCTTCTCGGCGGCGCACGCCGCACGAGCGCGGTCGAGGGCCTCAATGTAGGCCTGCTTGACCTCGTCGATCTGCGCGGCATCGAACTCACCGCCCAAAAGCTTCGAGAGGCTCTCGGGGGTGATCTGGGTCGGGTCGTTGGCAAGAAGCACCTGCTCGATTGCCTCGGGATCGAGCTTGAAGCCGAATCGGCGCACCTCTTCGCGAGCAAGCTCCTCGGGGTTGCCGCCAAGCAGGATATCGGTACCACGGCCAGCCATGTTCGTCGCGATGGTAACAGTGCCCTCGCGACCCGCCTGGGCAACAATCTGCGCCTCACGCTCGTGGAACTTGGCGTTGAGGACGTTGTGCTTGATTCCGCGCTTGGTAAGAATGCGCGAGAGCTTCTCGGAATTCTCGATGGAGACGGTACCGACCAGGCACGGCTGACCCTTGGCGTGACGCTCCTCGACGTCGGCGGCAACGGCAGCGAACTTTGCGTCGATCGTGCGGTACACGAGATCGTCGTGATCCACTCGCTGGACCGGCTTATTGGGCGGGATCACCTGAACGGGGATGTGATAGACCTCGCGGAACTCCGCGTCCTCGGTCATGGCGGTACCGGTCATGCCGGCGAGCTTGTCATACATGAGGAAGTAGTTCTGGAGAGTGATGGTGGCGAGCGTCTGGTTCTCCTCGCGAACGATCACGCCTTCCTTGGCCTCGATGGCCTGGTGCAGGCCCTCGGAGTAGCGCCTGCCCTCCATAATGCGGCCGGTGAACTCATCAACGATCTTGACCTCGCCGTCGACAACAACATACTGCTGGTCACGGTGGAACATGTACTGCGCCTTCAACGCCTGCTGTAGGTGGTTGACGAGCTGACCCGAGACGTCGGCATAGATGTCTTCGATGCCCAGGTTCGCCTCGACCTTCTTCAGGCCTTCGTCGGTGGTCGCGATGGTGTGCTTGGCCTCATCCATCTCGAAGTCGACGTCAGGCGTAAGGCCCCGGACGGCACGAGCGAAGTCCTTATAAGTGCTCGCGGACTTGGTGCCGGCGCCCGAGATTATAAGCGGGGTGCGGGCCTCATCGATAAGAATGGAGTCCGCCTCGTCGACGATGGCGTAGTGGTGGCCACGCTGGACTCGCTGGTTTGCGCGGGTGACCATATTGTCGCGGAGATAGTCAAAGCCGAACTCGGAGTTCGTGCCGTAGGTGACGTCAGCCTCATAGGCGGGCTTCTTGAGGTTGAGCTTCATGCCGTTTTGAATAAGGCCGACCCTCATACCGAGGAAGCGGTAGATGCGGCCCATCCATTCAGAGTCGCGCTTCGCAAGGTAATCGTTGACGGTAATGATGTGCACGCCCTCGCCCGGGATAGCGTTGAGGTAACCGGCGAGCGTGGAGACGAGGGTCTTGCCTTCGCCGGTCTTCATCTCGGCAATGGTCCCCCTGTGCAGGGCAATGCCGCCGATGATCTGAACATCGAAGTGGCGAAGGCCCGTGACACGGCGAGAGGCCTCCCTCACCGTGGCAAAAGCCTCCGGGAGCAGATCATCAAGGGACTCGCCGGCCTTATAGCGCTCGCGGAAGAGCTCTGTCTGGCCTCCGAGCTCCTCATCTGACATGGCTTTGAACTTGGGCTCGAGGTCGTTAACCGTCTCGGTGATTTTCTGGTATTCCTTGAGCTCTTTATCCGCGCCAATCGAGAGCAGCTTGGAAAGGAAGTTGGCCATATGGGCTCTCCTAGCAATCTAAAGCGAATATCGCTGACAATCCATCTTTTTCACTTTAATCATTGACCCAACATTTGTTCAGTCATCCCTGCTTGTATCGCAAAAGAACCACGGCACACCCCCGTCGCTATGCGCCAACAGCCCGCATGCGGCCCGTTGCGCCAAGTCCGCCCAACTCGCCAATCGGCTCATTCATGGCCCTCTCAAGCTGCTTAGATGGCACCCGATTTGACTTTGCGGAGAGCTTCTTGACGTAGGCGCGGTATCTTCTTTGGGCCTCCGCCTCCCGACCTCCGGCTCTTAGCGCTCGTATAAGCAGGCACATGGCGTCTTCTCGCATCTCATCAACGAACAGGGCATTTCCCGCGAGCCTGGCCGCCAATCTCCTCTTGTCTAGCCTCAGGGCCGCCTCAGCGCCCGCAACCATCGCGTCAGCATAGAGTTTCCTCAGCTCAGCTCTCTTCTCGGCGAAATACTCCTCGCCATCCTCCGCCACATTGCAGAGGTCTCCGACATACAGCGTTTCTGTTCGCAGCGCGGCATTGCAGATCTTCTCATCGGCCGAGCTTTCAACCGCAGCCTTTGCCCACAAGAGAAACTCGTCAACATCGCAGGACACGTTATCGCTCGCCAACCTTAGGATTTTGGTCGCTTTGTTCGTGATGAAGATATCCTCGCCGAAGCCGTGCGCCAAGAGCGCCTTGCGCACCGCCGAAGTAGCCGAATACACCTTTTGACGCCCGCGCTTCTCAATTGCGATCTCGGGCCACAGGTCCTCAGCCATTCGGGCCCTTCCGACCATATGCCCTTTTTGGAGCGCAAGGTACTCAAGAACCGCTCTTGCGCTTCTTCCCCCGAGCATCCGCTCGGAAACTCGTTTTCCGTCAGCCCATATTGAGAATTCCCCCAGGACGTTAATCCTGACCAGTCCTTCAAGCTCCTCCGGCTCCGCCTTTCCGCTCTCGCTGAGCTTTTTCGAAGCTTTTCCGCCCATGCAGGTTCTCATCGCTGAATCGAGGTTGCGGCGCCACTCGACCGGAGCTTGATCTCCGAGATCTCTCGAGAACTCTCCCACTCCATCAGACAGCGTGACCAGCAGCCACATTTCGTTGACCGGCAACTGCTGTCTTCCAAGGTCTACCGGGGCTGCGTCATCATCCACATCCCAAGAAATCTCATGGATCAGCATAGATATAGCTGCGAGACCGTCGTTGTCGTCGACCCTGTACAGGCTGGATCTTTCTCCCAGTTGATACTTTGTAACTTGCTTGATAATGCCGGCAACACGCTCGGCATACGTCCACCCAATACTTTTGCAGGTCGTCTCGGCCGTATTGACAGCGGCAAGCACGTAAGCACTAGGCCGCTTGCGCAGCAAACAGAGACACTCGGCAACAAGCGACAGAGCGCGAACCATCTGGTCACCAGACTTCGTGGCCTTGGACCTCAGCGCCGACACCGTCCTTGGAGGCTCTCCGCTTAACGCCTCGCCTACAAGCCTCGCCGCCCAGACATATCCCATAAGGCCCTTAGCGCCAACCTTATCTAGATAATCCGCGCATTCGTCAACGACTTCGCCGTTATGCCAAGAAGAGCCGCACGAAAACACCTTGGCCAGATGCATATCAAGTTTTAGGAGATTGCCGGTGATAGACCTTTGGCAACCTTCCTCGGCATACGGTGCCAGGGTTTCGATTGCCAAGCCAAAGCGCCCGTTAAACAAGTGATCTATGGCTTCGTAATGAGCGGCGAGCCTGCCTTGCAACCCAGACGGAGATTCCCCCAACGCAACAACCCCACGACCAGGCCTCTGCAGCAGCTCCCTTAGCCCGACAAGACCGTCGCAAAGCATGACAGTCTCGTCCACGAGCTGGTCTGAACTTTGCGTAAGGGCTGCGCGGTCACGAAAAGAAAGCTCTGTGCCAATAGCCGTCACCGCCTTCTCCAGATACCGCCTTCTTTCGGCATCGTTCCCGTCAAAAGTTCCCGGCACTTTATTCAGCAGCTCGGAAATAAGCCTGAGCTCACCCAGATCAAGAAGCTCCGGGCCCCATTCAAGGGCCACATCAAAAGCGACGCGTTCTTCGCAGCGCGGCAAAAATGAAACAAGCCGCTCGAACTCGCCACGATGGCCAAGAGACGTTAGGCATACCTTTAATAAATCGGCGTTTTCCTTACACGCGCGAGTAAACAAGGGCATGGCGAAGGTCGCCCAGTCAGCGCTCTCCCCGGCGACGCAATCAAATGTTCTTGTATCAAAAGAAGCACCAAAGAAGGGCGCCCATGAAGCGAGCTCGCCGAGAAAGTCCTCGTCGTATTTTCCAAGACAGTAGCGCAGATCTGAAAAAGAGCCTTTCCCAAGGACAGTAATGGCAAGCCGCAAGCGCAATTCCTCGTCGCACAAAGACCGGCGGAAGCTCGCGTCAACCAATTCAGCAAGTGTCTCATCGTAAGAATTGCGCTTCTGATCAGCGCGGGACGGAACAAGGGGCTCCGAGAGCGTTTGCGCAAGAACAGGAATACTCCTAGACAACCTTTGATGATCCAGCTCGTCGCGTGTCGCACCTATCGGAGAAACCGGAGGCTCGCAAATATCGTCAGCAGTTAACAAAAGATGGTAGGGAAGCTCGTCAAGCAGCTGCCTGGCCTCTGGAAACAGCGTAAGTACAACAAGAGCTCCAACTTTGAGCATGCGCTCGATTGCACGGCTCTGATGGGCAACCTCCAGCTCATCAGAAGCGGGAAGAAGATTCAGGGCAACAACAATCTCAACTTTTTGATCCTTGTACTTGCTTCGGATGTCCCGAGCAAGCTTGGCGAGAGACTCAGAGGCGGCCTCGGGAGAAAAATTCGAATAGTCTCGAGAATACGCACGAGCGCCAGTCTTTTCAGCCAAAAGGCAAACAGCCTTTAAATAGCCGCGAGGGCAATAGCCTGGCTCACAGCAAACGGCCACAAGCTTATGCTTTCTGGCAAAGGACAAGAGAACCGGATGCAGTACGCCGGTAGCATCCTCGCGATCATCAAAAGCTCCAATAGAAGGACGCTCTGGCTGATGCATATATATGCGTGGTCCCATAGACACTCCAAACAGAATTGGCCATCAATGATGTGATGGAAAATATCACTTTTGAAGTAGAAATCACCTGGTAAAAGGGCCAAACGGCATGATGCAAAATGTTAGGGTACCGACAAAATTCTGGCAGAATCGGCAAAACCGCATTTGATAGGGTCTTAACAACTGTAAAGGGGGGCGACATTTTCAAAACAGGCAATTTCATTCACCGAATTGTGAACTGCAGCCCAAAACTTGGACGGCTTAATAGAGACTACGCCGCGATGGGCTGGATCCGGAAATCCCCCGAGATCGGCCCATTCAACCAAACCCGGCGTCTTCTCGTGTTCCAATGGACCACATAGGCGTCAAGGACAGCCTTGAAGGACTCGAAGTCGAGCCATTCGCTCCCTGTATGAGCTGTAGCAGCCACGGTCGGTCCTGCGGCGCATCCCCGGCGGATGCCCACCCCATGCATCATCTTGAGCGCGGTCTTGTCGGCGATGGCCGCGCCGGGCTCGGCTCGCAGGCACATGGCCACCCGCCTGTGGCCGCAGCCGTTCGCGGCGCTCGAGAAGATCTCCGCGAACGCTCCGCGGGCAGTTCGGGCCTGGCGGGCCTCTTCGGGTGCGCCTGCACGCACGCCAGCTTCCAGGCTTGGGGAAGGACCCTCTCGGTATGCCCTAGGATTGGGCCTGAGCGTCTCGGCACCGCCCAGGCAGCAGGGTTTCCGTCACCGCCCGACCGGTCCATGGACATGATCACGAACGCCTTCATGGCGTCTTGCCGGCCCATGCCACCGTCATGCGGATCCGGCCCGCTTCCCGTCCAGGGATGGCAGCACCCACCCCCGAGCAAGCGGTAAATGCAGAAGCATTGTCTCGCGGTGCCGCGCGAGGCCCAAGAGCATCTTGGTCGCCGGCTTAAAGCTTTGGCCCCGCCAGAAGCGCTCGATCGCCGCCCATCCCGCTTCGACATCGCGACTCACACAGGGACCGACACGCATAAAAAACCTCCCGTTTCTCGAAGCCCGAGAAACGGGAGGTGGCTCAGCCTTGCCCGGGGATACCCTTCCCCGCGAATGAATTTCAAGAAAAAACGCCCCTTGCTGGCCGGCGGCGTCCTGCTCTCCCACGGACTACACCGCAG
>ERZ1026880.746-NODE-746-length-15714-cov-3237.667667_pt1 | contig 15714 bp, 21 predicted proteins | sample MGYA00380170_ERZ1026880 | MGnify/ENA primary metagenome ERZ1026880 (study PRJEB33269, sample SAMEA4719806) | human gut metagenome | biome: human-associated habitat; feature: organic feature; material: feces | place: Cameroon | collected 2013-10 ...
GCGTTTTCCCCTGTGCCTATAATGCACGATAAGACACAGCACGATTAAACGATTGCTTAATTGTTTATTGTACTTATAAAAAACAATGCACGTTATACTTGATTAATGCACGTTATAGTGTTATAATATAAATATCAAAGGAAAGGAGAATAACAATTATGGAGAAAAAAGTGTTTGAATTGACACAGGAAGAATTAGACGTAATCGCAACGTATATGGATGATGATATTAGAGAGGACGTTGCTTGCGACCTTGCACCATGCACGCCAAACGAGTTCTTGAGAGAATATGTAAACAGAGACAAGCAGTTTGAAGAGCTGTTAAAATCAGAGTTTGGAATAGAAATGTAAACAGTAAAAGAAAGGTGGTGAACAATCTATGTCAGAATGGATTACACACGCACAAGTACGTAAGAGGTTTCAAGACCATTTTTGTGAGTCGTTATACGATCACCCAGAGCTTGTAACACCGGAAACCGTTGTCCAATACGAAAACATGAAAGATATAATGGAAGAGGAAAATGGCACTGCACTATCACTATGTAGTACCACCTACCGCACCAATTTACACTATGCTTTTTTATACACCACTAAAGAAAAAACGTATGATAATGGTAAATGGTATATCGCGTATATAACAAACGATCAGCGCATTAACGTTCCGATTAGTGCAACATTGATAAAGGAGATCTATGGATGTTTAGTAGAAAAATTAAAAGAGCAATAAAGAGATTTATATCGTTAACGTCGTTAATAGTAACGATTTTACTAATGTTATCACAATTAGTGATTGTTTATGGGTTATTCTATGGAATAGCCGTGTTAGTCAATTATCTAGTTCCGTTACCGTAAAATTATTATAAATGTTTCACGTGAAACATATATCAAAAGTGAGGTATAACAATGAAAAGAGAAAATGTTGACGCAATATATAAAGTAATGTTTGTGAAGTCCGGTTGTAGTTACACAGCACGTGTCGTTATTCCGGCAAGCGCGGTTTCTGACTTAGGGATAACAGAGGGTGATAAAATACAGTGGACACGAACTCCGAGCGGGTTATTGCTAAAGAAAGTTGGTGACAACAGTTGACCGTTAAAGAACAGTATAAAAGTGAATATCGAAATTATTTGAGACGTGTAAATAGAGCAGTGAAGCAAGGCTATATTGTGGATGTTATTGCAAAAGTAAAGAAACCAACAAAATCATCCATTAACCGATTAAAACAACAGACAGGAGAAAAGATCAGATCAAAGTCGCGTGTTGTTGATATTGAGACAGGGGAAATTCTAAAACCCATTAAGAACAAAAAGAAACGCTTAAAACAGCAGAGAAAAAATGTAGCTATACTAAAAGCTGATTTGCCGACTGTTGACATAGTTGTTGAGGGTGGATCTGGTATACCAGTAGATCTTGGTTTGGGTGTTGACATTTTGCCACCAACAGAAAGTTATGAACAGATTATAGATAATTGGTATCAACAGGTTAGAGAATCATTTTATTGGTACATTGCCCAGTTTATCGAGTGGCAGACTAATAGATTGATATATGGCAAATCAGAAGAAACACGCAAGCGTTTTGCCTACGTGTTATCACAGCACCCTGATATATTTCCCGAACCGCCTTATGAAACAAGAGAAGCAATATTAAACAGTTTTAATGAAATAGCGCGTATGATGAATTTAGCACCTGACAGTGAAGCTTACCAAGATTTTCTGTCTATGTATGACGGTGTAGAAATTGAGGGATAGACACATAAATTTGGTGGTGAGACGTTATGGGAAGAAAGAAAGAAATAACTTACTGGGCGTGTGACTTTGAGACAACCGTGTGGACAGACGAGATGGTGGAACAAGTCGGACATGAACAAGATTACACTGAAGTGTGGGCGGGTGCTGACGTTGCACTATATGATGATACCGAACGTGTAACAATCACACACAGTATACGTGATTTTTTAACTAGATTCTTACGTATGTCAGGAAATAACGTTTTATTTTTCCACAATCTCTCTTTTGACGGTTCATTTATTGTGGACTTTTTGCTCCGCGAGGGATACACGCACACAAGAGTGAAAGACACTAATATGAGAAGCAGGCAATTCAAAACATCAATCTCAGCTATGGGGCAATGGTATTACATTAAAATAAAATGGTCACACACACTATTAGAAATAAGAAATAGTTTGAAGCTTATGCCATCATCTTTGAGGGCAATCGGACAGTCATTCAAAACGAAACATCAAAAGTTAGAAATGGAGTACACAGGGAATAGGCAAGCCTATTGCGATATAACACCGGAAGAAGAGGAATACATAAAAAATGACGTTCTTGTGTTGAAAGAAGCTCTCGAAATGATGTTTAACGAGGGGCATGACAAGTTAACGATTGGATCATGTTGCTTGTCAGAGTTTAAATCTCAGTTCGTAAAAAAGGATTTCGATAGATTGTTCCCTGACATACGAGATGATCCCATGCACTTTGAATTTTCAGGCTATAACAACATGTGGGAATATGTACACAAATCATACTCCGGCGGTTGGTGCTACGTGAATCCTAGATACGCACACAGAACTATAACATTAGGGAAAGTGTATGATGTAAATTCATTGTATCCCTCTATGATGCATAGTGTTTCCGGGAATTACTACCCTTATGGACGTGGTCAGTATTGCTTAGGCGCACCACCTGACCATATGAACAATAAGAATGATTTTTATTATTTTGTCCGTTGTAAGTTTCGGTTTCGGCTAAAACCGGGGGCATTTCCGTGGTTGCATATCCGAGGTAACGCACACTATAAAGGTAACGAAAATCTGTACACTTCAGATATACGGCATAAAGGACAATACTATAGATATTATTATGATAATGGCGGAAATGTCTGCGATACATTACAAGAGTTTGTGCTAACTAAAACAGACTGGCTATTATTGCAAGAAACATATGATTTGTACGATTTAGAAATTATAGACCATGTATGGTTTTACGCCCGTCCGGCTATGTTTGATAAATACATTGATACATACGCAGAAATGAAAAAGAAAAGTAAAGGTTTTAAACGGACACTAGCTAAACTTTTTCTCAACAACTTGTATGGCAAATTTGCAATGTCAGATGACAGTTCATGGAAAGAACCATATATGTCTGAGGATGGAATCGTCCGTTTCATATTGCACGATGAACATGAAAAAACTGTTGGTTATATTCCTGTCGGTTCGGCTATAACATCATACGCGCGAAATTTCACGATCAGACACGCCATAGCTAATTATGACCGTTTCTGTTATGCAGACACAGACTCTATTCATTTACAAGGTTTAGAGCCAGCTGAAATGGTTGTTGTTGACCCGGTTGAGTTTTGCTCCTGGAAAAATGAATGTGATTTCGATTTTGCGTATTACGAGCGCCAAAAAACATACGCAGAACACGTTATAGCAGAGGACGGCGAGGAGTGTAAGCCTTATTTGAATTTAAAAGCGTCAGGGATGACGAAACAAGCGAAGCAGGAGTTTATTGACCGCGGATTACCGGTGTCCGCGTTACGTGAAAACTTGCAACTTGAGGATGCTAACTTAAAGGGCGTAAGAATTAGAGGTGGCATATTGTTAAAAAATAAAACATTTAAAATACAGAAAAGTCTTGACAAAAAAGTGAATCCGGTGTATACTCATTAATGTAATCAAGATGAATGTTAAAAAAAGAAAGGAGATTTAAATTATGATTACAAGAACAATTATTACAGCAAAAGTTAAAGCTGAGGTTGTTGAAAAAACAGATCAGGGAATCCAGTCAAGGGAAGTAGAGGTAAATGTTGAGAAGTGTACTTCAAAAGAAAAGGCAGAAATCGCACTGGGCAAAATGTTCAAAAATGCGATTGTGAATGTTTTGGAATGCGTGTTCTATGCGGATAAGCGTGTGATGAGCGATTCTGATTTTGCTAAACACTCAACAGTGAAAGAACATCTGATTCTTACAGAGGAAGATGTTGCAGCTATTAACGCTTCAAGAAAGAGAGGTAACTAATTATGATGCATAACATTACAAAACTGGATATGGCGAACGTGGGATCTGGACTTGGATTCAAAGATGCAGTGGAGCAGGGTGCCGAGGGTGTGCTTGACGGTTTCGGTATCGTGGTATCTGAAAGATACAACGAGGAGATTGAAGAACTGGAAGAAGTTGCAATTTCTGTCGTAAAAGTGAATGGACAGCTTTTTTCAGGTACATCAAAAGTTATTGAGGGCAGATTGAAAAATCTGAATGCAATCGTTGGAGACACCAATGCTGTCGAAGAAAAGAAGATCAGCGTAAAATTTGAAAACATTAAACTCGCAAGGGGTAACGGTACAAACCTCATTGTAACTAGATATGACGAATAATCAGAAAGGGCGGGAAACCGCTCTTTCTGTATAAGGTGGCGTAATATGATTAACTTAGAAAAATTAAATATGACTATTGTAACATCTGACACATTAATGCATATCATCAATGACCCATATGTACAATCTGTGACACCGTACACAGACAGAAAGGGATTACAATGTTATAACGTGGTGTCAATGAGTGGCGAAAGGTATAAGGTGTTTACACATGGAAAAATATTATGATTGTAATTATCTATTAACTTTAAAAGACTGTAATGGAAAAAACCCCGATATATATATTGCAGACGGAAACCGAACAGCGGGAAAAACAGTGTCATTTAAACGTAGGTTAATAGACACGTTTTTAAAAGAAAAGACTGACGTTAACCAGTTTTACTTGATCTATCGTTATAAAACAGATATGCAATCTATGTCTGATTCCTTTTTTACTGATATTCGGCGGTTGTTTTATAACGGGCATGTTATGACTGAAAAGAAATTATTTGATGGTGCTGTGGTACAGTTGTTGTTGGATGATAAACCATGTGGATGGTGTTTACCGTTGTCATTATCAGGCAAAATAAAACGAATGTCTTCCATTTTTGTGCAAGTGGCTCACGGGTTTTTTGACGAATATCAAGACGAATCAAACAATTATCTCCCCAATGAGATAGATAAGTTAATGTCAATACATACGTCTATTGCTCGCGGTGATGGAAAGCAGAGTCGACGTGTTCCGTTATATATGGCGAGTAATACCGTATCAATTCTGAACCCATATTATCAGGCGTTGGGAATCAATAAAATGCTAAAACGTGACACAAAAATATTACGTGGTGACGGTTGGGTCTATGAAAGAACCTACAATGAGAACGCAAGTAAAGCTTTTGAGAGTTCAGCTTTTAACCGCGCATTTTCCGGTTCGAAATACTTTTCGCACGCGTCTCAGAACGTCTATTTGAATGACAATGATGCTTTAATCGCTAGACCTACCGGTACATCTGAGTATATGCTTTCGATACGCTACAATGGGATGTGGTACAATGTAAGGAAATACAACAGCTGTGTCTACGTGTCAGAGGGTGCAGACGAAACATATCCACGCCGGGTGTGTTTCAATTACACAGACGTGGTAGATGATCGCGCAGTGATGGTGAACAGTAGCAACTACATTATCATAGCGTTACGAAACTATTTTCACCGTGGTTTAATACGTTTTCAAAATCTTGCTTGTAAAAACATGGTGTTGGATATGTTATCTTTTTTATAGGTTGACAGAATTAACAAATCGTGTTATTATAATATTGCTCCCCTATTTGAGTAGAATCATTGACCACGCTCGGACGCGTTAATGGGCAAGTAGCCAACCGAGGTGGGTGGAGTAACGCACCCTTTGATTTATCTTATAGGTCACGGGCAGAAAAAAGCGGTTTCAACTAGTTTATGGTTGACATCGCTTTTTTAATTTGCTATAATGTGTTTAACGATTAAGATATTGCTTATTCGTTTAATCGTTCATTTTGATTCATGTTTCACGTGAAACATTTCGATTTATGTTTCACGTGAAACACCACAGAAAGGGAGTGAAACTATGGATACTATTAACGTAGCGATTAACGCTATTGCAACGGTTGGTTTTCCGATTGTTTGTTGTGGTGTATTGATGTATTACCAAAAATACACGCGCGACAAGGACTCCGAACAGCTCAAACAGTTGTCGGAATCGCATGCAGAAGAAATGAAGACAATGGCAGACGCGCTCAACAATAACACCATTGTGTTACAGAAACTGTGTGATAAGCTAGACAGTGAGGTGAATGTGAATGGAAAAAGGTAAGAGACTGATTGCACTATTCCTCTCTGTTATGCTTATTTCAACACCTGTCACAGCAAGTGCCAATATGAATGGAATTGATGTTTCCAACTGGCAACGCGGTATTAACGTAACACAGATGCAAGATGTTGAGTTTGTGATCGCAAAAGCGACAGAGGGTGTAGGATATGTTAACCCGGATTGTGACAGAGTGTATCATGACGCAAAAGAAAGCGGAAAAAAGACTGGTGTATATCATTTTGCTAGAAAAGGTGACGCGATTGCACAGGCAAAATATTTCGTAGATCATATTTCTGGGTATGTTGGACAATCTGTGTTAGTCTTGGATTATGAATCATCCGCGGTCGATCAGGGTGTTGGATGGGCGAAAGACTGGCTAGACGCTGTTTACAATATGACGGGTGTGAAACCTGTTATCTATATGTCAAATAGTGTGATTCATAGATATGATTGGACAGAAGTGGCAGAGAATTATTCACTGTGGAATGCGGGATACCCTTCGGGTTACAATACAATTTATGGATTCATTGAGAACCCACCAATGCGCTATGATCTCGGTGTGTTCTCTGATAACACATCATTATACCAATACACGTCTTCCGGTCGGTTGAACGGGTGGACAGGCAACCTAGACTTAGATCTATTTTATGGTGATGTTGCAGACTGGGATGTCTTAGCGGGATACATCAAGTCGGAAGATTACAAACCGGCTGAGCCAAATCACCGCACGGAAGATCGAGTGACCTATTACACTGTACAGTCAGGAGACACGCTATCCGGTATTGCAAAACGATACAATACAACCTACAAGTATCTTGCTGATCTGAACGGTATCACGAATCCGAACCTGATTTACGTTGGACAGACGCTCACAATTTCCGGTGCGTATACGTCAAACACAAACACGGGAAGTACTACAACGTACACAGTAAAAAGTGGTGATTGCTTATCTTTAATCGGGAAAAGATTAGGTGTGTCGTGGGTTGATATCGCAAATAGAAACGGTATTCATTCACCGTACATTATTTACCCCGGTCAGGTGTTGACGCTTGCGAAAAGTTCAAACTCAACAAGCGGTTCACAGTGTTACACAGTGAGATCAGGAGATACGCTGTCACGTATTGCGTCACAGCACGGAACGAGTTATCAGACACTCGCTAAACTGAATGGAATCAAGAACCCGAATCGAATTTACCCGGGTCAAAGTATAAGGTTGTGGTAAATATGCCCTCTATCAACACAGCATACACATGGATGATTAACGCGTGCAACGCACCCAACATTGGTTATTCTCAGAAATACCGACGTGGACAGAATGTGAACGGGATCACGTATTATGATTGTTCCTCTTTGATCTCTCAGGCATTAACGCAAGCCGGTTATTTCGAAACGAATCCATGGTTCACCACTTACACCATGGGGCAGTATTTGCTAGATGTTGGAGCGCAACATTTTAAAACAGATGACGTGCCATGGCAAGCCGGAGACATTTTAGTTGTGCGTAACGCGTCACGTCAGCACACAGAAATGTGTTATGAACCCGCAGACAGTGGTGGGATCACAATGGGCGCGCATACCGCGAATGTACCACTTACACAACAGGTTTCAATTAACACCTTTGTCACAAAACCTGATTACTATACAGACTTGTATAGATTAGGAACAGCGACAAAACTCAAATGGATCAGTAAAAATGCCTATCTCACAGAGGAAGAAATGCAAAATAACGCTTATGTGTTCTATTCGATTATGTGGGATTACGGTTTTACCTTGAACGCTGTCGCGGGTATGCTCGGCAACTTTGAGCGAGAGTCCAATATTAACCCGGGATTGTGGCAAAACTTAGATCAGGGAAATTATAGTCTTGGTTTCGGACTCGCTCAGTGGACTCCGGCAACGAACTATACAAACTGGGCGAAAAGTCACAGTTTCGAAATCGATGATGGTGACGGTCAGTGTTTGTGGTTAGACAGTGAGACAGAGCCGTCCGGTCAGTGGATTCCAACCTCTCACTATAAAATGTCTTGGTTGGAATTTAAAAAAGCCACAGATGAACCGGAGTATCTTGCAAGTGCGTTTCTAAAAAATTTCGAACGAGCCGGAGTTGAGGTTGAGGAAGACAGACGAAAGGACGCTAGAAAGTGGTATGAATACTTAAAAAAATTTAACCCAAACAACCCACACCCGAAAAAGAAAAAGAAATCAAAATTGTGGCTATACAGTACACCGATATGGAAAGGAGTTAACAGAATATGACAAGAGAAGAAGCATTAACACAGATTATTGATGCTCTTGAAAATGTTGAGGAGTTTGACGAAGCTCTCACAACTTTAAGAACACCCACGGAAGATGAAACCACTTGGAAAGCAAAATATGACGATCTTGCGGAAAAGTATAAAACACGGTTCAAAGAGGAAATCATGACACAGAACACTGGGGCATTGGAAAAACCTGTTGAGAAACCAATTACACCTGAACCTGTTCCAAAACTGGAAGAGTTGGACTTTTCCGGGGAAACAGAGTAATGAAAGGAGAGATTAAACATGGCAACAAAAGCTAGTAACGTAGCAATTTTAAATGCAATGAGATCAGAGTATGAACTTGAAAACAGACTACCTGAGGTAACTCAGAGCAATTTGTCTGAGATTTTCACGGCGATGATGAGTTATTCACAGGGTAAAAATCAGATTATTCCATCTCTACTTGAGAGAATCGGTCTACAGACTGTGGACTCAACAGCTTGGCGAAATCCTCTTGCTATGTACAAAAAAGACCCTATGCGTTATGGTATGACGCACGAAGAAACGTTTGTGAATATGTGTAAGGGTAAACTGTATGACCCACGTGAGTCATACGAGATGGCATTTCAGCAGTATCAGTCTTACATTATGTCTGTATTCCACAAGGTCAACTTAAATATGCAGTACCCTGTGACTGTTACGTTTGACAATCTGAGATCAGCGTTTTTGACAGAATATGGAATCCGCGACATGATGGGGATGAAAATGCAGTCAGCTGTATCCGGGGCGAACTGGGATGAATACAACGCTATGAAAAACATGATTGACACTGGATATACACAGCAGATTTTACCGGCTGTTACTGTACCGGCTGTTGTGGATGAAACGTCTGCTAAGAAAATGCTTGCAGAGGTGAAATCCGCTGTAGATGAATTTAAATTCCCGAACCCGGCTAACAACATTGCGGGTGCGACTTCTACATCTGAGCCGTATAACCTTATTTTCATCACAACACCAAAAGTCAATGCACAGATTAGTGTGGATGCACTGGCTTATGCGTTCCATCTTGACAAAGCACAAGTGGATGTTAGAACCGTCATCGTCGACAAATTCGCGAATTCAGCCATTCAGGGCGTGCTGTTGGATATTAGATTTTTCAATGTGAGAGATCAGTTCCGAGAAATGAGCGATCAGCGACTCGCAAATGTTCTTGCATGGAACTATTTTTACACTATGGTGGAAATGATTAGTGCGTCACCATTCTACCCGATCAGAGTGTTCACCACAGATCAGGTAGCAACACAGTCATTAACTATTTCCGCGACAGGTGGAACATACACACCGGGTACAGTGGTCAATATTCCGGCAACCGTGACAGGTGGCACAGGATCATATCATCAGAAACTTTTGAGTTATAGCGTTTCAGGTGCAACCTCGAAAGATACATATATCTTGCCGGGTACAGATCAGTTATACGTTGGTTCAGATGAAACATCAGCAAAACTTGTTGTTGAGATTGTATACAGACCGGATGAGTCAGTGAAAACAACCATAAATTTTACGAAAGCTGGTTAACATTGGGCGAGGTTAAATGGGAGAACCTTGACGATGTTAAAATACCGCTAAACAAAACAGCAACACAGCAAGTTAACTACACAAGAGGTATACTTGGTGACATCACAACGTTAGACGATAACTTTATCGCAGACGCCAAGTTGGCTATTCATGGTAGCACAGGTGCACAGTTATTTAATTACAACCCTGAGATGATACCTACAACGAATAAAATTTACACATTTCCTTTAAATGTAGGTGACGGTCATTTTACAGCTTCGTCCAACACTGATACGAGTTTTTCAAACACTGGAGCTTACATATTTATAGCACAGGGCAACTTACAATCACCGCTAGAATTGACAACAGTCTCGAACGGTGTTTGGTCTGGCAAAAGTAGGACTGTCGAATCTGTGGATGGGTACATAACAATCGCAGCAAGAAAGAGTGATAGGGTGAACCCTTTCGACAATCACGATATTATGGTTAATAAGGGAACTTCTGCTATTCCGTACGAACCCTACACGGGTGGCACACCTTACACTGACAAGTGGACGTCTAACATAACAGACCAAACTGAGGATAGTGTAACATTATCCATTAAAAACGTTTCAGAGTCAGTTGGTGACACCACAACACTTGATGTTGTGTTAACAGATAGAAACGGTGTCACAAAAAGGTCAGAACAAGGGAAGAAATTTATAGGGGGGTGAATAACATGATTCCAATCCCAACACAGGCGAACGTTGTGCCACGTGCACCACAAACACAATTAAGACTATATAGGGGCGTTCCGTGGGATAATTCGTATAATCACGTCAGATTGTACAACTCAACACAGGACTTGTTAAATCATCTTGAAAACTGGAGGGTTAATCCCTCCAGTGGGCTAGATGAAATGTCACCTATTCGAGTTGGGTCACTTGACGTGAAAGTACCATTCACTGAAATGTCTGCGCTTGATCTAAACTACTTAGCATTCAACAACTATGGGTTACATGATGAATGGGTATTCTGCTTCATTACATCGATAGAATGGAGATCAGAGCGTACAACTAGAATCATATTTGAATTGGATGTTTTTCAATGTAACTGGTATAAGTTGAAAGTGAAACCATGCTTTATCGAATGGCAACATATCACAAAAAGTCAGGACAGAATCGGGGCAAATCAGATACCCGTAAATCTTGAAACTGGAGAGTCAGTAGTGGCAAATTCCTATCTATATCCATTGTACAATATGGACATATGCGTCTATGTTTCAGAAGGAACAACGGGTGAACCTTTTGACGGTTCAGTCGTTAATGGGATATATCGAACAGGGTCACTCGGGCATTACAGTGTAAAAGATGTGGATACCGTAAACAAACTAATCAACCAATACACGGAAGAGGGTATTGTGGACGATATCCTAGCAATATTCATGGCGCCACAGATTTGTATCAATGCAATCAAAGGAGATGATTCAAACCGCACTGAGTTTAAATTGCCATTAAATAAGGGTGATATTTTCGGCGGGTACACCCCACGCAACAACAAACTGTATAGTTACCCGTTTTGCTACGCTATGGTTGACAATAATGAGGGTCAAGCAAATGTCTACCGGTTTGAATTGTCAAACAATGACGATCATAGTATTGACTTTGAAATAGTGGGTGCAATGTGTACCTTACCACAGGTGTTAGTGTCACCGGCTAATTATAAAGGCGTGAATCGTTTGTACTCTGAATCGTTAGTTATATCAGGCTTCCCACAATGCGCTTTCCAGTCTGACACGTTCAAGGCATGGATTGCACAGAATAAGGGGGCACTGGCTGTTCAAGCTACATCTATTGTGGCTGACTCATTACAAGCGCCAGTTGGTGCAATAACCGCAATAGCCACAGGTGGAGCTGTTGGCGGAACTCAAGTGGCGTCAGGTTCTGCTAGTGCAATACAAGGCACAATGTCATTATTAGCGCAGTTGAGAGACAAATCTGTTGTTCCGGCGTCTGTTCATGGAAAAGCACTTTCTGAAAATGTGAACGTTGCGTGTTCATTGACTGGGTTCAGTTTCTACGTTATGTCGTGTCAGGAAGAATTCGCGAGGGTGATTGATTCGTTCTTTGATGTCTACGGCTACCCAATCAATAAGGTTGCAACGCCGAACATACACACTAGATCGACGTGGAACTATGTGAAAACTGCGGGATGTGGGTTCACTGGCGCAGTTGATTTGGCTCAACTACAGCAAATCAGAGCTATTTTCAATCGAGGTGTTACACTGTGGCATACAGATGATATCGGAAACTATTCACTGCCAAACAATTAGAAAAGAGGTGATAGTATGGGAACAGTGAAAAACCCTTACCGGGTATACGAAAAGAACATAAATCAACCGTGTAACGAGCGAGACATCACTGAATTCTACTTTTTTAACACTATCATGAACTTGTTTATTAATCGGTTCAAATACACAGGATTACCCGAATCAATTGAACCATTCTTTATAGAACGCGTCATGTTTTTTCACGGATTGGGGTCGTTCATTTATGATGATGTAGCAGACACTTTTGCTTTTATGAAAGTGAATTTGTCGGGGATGTATGATATATACAACGTTCCACAGGATAGATGGGCATATGCAAATAACGGATACATGAAAGAATATGGGAAAGAAAATTCCGTCATTATGTGGGATAGTGCCACAGCCTTTCCATATTATTATACGGCTTGTATGTATGCAAAAACTATGGCAAATGTGTGGCGTACCCGTGACATTAACATGTTTAGTCAACGTACACCTGTTGCGATTGCTTCATCCGATGACGAAAAACTAAGTTATCAGGTACTCGGCGACGAATACTCCAACTATATTCCTGTGATTAAAATTAGCGACACAATTAATATTAAGAATTTACAGGCTATCACATTAGGCGCACCTTATGTTGTTGACAAGTTGGAAGATGAACTCACCGTGTTGTGGGGTCGTGTACTAACTGATCTTGGTTATGAATCGAATCCGTCAGAAAAAAGAGAAAGACTGATATCCGATGAAGTTGCCGGGAACAACGGTCACACAGAGGGTAACCGAAATCTAGCACTTGCGCTGAGAGAACGCGCAGTTGACGCTTGCAACAAATTATTCGGATGGAACGCAAAAGTAGAATTTAGATCGAACTTGCCAACACCGCTGAACGCACCGCAACAATTTATGCCTAACATTAACGGAGAGGATGATGATATTGAGTAGATATACCACAACTATATATAATATACTACAAAACATTGTTCCAAACTCTGAAAACCTCACCCCGAATGAATTGGTTGAATCAGGTGTAAACGCATTTTTCGATTTTTCGTTTCCTTGGTATAACAACACAGGTGATGGAAAAACAGAATTTATGATCGCGTACTTAACAAGGTACTTGAATAATGAAATAGGGCAAGAAACGTTAGGGATGCACAAGCAATTTTTTAAGGGTCTGATGTGTGAAAACATGGAAGAAATGAGACAAAAATATAAATTGCTTGGTACTATACCTAACATTGTCGGTGAAAGGAGTGTGAAACACAATGAAAACATAAACGACATAGAGAACAGTAATACAGACACAACACAGGGTGTGGTGTCCACAGACGTTTCCAAACAAAACCAAAATTCACAATCTATCCATTCAGATAACCCACAGGTAACAATTAGCACAAATGACTACGCGTCTGAAATGGACAGAGGTGAAACAACCGTAAACAACAGTACAAACTCGACAAGTAACTCGTCAGGGAAAAATAACAGTAACCGTGTAGGCAACACGACCCGGACACTCTCTGAAAATGAAACAGACACACGCAATAGTGATAAATATTTTAAAGCAATTTCTGAGGGTGCGTATTTAATCAACACAATACTGTTAAAACGCTGTAGAAGATTGTTTATGCAAGTGTGGTAAAAGTGAGGTGATAATATGGAAATAGAACCATTAATCAAATTAAATTGTTGTAATCTACCGTCAGTGTATAACGACAAACAGTCATACTATGAGGCGCTGTGTTATCTTGAAAAAAAGATTAACGACTGCATTTCTGCTATCAATGGCTATACGAATGCATACGAACATTACACAGACACGCAAATTGCTCAATTAAAGGCAAAACTTGAAAATGAAATACACTCCCTCGAAGAGTATGTGGACAGTCAAGTTGCTGACTTTAAAGGGTATGTTGACGAAAAAATTGCTGTTGTTGAATCTGATTACAACGAAAAAATAACAAATCTCGAAGTATCAATAAACAAGAAAATAAATGATATTTCGAATTCATTGACAGAGTTGACAAAAACCATGTACCGTCTAAACGCAGAGACATACTCATACATTAATCAGCAGATTGACCGATTACTTGACTATATTGAGAAGTATGTTTGTAACAATATCCAGTGTTATAACCCGGTTACCGGACAATACGAGAGTATATGTAAAATTCTTGGTGATATTTATGACTCTGCGAGATACTGTGGAATAACTTGCAATGAATTTGACGGGTTGGAGCTGAGCTGTAATGGTTTTGAAGCACTAAGCATGACGGCTAATGATTTTGATTTATACGCGGGTTGTAAATTAATCCCGTCAAGTCAGTTATACATGTTTTCACCATTAACGGGTGAATACATGTTCTATCAAGATGTGATTTATCAGTTGGCTGAATTACACACCAACGCACCAATTACAGTTAACGAGTTTGATAAACTAACATCACTAACGTGTAATTCCTTTGTAAATTACAACATGACGGCGTACACGTTTGATAACACAGCAAAAGATATATTAATGTAAGGAGAGATTATTATGAGTAGTACAAACAAAACAACAAACTATAATTTGTCACAGTATATCGGAACAGACAAACCTACGTACCTTGGTGATTATAACAGTGATATGTTAAAAATCGACACACAGTTGAAAGCGAACGCAGATTCTGCGAGCAATGCAGTGAGTTCAGCGGGTTCAGCACAAGCTGTTGCAGAACAGGCGTCGAAAAGTGTGCAGAGCTTAAATAGCTCTGTAACCGCTAACAGTAAAGATATTGCTAGTTTAAAAACAAAAAACGCGCAACAGGACGTATCTATTCAGAACGCGACAAATTCAGCGAACTCAGCAATGAGTAAGGCAAATCAGAATGAACATAATATTACAGACATTAACACACGTAATCAGTGGATTCAGGGAACTAACATTCACAATACTGGACTCCCTAACTATACGAAGGGTTCATGGAACTGTTCATATAACAGGTTCTCGGGATTGTTAAACATAAGTGGACAGATTGAACTTTCTCAGGGTTCAACTATTGCGGGTGAGTCAAGAATTGCGACAATTCCTGATAATATTATAAGATTGATTAATCCAACAGGAGAGCGAAAAATTTGGAGTTCTTTATTTGTGACGAGAGCGGATAGCACACTAGAAGTTCAGAATCTCACGATCGATCAGACAGGAAAGATCTATTTACCGTATACGCTAAACAATGTAATGTATATGAATGTTAATCTTACACTTAACACTTCAACATGGAATTTATAATCATACCTATGCAGTAATGCTTAAATAAAGCAAGGTTATAAGGGTGTCACATTATGTGACATCCTTTTTATAGGTTCATATGCTGTACATTGTATACAATATTCAATTAAACAATCGTTTAATCGTGCTGTGTCTTATCGTGCATTATAGGCACAGGGGAAAACGC
>ERZ1026880.748-NODE-748-length-15710-cov-7.248227_pt1 | contig 15710 bp, 9 predicted proteins | sample MGYA00380170_ERZ1026880 | MGnify/ENA primary metagenome ERZ1026880 (study PRJEB33269, sample SAMEA4719806) | human gut metagenome | biome: human-associated habitat; feature: organic feature; material: feces | place: Cameroon | collected 2013-10 ...
CAGCTGGGGCGGCAGCTACGGCTATTACATCCAAATCGACCATGGCGGCGGGCTGGAAACATTGTACGCCCACTGCTCGTCCATCTGCGTCACCACCGGTCAGCAGGTGCAGGCCGGGCAGGTCATCGGCTATGTCGGTCATACCGGAAGGGCAACAGGAAGCCACTTGCATCTGGAGGTACGAATTAATGGAAATAGGGCGGATGGAATGTCTTTCTTTAGTCATTAGATTATAAAAGAAATAGCTACGGCTAATGTTGTCGCTTGATCAAGTACAATAAAAAATAAGTATCATCCATTTTCAGAATGGATGATATCCTTCATATATAACCGCTATTATTACATATAATGATATACTACCACAAAATTTGACGCGTTTCAACACATTTCTGCATATTTTGATAGAAGAAGTCATCAAAGTTCATTACAATTGCGGTGTTAATGTGTTGTGACTTATGTTAATGATGTTTAATATGATTACTTATTCAAGGAAAATCATTCAAGAGAAAGGAAAAAACAATGTCAAGACGTGGTGAGAACATTCGAAAGCGTAAAGATGGTCGCTGGGAGGGTCGTTACATCAAAGGAAGAAAGACTGACAAAAGTGCTATTTGGGGATATGTCTACGGGCGAACTTATGCAGCGGTAAAGAAAGAACTAACGGCACGTAAGATGGAATCACAAATCCACATATTAACACCTACCAATTTGACTTTTGCAGAACTTTCTCGAAAGTGGGAAAGTTCCATTTCTTTAGGGGTCAAAGTGTCTACGATTGCGCATTACCATTATACGCTACAGCATTACATTTTGCCTGTGCTTGGCAATTGTCATGTAAAGGAACTCACAGAAGCAACGCTTGAGCAGGGATTGGCTCAAATTATATCTCCTCAAAATCATTGCCATAAAATCTTGGCTCATAGTATGGCGCGTGAATGCTTACTTCTGGTACGCCGCATTTGCCGTTATGCCACTCATTTACATCTACTGAGACCTCTTGAAATTCAAATGAAACTACCAATGCATGTCGAAAAACCTATAGTGATACTTAGCGATTCCGAACAAAATCGAATTAAAAATTTTGCAATAACTACACCGACATCACGCAAGGTGGGTTTGCTTTTGATGATGCAGATGGGACTGCGTATTGGAGAAGTTTGCGGATTACAGTGGGGAGACTTCAATTTGGCTTGCGGTGTGCTTTCAATAACGCGCACAGTTAAGCGTGTATATGTAGAAAAAAGAAAAACTAAAGTTGTGGTGCAATCACCAAAAACGCAAAGCTCCACGCGGCAAATTCCGATACCTTCAGTCATCTTAAAAATTTTGCATCAACTGCACGATGGTCATAGCGAGGGTGAATGGTTTTTGTCAGGTAGTAGCAAAAAACCTGTAGAGCCTCGTTGCTATTATAAGAGCCTTCGTGGATATTTAAGTCGGGCTAATGTACCTTTAGTGTATCCACATGCATTGCGCCATACATTTGCCACGACTTGTTTACAGGCCGGATGCAATGTGAAGACATTAAGTGAACTTATGGGGCATGCAAGTTCAGATGTTACTATGAAGCGGTATGTACATACTTGCTGGGAGTGGAAGTGCTCAGAAATCAATCGGATTTTTGGGTAATAAGTGGTCAAATCGAGTGTCAAAAGTCAACAAAAACACGAAGGCTAGATATTTTAATGTGATTCTTTTTCCATTCTGAAAATGGATGATACTTCTGGAATTGATACAAATGCTGCTTATAAAGCGTGAGATAGTTTGTCAATTCAAGAAAATGGTATGCAGTCTGTATCTTTATGTGAATTGCGATTGAAATGAGGGAGCCCATACGACTAGAGAACAAAATCTCCAAAATGCTCAGAAAATGCGAAGAATTTTGTCCCACCCAGTTATCGAATTGAATGAAAGCCAGTTGCGCTATATGAAAACCAAAAGAATATTTGACATTATAATTGCATCATTGGCATTGCTTCTACTCGCAATACCAATGTTTGTCATAATGGTGCTGAAATTGATTCTTGACCATGGAGAACCCATTTTCTTTACGCAAATCCGCATTGGCCAAAATGGAAAAAGCTTTAGAATCTTTAAGTTTCGAACGATGAGGTCTTCGGCTCCTAAAAATCTTCCCACGGGGTGTGTATCTACAGAATACATAACGCCGCTGGGATATTGGTTGCGTAGACTTAGCTTGGACGAATTGCCGCAGTTGTATAATGTGCTCCGTGGAGAAATGAGCATTATAGGTCCACGTCCGTTGTTATGGAATGAAAACGAGGTGAGGTTTCTGCGTAAATATTACGGCGTATATGCGGTTAAACCGGGCATTACCGGCTGGGCGCAAATCAATGGGCGAGATTTGGTAGATACACTGGAAAAGGTGCGACTGGACAGCGAATATGTGAAGAATGTTTCATTTCTATTTGATTGCAAGATATTTTTAGAGTCCGTTCTATATGTATTAAGACAAAAAGATGTTGTAGATGGAAACGGAGAAAGATGAATCAGAAAAAAGCAGGTGTTGTGCTTTCTTATGTCGGGATTGCGGCCAATACGCTGATTCAGCTGCTGTATACGCCAGTTATGCTACGGCTGTTGGGGCAGCAAGAATATGGGATTTATAATTTAGCATACTCTACAGTTGGTTACCTTGGACTTCTAGGGTTTGGCTTTTCCAGCGCTTATGTGCGCTATTATGCTAGATATAAGGAAGCAAATAAAGAGGAAGAAATTGCGCATTTAAATGGGTTGTTTCTAAAAGTGCTGCTGCTTGTTGGCGCAATCGCGCTGCTGGCAGGGAGTGTACTAATAAAAAAATTGCCGATGTTTTGCACACAGAGCCTTTCCTCAGAGGAACTGAAAGAAACGCAACTGGTAATGGCAGTACTTATTGTCAATTTGGCGATAGGCTTTCCGTCGAGTCTTTTCGATAGCTATATCGTTGCACATGACTGTTTTGTTGCACAAAAAGTCATTTACCTTATCCGGACAATTCTAAATCCGTTTCTGGCGTTGCCGTTGCTTTTGATGGGGTATAAGTCGGTGAGCATGGCAGTTGTTATGACGGCACTGACAGTTTTAGCACTGATTATGAATGTGGTGTATTGTGAGAGCAAACTCCATATTCAATTCCGCGTGAAGTCTTCTGATTGGACACTGTTTAAAGAAATATTTTCGTTCTGCTTCTTTATATTTCTCAATCAAGTTGTCAATCAACTGAACTGGTCAACGGATCAGGTGTTACTGGGTATGTACTGCAGCAGTGCAGCTGTTGCAGTATATGCGGTGGCCAGCACATTAAACAACATCTATATGCAGTTCTCTACCAGCATATCTAATGTATATATCCCGCAGGTAAACCGTATGGTTGCAAAAAATTGTGGAGAACAAGAACTAACGAACCTTTTTACACATGTAGGGCGGCTTCAGTTTCTTGTTATGGGATTGATATGCAGCGGACTGATTTTTTTCGGAAGACCATTTCTGAATTTTTACGCAGGCAGTGAATATGGTGAAAGCTATGTGGCAGCACTATTGCTTATATTGCCGGCATTTATTCCTCTTATTCAAAATTTGGGTATAGAGATACAGCGGGCAAAAAATATGCACCATTTTCGCTCTATAATATACCTTTTGATTGCGGCATCTAATGTATGCATCAGTATTCTACTGACTCGGCGTTGGGGACCAACGGGAGCGGCCTGTGGCACAGCAATTTCGATGTTATTGGGCAACGGCATAATCATGAATTTGTATTATCACTATGCGCTGAAACTGAACATGACTTATTTCTGGAAAGAAATCATGCATATGGCGCGGGGGCTGGTACTGCCAGTGATAATGGGAATCGCTGTCATCAACAGGCCATGGTTGTATCATCTGCCGTGTCTGGGCATATTCATTATGGCTTATTGCGCTCTATATGGAATTTCAATGTGGTTTTTTGGGATGAATAACAGTGAAAAGAATCAATGCAAGAAAATAATGCGGCGTTTTTCAATGAAGAGCTCTGCGCATAACTGATGAACGAAAAGAGTGTGACACCTGTGGCAGAAACAAGAGAAAAAAATCAATGCTGTGGTTGTGCAGCTTGTTCAGATGTGTGCCCGACAGGCTGTATCAGCATGCAAGCAGATGAAGAAGGCTTTTGCTATCCGCAGAAGAATGATGCCCAATGCATTCGGTGCGGACGATGTGAGACTGTATGTCCGATGAAGAACGATAATTCAGAAATGGCAGATTCGATTGGAATATCTGCTTATGCGGTGCGTACAAAGGACGAAAGCCTTCGGATAATTAGTTCTTCTGGAGGCGTGTTTGGTATGCTGGCAGAAAAGATTCTGGAGGAAGGCGGACTGGTATTTGGCGCGGCATTTACAGATGATTTAAGTGTAAAGCATATTGCGGTTGATGATAAAAAGAATCTTAAAAAACTCCTTGGCAGCAAGTATGTACAAAGCGATGCCGAGGGGTGCTACTGTGCTGTAAAAACAGCACTCTCTGAAGGGAAAAAAGTGCTATTTTCCGGTACGCCATGTCAGAATGCAGCCCTACTGCAATTTCTGCAGGGGCGACCGGAAAATTTGTTATGTGTAGATTTGATTTGCCATGGAGTACCTTCTCCTGACGTTTGGCAGGACTATTTGCAGTATCGAAGTAGCTGCGCAGGAAGCTGGCCAATCAGAGGTTCTTTTCGAGATAAAACAGAAGGATGGCGCGATTTTTCCCTGAGTCTGACCTTTGAAAACGGAACTATCTATCGGCAACCGCTTACAAAGGATGCATATCTTAGGCTGTTTTTAGGAGATATAACATTACGGCCTGCTTGTTATGCCTGTCATTTTAAAGGCGAAAAATTTAGCAGCGATTTAACGCTGGCAGATTTTTGGGGAATACGGCGTTTTTCCCACAAGCTGAATGACAACACGGGAGTATCGCTGGTTTTGACACACAACTGCAAAGGAAAGAATGCACTTGACCAGCTAGAGTTAAGCGCGGATATACTGCCAGTGTCCTATAAGAAAGCTGCTAAAACGGCAACTGCGCTTCGTGAATCAGCACACTGGCCAGAACAGCGGCAGCAATATTTTGCGATGAGGAAAAAACTGTCACCTGATCAGGCGGCGAAATTGTATGTGCATGATGCGGCAGGTAAAAAGTGGAAACGAGTTATTCAAAAAGTTATGCAAATGCTGAGAAAATGAGGAATTATCAGATGACACAACCTTTTTTTAGTGTAATTATCCCTGCTTATAATTCGGAAAATAGTATTTCAATTTGTCTTAAATCTATGGAAGAACAGGCGTTTTCTGATATAGAAGTTATTGTGGTGGATGACGGCTCCCAAGATTATACAGCAGAAAAAGCGGAAGCGTTTCAAAAATGTTTTCGGGAACTTCAAATTATCCGCAGTGCAAATCGTGGTCCGGCAGAGGCCCGGAATTTGGGTATTGACTGTGCCAAAGGTAAATATTTGCTTTTTCTGGACAGTGATGATAAGTGGCTTCCGGATAGTTTGCAGAAAATAGCAACGCATCTGGAAGAAGACAGCCCAGATATGCTTATCTTTGGATTTGAAATGGTTATGAAAGAAACAGATACAACCTTTCACGGATACTGTGCACCTGAAAAAGTAAGTGCCGCGTCACCGGAACAACTCGAAATTGGTCGGTATTACTCTCGCAATATATTGAATCAAGTCTGGAACAAGGCTTACAGGAGTGATTTCATTCGAGAAAATCATATTCGCTTTCAGAATTATCGGTATGGAGAAGACCGATTATTTGTTCTGGACTGCCTACGCACGGCCCATACCGTGTCGGTAGTGCCATATGAATATTACAGCTATATCATATCCAACAAAGGAAGTTTGATTCACGCGTATCATCCGGATAAGTTTGAGGTGTGTTGTAAAATACAAAAAGAAATCTCACAGCTATGTCAAAACAGATCAGTTGAAGAATTTGAAATCATAAATTATATGTTTTTGAAAAGCGTGTTTTCCTGCCTGTGTGATATTTGCGGCAAACGGGCAAATTTAAAATACGAAGTGCGCAGAAACGAAGTCCACGCTATCCTAAACAATGAACTCGTAAAACAAGCGCTGGCATCATATCACTGTCCAAACATTGTATTTCGTCTGCTATGTTGCGTAATACGCACACAGAATGTGACGGTAAACATTGCTATGGCAAAATGCGCGGCAGTAGCAATGAGCGGACTCCCGAATTTGACAGTCCGATTGAAGCACCAGAAATGAGGCCCACTGTGAAATACGCATTCTTTCAATATGATTTTGGAATTGGCGGCATTCAGCGTGCGCTGATAAACCTCCTGGGAAGTGGTATTTTTGCGAAGGACCAAGTGGATGTGTTTTACTGTGAGGAAGGCGAACTCTTCTCTGAAATTCAGAAAGTTAAAGGAATTCATTTAAAGCAAATAGAGTCCTTTTCGAGACTGGCACGTTTTGTGCCGTTTAATATACTCTATCATACAAAAAAAGCTGTATCAGAACAGGCTGAATTATATGATGCAGCAATAGATTTTAACAGTTATCAACCTGAATGTGCAGTAGGAGTTCTGAACTGTTTGGCACGGCAGCACATTATATGGATACATAACGATGTGGAAAAGGTATATGAAAATGAACCGAAATTTCGTGTCCTTTGGAATTTCGGGAAAGGAAAGTATAAATATTTTGATCGATTTGTTGGCGTTTCGGATGGCGTAATCAAACCTTTTTGCAGGATGAGTGGTTGCGATGAAGCAGACTGCACAGTAATCCCAAACTGGTTGGATGCTTTTGCCATACAGGAAAAGGCGGATGAAAAAATTCAGTGGGATGCCCCTGCTGATAAAGTGAATCTGGTCATGGTTGGACGCTTATGTAAGCAAAAGGGGATAGAACTGCTTTTGATGGATTTGGCTGGTGCAGTCCTAAAAGCGTCATATTTACATCTGTGGATTATTGGGGATGGCCCTTTGCGGGGAAAGCTGGAAAAAAAGACGGAGCAGCTTGGCCTAAAAAAGCATGTGACCTTTTTGGGAAACATTACAAACCCCTATCCCTATATAAAGAGGATGGATGCAATGGTGTTAGAGTCTCTTTATGAGGGACAGGGAATCGTGCTTTGGGAAGCAAAGGCATTGGGAGTGCCCACTATTTTTCCGAAACGATTAGAGGCTTATAACCGTGGATTAACCGGCACAGATAACATGGTGGAAGCAATGAGGCAAGTTGCCAAGAATACTCCTGCTCCCGATAATCTCGAAGGCTACTGCGGAGAAATAAGGAAGGGACTGAAAAAACTTTTTGCTAAAAGTGGAAATACCGCATAAAGCATATGAGGTTTCCTATTTGAAAGTGATTTCTCTTATGCTGAAATATAGCCCTGTTGTAGATGTAATCACAGGTGCAATGCTTTTGTATGGCTTATCATCAAGCGGGATCAGTGCCCTTTACAAGGGACTCATACTAATCCTCTGCATTGCTAGGCTTTGCCGAAAAACATCAAGAAGAACAGCCATCTTTCTTCTTGCAGGGGTTTTCCTGAGTGTGATTGCGCTGATCGGCTCAGGAGAGGCTGCTGCAAATGTATCTTTGCTGTATGATATAAATTTATTGATAAAACTGTTCACGCCAATCGTTCTGATACTCACATACAAAGAGATGATTTCGACTTCCCCACATCAGGCAAACAAAGAAACCAAAAAAGTAATACAATTTTACAAAGTTTTCTTCCCATTATCAATTATCGTCCCCAAAATACTCGGAATTGGATTCTCAACATATTCCTATGGAGCTGGATTCAAAGGACTGTACTTTGCGGGAAATGATATCAGCATCGTTATGGCTGTTGTCACTACATGGAATATTGATGATTGTATCAAAAATATGCGAAAAAAAGACATTGTTCTTGCAGGCGCATCGCTTTTATCATTGCTTTTACTTGGTACGAAAACCAGTATTTTGATGACAGTATTGGGTGTTATGATTTGCTTGATAAAAAGTAAGCGGATTAACGCAACTTTACTTGTTTCGCTTTTTGCAGTTCTTGGTATTTTACTTGCGGTGACGGTTTTTGTGGATGAACTTCAACTTGTACTGAACAGTTTTAAATTTTTTTATAAAAAGAACCTTTATGCAGGAAGAAACATCGTAAGTTTCCTACTGTCTCAACGGGATGTCACGCTAAAAAAAGCGTTTGCAGCGGCTTATCAGGATAACTCAATCCGGACATTTCTATTTGGAAACGGACCCTATCGACAGGTTGTATTGGGTGCATCAGATGCTGGGCTGATTGAAATGGATTTGTTTGATATGTTTTTGTGGTTTGGCGTACCGTTTTCCATATATGTATGTGCCTTTTACAGCAGCTACTACAGAAGTTGTAGACCGTTCGCAAATTACTTACAGAAATTCTGCTGGTTATCAGTCATAGCATTCAGCTTTATGGCTGGGCATGTATTGTTCACACCACTCGCAAACTTTATGCTTGCAGTTCTAATGATAGATATGCAGGCAAAAAAGGCAAAAATTTTGGCAGAAAAGAGAACATCAAATGGCTGAAAATAAGATCCTTTTATACGAACATACGGGAAGCAGAAACCACGGCTGCGAAGCAATTGTGCGAACAACTGCGGCCGCACTGCCAGAAGAAAAATTGCGCCTGTATTCTGCGGACACGGCCGGGGATAGAGCTTACGAGATTCAGAATATTGTAGATGAAATTTATGCCGCTAAGCGTTGCCGCACCTTATCGCTTGTTTGGATTTTGCGCCAATTGGAAAAGCGTGCGCATTTTCGTTTTCCGAATCAGCTTTCGGCGGATAGAAACATCTGTTCTGCCGCTGCGGGGATACAGGCAGCCCTTGCAATTGGTGGAGATGTTTATTGCTATTTTCAGGGGCAAGATCAATGGGCTACTGATGAATGGTTGAAAAAACAAGGAATTCCTTTGGTACTGTGGGGGTGTTCCCTGGAACCATCAGATATCGCAGGGCGATTGGGGAAACATTTGCAATGCTTTGATTTGATTGTTGCCAGAGAAACCATCACATGGAATGCACTAAAGCTAAATCCTGAACTTGCACAGAAAACAATTTTGGGGCCTGATCCGGCATTCTACCTGAAACCGCAGCCGTGGAAACTTCCGGATGATTTCTGCCCCGGACAGATGATAGGACTCAACATCAGTCCCCTCGTGAAAAAGAAAGAAGTGTCACCGGGAATATTGTTGCAAAACTGCCATGAGCTTATAGAAGAAATACTAATCCACACGCCCTATGGGGTGGCCTTGATTCCGCATGTTACTGAAAGGGGGAATGATGATCGAGAATGCTTACAAGAGCTATACAAACCCTATAAAGATAGTCCAAGAGTTTGTATGGTAGATGATATGAGCTGTACAAAGTTGAAGTATGTTATTGGAAAGTGTCGTATGCTGATTGCGGCGAGGACGCATGCATCTATTGCAGCGTATTCTCAGCTGATTCCGACCTTGGTTATTGGATATTCTGTAAAATCCCGTGGATTGGCAATGGATATTTTTGGGACGACAGAACCGTATGTGCTGCCGATACAGCAGTTACAGAGGACGGATGACCTTATAAAAGCATACTGCCAAATGGAAAAGTGCTATGAAAATAGCCGCGCAGCGATGAGACATTATATGGACGCATTACAAATTCGTGAAAAAGAATGTTTGCAGAGACTTTCCACATTGATTCAGAGGTGAAATGATATGAAAAATAACGCAAAACGCATGGTGGCCATTGTTATTGCCGTTATCTGGAGCCTTATGCTTGGAACGATGGCTTTTGCACAGGAAAATGAAGAACTCCCTTCCCAACAGCTAGTAAGTGCAACGCAAGAAACTGCGCTGTTATCATCACCGGAGGAAGAAGAACTTCCTACACTGGAAGATTCCTATATCAACCCGCTTTATAGTGGAATCATAACAGAAGCTGATTTGCTGCAGCCAGAGGACGTGCCAGCGGTGGCTGCAGAAGAAAGCCCATCCTATTGCACCTCACCAGATGACGCGGGGGTGCTGTTAAGAGACGAGATGGTCGCACGCCATACAACCGCACGGGTATACCTGAATTCCGTCGTTTACGATAAAAGTGTATTTAAAAGCGTTTTTTCCCATGTGCTGGATCATACCGGTGATCCGGTAGAGGGAGATTATCTGCGCTGGCAGTACGGCGGCTGGAAGGCAACGGCTGAGGGGGATTTGGAAGGCGGCTTATATAAACTTTGCCTGACTTACACAATTACTTACTATACAACAGCTGAACAGGAGAAGGCTGTTACGGATAAGTTAAGCGGCGTGATGCCAACATTGACAGAAAGCACCATGACGAATTACGAGAAAGTCAAGGCGATTTATGACTATATCTGTAAAAATGTCACCTACGATTATACGAATTTGAACGATGACTCGTATAAACTTAAATATACAGCTTATGGCGCACTGATTGATGGAACTTCAGTTTGTCAGGGATATGCAGTATTGCTGTATCGTATGGCATTGATGGCCGGTGTAGACTGCCGTCTTATTCCCGGTAATGGAAACGGTGGGCCGCATGCGTGGAATATTATGAAGATGGGTGACAAGTACTATAATGTAGATGCAACTTGGGATGCCGTATCTTACCCCGATTACAAATATTTCCTAAAGTCAGACGAGAATTTTGAAAACCATACCCGGGACGCTGAATGGAAAACGGATAAAATTTACCAGCAGTATCCAATGGGAGAAGAGGACTATACGGACAGTCAGTTTTATACATATGAACTGGATTTATATGATAACGCAGTTATTACTGAATACACTGGAAATGAAACGGTACTAAAAATCCCAGATACAATTGATGGTTACACTGTTGTGGAAATCGAAGAATATGCATTTGGATATAAGGATAGTCTTACATCAGTAACGATTCCAGATAGCGTTACAGCAATTGATAAGTACGCATTTTGGTCCTGTCAAGGCCTCACTCATATTGAATTGCCAGCACATCTAAAGACACTGGGACTTTGTGCATTTGGTAATTGTCAGTCCTTGACGGATGTAATAATTCCTGCCAGTGCCGCAAGCTCTATGGAGTTTGATGATGCATACGCGAGTCCTTTTAAATGGTGCAGTAATTTAACAAATATTCACTTTGGAGTTGGAACCACAAAAATTCCAACCGGACTGTTCAGAGATTGTCCTGGTCTTACAAAAATTGATATTCCGGATACAGTAACTGAAATTGGATTCGAATCCTTCAGTAATGCAGAAAACCTTGCATCAGTAACGATTCCAGATAGCGTCACAGTGATTCAGCAAGGGGCATTTAAAGATTGCAAAAAACTTACGGACATCAAACTACCGAAAGACTTGGAAACTTTAGGCTGGGGAGTATTTGAAAACTGCAAAGCAGTGACGAAAATCAACATTCCAGCTAATATCGTTGACGGTGGGGGTGCCTTTGCGGGGTGTCCGCGATTGAAAACTGTTGTTTTTGAGGAAGGCATAACAAAAATTCCTGATAATATATTTTTGCATTGCGATGGGATTAGAAAAATTGTCATTCCAGATACAGTAACTGTAATAGGATCTGGTGCGTTTGGAGGAGCATCTAATCTTGAAACCATAACGATTCCTGAAAGCGTTACAGAAATTCAATCGGGTGCATTTAGTAACTGCTCAGGTTTGGCAGAAATCGTCATTCCAGATGCAGTAACTGTAATAGGACATAGCGCGTTTGAAGGGGCATCCAATCTTAAAACCATAACGATTCCTGAAAGCGTAACAGAAATTCAAGAGAGGGCATTTTTTAATTGCAGCAGTCTTACCGGTGTTACGCTGCCGAAAAAATTGAAAACACTGGGAGATTCGGCATTTTGGAGCTGCACAGGTTTGAAGGAAATCAATATTCCTGTAAGTCTCGAAAATAACGAGGGAAGCCCTTTTATTGGGTGTACGGAATTGAAAACGATTAACTTTGAGAATGGAATTACAAAAATTCCGGACGGAATGTTTACGTATTCAGGTATAGCTGAAATAGAGATTCCAGATACTGTTACCAACATTGGAGATGCTTTCCGCGAATGTGTCAACCTCTGCGCGATTAAGATCCCGGCGAGTGTAACGGCAATCAAGCCTACGGCGTTTGAAGGCTCAGAAAATGTAAAAATCTATGGTGATGAAGACAGCTACGCAAAACAATACGCGGAGGATAATAATATTCCATTTGTTGAAACCGCTTACTCGTTGGAAATTACCACTCAGCCGCAGAGTATGAAGACAGAAGAAAATACGACAGCGCAGTTCCGTGTACAGGCTTCTGGCAAAGACCTGACCTACCAATGGCAACTGGCCTATGCAGGCTCTGACAACTGGCAGAATGTCCCGGCATCGTTTGAAGGCGGTAAGACTGATACCCTGGCAGTCACTGCTGCCAAGGGTCGCAACGGCTATAAGTTCCGCTGCATTGTTAAAGATAGTAAGGGTAACACGGTGACAAGCAACGCGGCTACTCTGACCATCGAGGCTGCTGATCAGCCGCTGAAGATCATCTCTCTGACGGCTGATAAGACGACGGCGGACTCCGGCGACCGCATCACGATCACGGCCAATGTCACCGGCGGTGCGGGTGGTTACACCTATAAGTTCATTATCAATGATACGACCAACGACAGTTGGTACAAACTGCAGGACTACAAGGAAACCAACAGTATCGTCTGGAAAGCAACAAGCGCAGGTACCAAGCGCATTATGGTTGATGTTAAGGATAAGGCTGGCAACAAAGTTGCTACCAACATTTCCATCAAGGTCAATGGCACAGTTTCCGTCCCGCTGAGCGCTGAGCTGAAATCCAGCGCCGTCACGGTCAAGCAGGGCGAGGCGGTTACACTTACTGCGGTTGCCAAGGGCGGTAGCGGCAAGTATAACTACAAATTTATCATCAATGACAAGACTGATGACAAATGGTATCGCCTGCAGGACTTTGGTGCCAACAATGTCATTACATGGAAAGCAACTACCCCCGGCACAAAACGCCTGATGGTCGATGTTATGGATTCCACCGGTAAAAAGGTGGGGCATAACATTACCATTACTGTTACCAAATAAAAAAACGGCATATGAAAGAGGAGAAAAGCGCATGTTCAAAAAAGCTGCCAGTCTATTGTTGGCTGCATCCCTGCTGGCCACAACCTCACTGCCCGCCTTTGCAGAAGAAGTGACGGAACCGATACAATCGGAAACGACTGTACAGGAAACACAGGAAGAAACTCCTGCGCCAACAGATGTACCGGACACCACGCCGGAACCGGAAGTGGAAGTCACCCCGGAACCTACCGAAGAACCAACCCCGGAACCGACGGCGGAACCGGAATCCACGCCTGAACCTGTGCAGGAAGAGCCGGAGGCTGTCCAAGCGGAAACGCCCGCTCCCACGGAAACGCCGATTCCGCTGGAAGAAATCACCGATAGTCAGGATGTTGTCACCTATGAAATGACGGGGGAGACGGTCAGCCGCATCGAATGGGTCGCAGACATCGTCAGTGCGCTGGGGTTGAGTGTTGACGCTGATCAGTTCCCGGATGATTATTACCCGGACGTCACTGCAACAGATGAACACTATCAGGCACTTATGTCTGCGGTAGCAAACGGATTGATTGATTTGGACGCAGGCGAAAACTTCCACCCGGATGATCCAACGACACGTGAATTTGCCGCGAATACTTTGAATAGCCGTCTGGGGTATATCATGCAGGCGGAAAGCTACTCCTTCACGGATTCTGCGGACACAGCCTATGCCGATGACTTACAGGTCGCCATTGAGCAGGGGTGGTTCGCACTTGTGGATGGCAAAGTCCTGCCGCAGCAGGCTGCGGATGCTGCTGAGCTGACAGCAATGCAGGAAAAAGGCAAGGCGGCTGTTGCAAACGAGAGCATTGATACCAACTATGCCAGCAGCTGGACTTTTGCGGAAGATGTCGTTGTCATCCCGGACGGCACGATGGTCAGTGTTGATGAAAATGACATCGTTACGATTACGGACTGCCCGGTCAGTCTTGCAGCCGGTCAGCGCTTTGTGGCCTATTTCAGCGGCATTCCTGTTCCGTTCAAGGTCGTGAGCGTAACGGAGAACGGCAGCGATACAGTTGTGGCGACCACGGATGAGGGCACGGACGATGCCATCACCTCGGCAGACAGCGAAACCGTGATTGAGGTTGACCCCAGCAACTTTGTGCCCGCCGAGGCTACGACCTACATGATTGGTGATGTGCAGGTCGTTGAAGAAAAAACGCTGTATGGTATTGACTACAACAAGCAGACCAAGACCCTGACGGCGACCCGCAACCTCAAGCTGGATGGCGCTACGGGTGGCTCTATTACAATCCAACTTTCCAACATTACGCTGGATAGCCGCGCCCGCCCCAACAACAGCCAAATTATTGTCAATGCAGATACCTCTGTAACCGGAACGGTCAATTTCGGCGGCGAATTGATGCAGAAGATTGAACGCGACATTGATTTTGGTTATATTGATCTTGCAGGCGGCATCGGCAAAATTTATCTTTCCCTTGGTTATACACTTTCGGGCGATGTATCGCTGAACATGGTCGGCCGTGCGAAGGCTGGCTTTGTTTCGGACAATTCTGGTTTCCGCGTTGTTTCCGATTATCAGAATGACAGTTCCTCCATTGCAGCCAACATGGATGCCACGGCGGGTATCCGCATCGGCGCTTCCGCTGGCATTCCCGGCGTCAAGGGCGATATTTATGCGCGCATGGGGCTTGAACTGCAGGAGGCAATCCGTACCTACAGCTCCGGTACCCCCACAACCTGCGAGAATACGAATGCTTGGCTTTATGCAGATGCCTCGGCAACAGCCAAGGTGTTTGGAAAGAGCTATTCCAAGAACTGTGCCATCTACACCCGTACCAACAGCCCCGTGCGCTGTGCCTATCACTATGAGGACGGCGTTTCTGTACAGCAGTGTACCCGTGGCAATGCCTCGCAGGGATATACCGGCTCTGCCTCCGGCTACAATGGAAAATATTACACCTCTACGACCTCCAAGAATTATAACCCCACCGGAAGCTCTTATCAGGACGAGATGGGTCAGACCCAGTCACGCTTTACCTACACGCTGGATGAGGACGGCAATGCAACAATTACCGGTTGCAACAACATTACATCCTCGCTGGTGATTCCCGGTGAGATTGATGGGCATACAGTTGTAACAATAGGCAACTCTGCTTTCAGCAACGCTTCCAACCTTGTATCTGTAACAATACCGGATAGTGTTACAGAGATTCAGTCTTGCACATTTGAGAACTGCGCTAAGCTGACAGCGGTGGAAATCCCGAACAGTGTGACATCTATAGGGTCCTCAGTTTTTTCGGGTTGCACTAAACTTGCCACAGTTAACCTGCCAGCCAATTTGGAAAAGTTAGGGACTGCTGCTTTCCAGAACTGTACTTCACTTACTGAAATTAATATTCCGACCAGCCTTAGCAATAACACATGCAGTCCCTTTTACGGATGCACAAACCTGAAAGAAATAAATTTTGAAGAAGGCATTTCGAAGATTCCGACTGCTCTGTTTGAAAATTGTCCTGGTATCACCGAAATAACAATTCCGGATACAGTTGTAACAATAGGCAACTCTGCTTTCAGCAACGCTTCCAACCTTGTATC
>ERZ1026880.752-NODE-752-length-15648-cov-5.002245_pt1 | contig 15648 bp, 10 predicted proteins | sample MGYA00380170_ERZ1026880 | MGnify/ENA primary metagenome ERZ1026880 (study PRJEB33269, sample SAMEA4719806) | human gut metagenome | biome: human-associated habitat; feature: organic feature; material: feces | place: Cameroon | collected 2013-10 ...
ACGCAAGGGTGCCACCCTTACACCAACATTTTCGACGCGATCACACTATCCAATTCTGAGAGAATGGACTTCCTGCTTTGGGGTTTTAAGCCTTTTGCTAACTGTGCCGCTGCATTTGAGACCTATGAAGAGAACTATCTGTATTTGAGGAATTGGATTTCTGGACGCCTGGCCTGGCTTTCAAACAATTGGCTCTGAGAGTCTGAATTAATGCGTCTGGTCTCTTATGGTTGAGGCCAGACGCATTAATTATCGGTGCAATATGTTTTGAAATAATGGTGATTTATGGGGCTTTGGGCGTTCCTGGATAGGCTATTCTAGCGTGACTTGGTGTGGTGATTCTGGCGTTTGCGTTAACATATCGCCATTAGTCAATTGTTGCTAATTTGCTTATATAAAACTCAATTTGCAAGGGGATTGGGCTTGATGATATTAAAAGGTGAATCCAATATATCTTTGGTGACGAGAAAGAACCTCGTTCTATTTATTTGCTATCCCATTTTATCTATTATGACTGTCTCCCTCTGCTTCTTTACGGTTTTGGATAAGGCTGTTGGACAATTAACCCAGGTTAAATTGTGGATATCTATTTTATTAACCTGTCTTTTGGTATTTGTTGGCATAAGGCTGTTGGCCAATAATTGCAAATCGGCACCTCGCTCGTTTTTGATTATTGGTATTCCAGCTCTAATTATGTTTTCATGGTTCATATTGCCCGATCAAGTTCCAGATGAAATATGGCACATATATCGTGCAATCAACATAACTTGGACCGGCGAGCCGACTCTCCAAGTTCCTGATATTCTAACGTACCGAATGGTGCCCCAGACATATGCTGACTATTATAATGTGCTTATGACTAAGGATGCATGGAGCTCCTTTCATTATGTTGACAGAACTTTATCGGCTTACTATCCACATCTCTACCTTTTTTCTGGGGTCCTTGCTGAGCTCGGTAAATTAATTAAACTTAATCCTTTGATTGCCGTTTGGATGGGCAGGCTGGGAAATAGTTGCTTCTATCTGTTCTGTGGCTATCAAATGCTAAAGACTATTCCTATTGGAAAAACGATTAGTTTTGTATATCTCTTAAATCCAATGATTTTGGAACTAGAAGCATCTTGCTCTGCTGATGCAGTTCTCATCTCTGTTTCGGTTGTATTCATTGCTGTATTTATTTCAGCTTTGGTTTCTGAAGAGCATACTAGACGAGACTGCTTGATTTTGGTAATCCTTTTCGTTTTAGTCGCTCTTTCAAAGCAGGCCTATATTTTGATGGGCTGTTATTTCTTGTCGTTTTGCCTGGTGGGTAAACGAGGTTCACGTGGACGCCTCGTTATTGGATTATCAGGGGCAATCGCCTTGCTGGGTCTTGTTGCTCTTTTGATCATTTACCCAGTTGGAGTGGATTCGGAAATTGGCTATGCAATTGACTTAATGCGCCAACCCGCTGAATTTATTTCTGTAATGATGAAGACGATTTGGGAACAATTACCTTTTTGGGTTTCATCCTTTGCGGGAGGTAGCCTCGGGGCTTTCTCCGTGGCAACATGGCAACCTGCGTTTTGGTGCTATTTGATACTGCTCGCTTTGTCTGTAGTTGTAAATGAGGGCGATTCGAAACAGCTGGCTATTGGACAAAGGCATTTTATATGGGTTGCCAGTATCGTACTTGTCTTAATACTCGTGCTTCCGTTTCGGGCTTGGTCTGTTAAGGTCGACGGCAGAAGCGATATTATTCAGGGTGTGCAAGGGCGTTATTATTTCCCATTCATGCTACTTCCCTTAATATGTGCTCTTAATCAGAGAAATGAAATCGTTAAACAGGGGTGTTACTTTAAATATGGAATGGTAATTGTGAGCATTTTGTTTTTAGATTGCATATCAATTCTTATAACATTCCTTTAATTATAGATAGTACTTTAGACAGCGATGGAGGTTTAGCTTGTCAAGTCGATATAAAGAACTTCTGAACAATATGAAGTACGTCTATTGCGAAGAAGGCGGAGTTGAGGTCGCGAGAAGACTTGCTCAGCACGTTGGTTCATCTTTAAGGCGTTTGTCGCCTAAGCTTGGTCATGGCTATGATGGGATGAGCGACTTTGTCGACGTCCTATTCATTAACGGCTGCGATTACTCGGTTCCTCATCCTATTAGATATCGCGTTGATCATCAGGCGGAGCAACTGGAGGCAGTAGGTATATCCACCAAGATTATTAATGCTTGGGAGATACATGAGGACTATGCACGAATAGCTCGCGTCTTCGTGATTTTTAGATGTCCATATGCCGATGTCATCGGGAATTTCATCAATCTCGCTCATTCATTAAACAAAAAAGTATATTTCGATATTGATGATCTTGTTATAGACACAGTCTATACAGACTCTATTCCTTTTGTTGCCTCAATGGTTGGCGAAGCCCGAGCTCAATATGATGATGGGGTTCGCCGTATGGGAAAAACTCTTTCGCTATGCGATGGTGTTATTACTACGACTGATCAGCTCGCTGCTGAGCTTTCGAAGTATTCGCCAGTGGTTTTTATCAATCGCAACGTTGCTTCTGAAGAGATGCTCTACTTCTCTGAAAGGGCTGTTTATGAGCGAGATCAGTTGCCATATATGAATCGTGATGAGGTGAAGTTTAAAGACAGACATAGGTGGAAATTGTCAAAGGAGAGACTGTCTAAGCGGTCCGGTTTTTCTCTGGGGTATTTTAGTGGCTCAATTACCCATAACGATGATTTCGAGATGATTCTTCCCGTCCTTGTCGATTTCATGGCCAAACATAACGATGTAAAACTCCATGTTGTTGGAGAGCTAGATCTGCCTGAGCAGCTTAAGCCTTTTGAGGACAGGGTTGTTAAACTGCCTTTTTCTCCCTGGAGACACCTTCCCAAGATGATTTCTCGGGTTGATGTCAATCTCATACCACTGCGGGACACCATTTTTAATCGAGCTAAATCGGAAAACAAGTGGGTCGAAGCAGCCCTCGTCAAGGTTCCCTCTATTGCAAGCAATGTTGGTGCGCTTGCTGATTCCATCCGGAATGACGTCGATGGAGTTCTCTGCGACAACACTGAATCTTGGTCGCGCGAGTTAGAGAATCTGTATTTCGATACGAAACGCCGCAAGCGGATTGCGGAATGTGCATTTGAAACTTGTAAATATGAGCACCTTACTACCACTACAGGCATGAAGCTTGCTGAGTTTATCAGGAGCTCTGAGACTGAGAATATAGCCTTTGTATTTCCAGGAATGACTATTTCTGGGGGAGTTCTCGTTGGCATTAAACATGCGGAGATTCTTCAAAGTAACGGAATCGACGTGACTTTAATTGCTCCTGAATTTCCTGACGATAAAGAGGGGAAGATTGGTCGTTGGGTAACGACGACGGATGGTAAACGTCTTCCTGTGTTGTACTGCAAAGATGCCGCGATGCAAGGCAAGTTTGACAAGATGGTTGCTACTATGTGGCCCACGGTAGAATTTGTAAATAATTATTTCAATTCTGACCAGTCGTACTATCTTGTTCAGGGTTATGAGACCGATTTTTACCAGGCGGATGCTCCGGATCGTTTTAAATGTAGTGCTACGTACGGTTGGCACCCAAAACTAACTTATTGCACGATATCGAAGTGGTGCGTTGACTGGCTGAATCGTATTTACGATAAACGGGATGTCAGATTTGCTCGCAATGGCATTGATCTTGATTTATTTAGCGAGACAGATCGGGACTTTGGCGGTAAGGTTCGCATTCTCATCGAGGGTGATTCTTCAAGCGAATATAAGAATGTTGACGAGAGTTTTAGAATCGTAAACCTTTTACCACCCGATAAGTACGAGATTTGGTATTTATCCTATAAGGGCGAGCCTAAAGACTGGTATAGAGTGGATAAGTTCCTCAGGGCAGTTCCGCATGAAAGTGTGGGGGATGTTTATAGACAATGCCATATCTTACTCAAGACGAGCGTCCTGGATAGCTTTTCCTATCCGCCTCTGGAGATGATGGCGACTGGCGGTTTTGCTGTTGTGCTCCGTAATGGTGGCAATGCCGAATTCCTTGAGGATGAGGCTAATTCCCTTCTCTTTAATAAGGGAGAGGATGAGAAGGCCGCTTCTTTGATAAATAAGCTTTCATGTGACAGTGAGTTGCGCAACAAGCTAAGAGCTAATGGGCTCAAAACTGCACGGTCTAGATCCTGGGTTAATATCCAAGATGAGATTCTAGATTTGTATAAGTAATCTGAATATAGCCCCGACATTGTCGGGGCTATATTCTTAGCTCGCATATGAGGGGTTTGCCGAAAACGGGTCATCCCAGTTAATGCCGGAATGATTGGCAAGCGATTCTTCAATAGAAACGGCGATTGGGCTTATGGGCGTTTTCGACAGTTTCTCGCAGAGCAACTCTGTGCAATTGCGGACTCTGACCCCGTAATACCTATCAAGCGCAATTTTTCGTGCTTGTTGACTCATCGTTGCCTTAGTGAGTTTGCTGACATATAGCTCCCTCAGCGCATTTACCCACTCTTCTCGAGTCGTACAAACATATCCGCTCGCGCCATTATCGATTGCCTCAGCGTAGGCGAAAGAGTTGCTGGCGCATGCTGGGGTTCCCATCAATCCAGCCTCAAATACCTTCAATCCGCTCTTACAGTTTGTAAAGTTATCTATTACTAAGGGAGCGAGGACAACATCGACGGAAGCCTGCAGATATTGGAGCGTTATATAGTCAACTACCGGTAGCGGTATTAGGGAGCCGGACTTAAGGAGGTCGTAAAGCTCTGGGCCTAGGTTAAAGCGTCCCCCAAGTACGAGGGCTGAGTCGGGGTGCTCTTTGAGAAATGATATTATTGAATCTTGAATTAACTCAAAGTCCTCTTGGTGACTTGATGTACCGCTAAAATATCCGATTAAGAACCGGCTATCCAACGGCTCCTGACGTTCTTTCAGGATGTCTAGCGCTATTTCTACCTGGTCAGCATTGAGCGATGATTGAATCACGTAGACGGGCTTCTTTGTTTCGTTGGCGACTTGCGATGCAAAAAATTGGTTCGGAACCACTATGGCATCGCATAGCTCGCTTGCCAGTTGGAAACGAGTGCAGGTGCCGGTCCAAAAATCTCTTTCGAACTTGCTGTTCTGGTCAGTTGCCATAGCTTGAATTATTCGGGGGGCCTTCCGTGCGCCAAGAGCATTGTCATCAATGAAATAGCCCATGGGAATCGATGCTTCCTTTGCGAACTTGGCCAAGTTTAGGAGCTCAGGTCTGATTCTGCACCTGATGAGCATGATTGCAGAAGCAAGGCCTAATAGATCTCGAGCTTGGGCCAGCTCGTCTACAAACACATGAGTGGCTCCCCATTTGTTTGAGGTCGCTAAATGCTCCTCGAGATTTGCTCCGAAATAGCGAAACGTTGCGTCATCGCCGCAGTTGCGTTCATAGACTAAAATCAAGAGATTCTTTCCCCGGGATTTTACGAGCTTGGCTTCATTTTCCGCTTGGCTATAGGCTCTTGTTTTCCATGGACTCGTAACCTTGACCGCCGTTGTCTTCAAATCGAATCCTCGGCTGTTGAGATAAGAAGAAATCCATATCTCTTTTGCCGATTCAGCCACTGGGCAAATATGGTCAAGGTCGCACGGGATGCCCATTAATTGTTCCGCGAGCTTGTAGCCCGAAGTTGCGGTTGTGTAATAACGTTCAGCATAGTTTTTTGCTCGCAGGCCGATCCGGAGTCGTTCTTCTTTGTGCTCAATCAGGTCTTCTATTGCAGCCAACCATTCGCTGCGACTTGAACAAAGAATTCCTGTTTCGCCGTTGCTGATCGCAGCTGCGAAGGCTCCATAGTTCGATGCGATTGTCGGCACGCCAACAAGCGATGCTTCGGTCCATTTGTTCTCTGATTTCGCTTCATTGAACAAGGTCGATTCGATGGGGGCAAGATTAATATCAACACTTCTAATAAGGCGAGGGAGTTCGCGCCAATCAACCTTTTCGGCTCGGATGATTCTGTCGTCGTACTTTTCTAGCCCCTCTGGGAGCGCGAGATCTCCGACCACCTTTAGGCACACATTTGAGTGACGGTCAAATACATCTGAAAGTACGGGAATAATCTGTTCGAAATCGGCATTATGCGTCATGCTGCCACTGAAGTAGCCAAGTACCGTTTTTGAATCACTGCGATGGTCGTCTGCCTCGATTACAATTTTTGAAATACCAAGCATTTCCTCGGAGGCGACGTTGCGGTTGATGAAAACATGTGGAACATATTTATTCAGCTCAGCAGCGAGCCGATCGGTCGTGGCAATTGCGCCGTCGCAAAGGCGAAGAGTCTTGCCAGTGCGTAGAACGCCGTCATTGAAAATGGCCCTGTCTGCTTCGCTCATGGCTTTGACGACGGGGAGCTCATTTGTATAGCTAGTGTCGATTACAAGATCGTCAACATCAAACCAGACCTTTTTCCCAAGATTATGGGCATGATTGATGAAAGCCTCAATCTCTGGGGTTAGGGGGCAGCGGTATACAACGAAAACAGAAGCGGTCTCTGCATCGGAGTCGCAAACCGCAGTGTAGTGGACCTCTCTGGTGCTTATGTTCCAAAGTTCGAGCTGCTCTCTTTGATGGGACACCCTATATCTGCGCAGGGTTGGAAGGTCGCAGCCATTTATAAATAAGACATCGCTTTGAAGCGCACTGCTGTTTTCTGCTCGATTCATTGTTTTCAGAGTTTGCAATCTCTTGCTAAGTCTCGAAAGGAAGTTGTGGAGTGTGCTGCTAGATGATGACATGCAACCTCCCGGCTGGTTTTAAGTTCTCTTGGAGAGCTAAATTTTAGCATCCGCTATATTGTCAGATCGCTACGGGCTTCCTCTTTAACTTGATGCACTCGGCAGGTGTTTAACAATTGGGAATCTGATGGCAGGGCCATTGATGAATTAAACTAAAGTGCATAGCTTTGCCTAACTATCCGGTGATTTGAATAGAGGTGCCCGTATGAGTGATTCGGATATTGCGCTGGCGATCAGGATTGACGATATTTCGCTACTGGAGGCTGTGTTCCAAGCGCAGAAGCCCGTGAGCGATGATGCCAAGGTGGCAATGCTAATCAACAATCCCGAGAATACTTTTACCGTTGACGATGAGTCTCACCGACTCATCCTTCGTTCCGTTGTTACAGTGCGCTATGAGCTTGGTGAGAATGCCGGTGGCGAGAAATCAAACCCCGATTCGTTATTTGGGATGACGCTTGGTATCGTTGCAAGTGCGCCCGCAATGGGGGAAGCCGCCGTGTCTGCACGCCATATGGCGGGTAGCGACGATGCTAAGGCTCGCCGCGATAACAAGATGGCTCATGCATTGCGGCTTGAGGCGATTAAAGCCGGCCACTCCTTTGCGTCTGCTAAGCTCGCTGAGCTAAGTGCTCTCTCTCCTTCTCCGAAGGTGCTGCTTCCTGCGATTGACGCTGACGAACTTCTTCGTGACCTTGAGAAGCAGGAAATCGATCTCCAGGAAAACGAATAGATCGCAGGGTTGTTTAAACACCCTGGGTTGACGAATTGACGCTCTTGGCCTCCCACCTGTGTTTTCCGCTTCATTTCTTGGCTTTAGGCCGTTGAACGTGGCTCCTTGTGGGGCCGACCTGCCTTTATTAGTATCTTTAATTAATCTGATTGTTTCTTTAATGCTTAGTGCAAAGGGGCTATCAATGCGATTGAACATCAGGTCTATGGGCGTTGCGCCTGCGGCTGTAGTTTTAGGTCTCGGCCTTGCTTTTGGGGTTCATCCAGTTAATGCTGCGGCAACGGGCGTTGGCGACGAGCCCTTAAACTCGGAAGCCCAGGTCACAGAACTGCAGAGCGATATGCCGAGCGCTGACAATGCGTCTAATGCTGGCGGCGTTGACTCCGCGAGCAATGGTCCTAATGTTGACGATGCTGTCCCCGAGGATAAGGTGTCTGTGGTTGCGGGCGGCAATGACAAAGATGCCGATCAAATCCCGTCAACTGAAGGTATTCAAAACCCTAAGTCTGAGGAGCTTGATACCGATTCTCCCAGTCATGAATCTGATGCTGCGGAGGAGAATCCTGGCGTTACGGTTTCTGGCGATTCTAAAGATGTTGCCGAGCCGTCTACAGTTTTTACCCCAGGCTGGAATCAAAGCGGCGATGAGTGGTTCTGGTACGACGAGGGTGCATCTGGGCCTCGCAAGGGGTGGCTGGTTACGGCTGCTGCGAGAGGAACTGTTGACGGTGGTCTTCAGAGGTATTGGCTCGATTCCGCTACTGGCGCGCTTTCGTTTAACAAGCTTATTTCTGCGGATGAGGCAGGCTGGTGGGCTTACGCCACGGCGGATGGCTGGGTGGCTCGAGGAAAGTACACGGCGTCAGATGGCACAGTTTACCTTGCCAATAACGATGGCAAGCTTGAGAACGCGGGGTGGCACGTTTCCGCATCGTATGGAGATGGCCTTCAGCGTTATTACGTTGATGGTGCGACGCATGGTTGCGTAGCCGGCTACTCCAGCGATGGTTGGGGCCATTACACCACCAAAAACGGCTACGTCCTTCGTGGGGCGCTTAAACAGGACGGTCTTGTTTACTTGGCCGATAACGATGGCCGCCTCGCGGGTGGTGATAACGGTGGTTGGGTCGTTAGTTCCTCGTTTGGGCACGGGCTTCAGCGTTATTGGATCGACTCCTCATTCCATGCCGCAAAGGTCGGCTATTCGGGGGACGGTTGGGCACACTACACGACTGGGGATGGCTACGTACTGCGTGGAACCCTGAAACAGGATAACAAGGTGTATCTTGCCGATAACGATGGTAAGCTCGCCCATTCCGGCTGGGTTGTTTCTTCTTCTTACGGCCAAGGTCTTCAGCGTTATTGGGTTGAGGATGGCGGTTTCGCGCTCGTCGGTTACTCCGAAAACGGGTGGAAGCATGTTACGGCAGCTTCTGGCTATGTTCTTCGCGGTTATCTGACGTCCGGTGAAGATATGTTTTTTGCCGATAATGATGGTCGTTTAAAAGAAACTGGCTGGCTTGTGACCTCTGGTTTCGGACAAGGTATTCAGCGTTATTGGTTTGAGAACGGTAGGGTTGCTCGTAATAAGTTAGTGAGCGAAGCGGATGCCGGTTGGAATGCATATGCGACCGCGGCGGGGTATGTGCTCCGAGGCAACTTGCGTTACGGATCCGGGCTTTTGGTTGCAAACAACGACGGAGCCCTCCTTTGGAAGGATTCTGAGGGTTGGGTAGTTTCCGGCAGCTTTAATGGTGGGCTGCAGCGTTATTACGTTGTATCTGTGGGTGATGACCTGATGGGAGCCCGTATTGGCGAGTTCTCCGTTTCAGGCAATGACTATTATGGTCGAACGGATACTGGCTACGTCGTTCGTGGCACGTATGTGGCTCCTAATGGAAAGGTCTACAGCGCAAATAACGACGGAGTTATCTATCGCAGCCTTCGGGGAATCGACATCGCTTCTTACCAGGGGGGCATTGATCTTTCCCGTCTGGATACGGACTTTGTGATTGTCAAGGCGACCGAAGGCACCGGCTATAAGAACCCGTACTTTACAGCCCAAGCGTCCAGCGCCGTGAATTCCGGTAAGCTCCTTGGCTTCTATCACTTTGTGGATACGAGTGTTTCTGCCGAGGCTCAAGCGGATTACTTCATTGATGCGATTGCCCCTTACATCGGCAAGGCCGCACTATTCCTCGACTGGGAGAACAATGACGTTAACGGTACGCAGAATCTTTCTGCCGGCCCGGCGTTTGCGAACAGATTCCTCGACCGGGTGTACGCGCGTACCGGCGTCAAGCCGTTGATTTACATGAGCCGTTCCGTGGTCCACGAGTACGATTGGTCTTCCACTGCCTCCGCTGGCTATGGGCTTTGGGTCGCTCAGTATTTGTATAAGTACTACGACTACGACGGGGTGAGTCAGGTAACCGATCCGACCATCGGTTCGTCGAACGGCCACTCTTCGACCGATTTCGGTGCTTGGGGAAGCAAGCCCACGATTTATCAGTACACATCCACGGGCAAAATCGATGGATGGAACGGGTTACTTGACCTGAACACATTCTACGGCTGCAGCGCTGACTGGTCCTTGATGTGCAAGCCCAAGTGGTCTTAGCGTAAAGTGCGGATTTCTCTGAGCTTTTAATTCGGCCTGCTCGCTAAATCGTAGCGAGCAGGCCATTATTACTTGCCGAGCTTGTAGTACGGGTCGAATGGGTTGAAGGCGGGGTTAGAGGACGGATCGTGGAAAATTCGGCCCGAAATGCCCCTTAAAAAGCCTGAGTCGATTCCTTGACGCTCCTCTTCGTCCAAGAGGGTTCTCGTTGTGCTGAGCCGGGCTGTTGCGTAGGGCATATACAGGTTCCTTTTGCCGGCGTTCCATGCGCTGGCAAAGGCGTCGAGCATGGACTCGGTGCTCGGAGCCATCTGCTTGATTCCAAGCTCCGCTGCGATATCCATTCTGACGAGACAGCACTCCGTGTTGCCCACAACTGCGTCCATAGGACGCTCGGAGCGGCCTACGAAGCCGCCGTCCTGGCTGGGGAGCAGTGTCAGGAGCTTTGTGACGGTTCCGTCGGGGGCGACGATGGAGTTCGCGTAATCGAAGAGACCATCTGCTCTGATTACCCTGGGGGAGACTGAGAACACGCCGTTTCTAAGGGCGTGCTGGGCAAGGGTCAAAAGGTCGTCCAAATCAAGACAATGATCCGGGGTGATGAACAGTGACAAACGCTTGCTGCCGATGCCGTCCGCGACTGCCGTGTCGTTGTAAGCGCGAAGTGCGGTTAGAGTGATATCGGCTGGAGTTCCGTTGCAGCAGACATTGATTTTGGGTAGGGGGGAGGAGGACTTGAACGAGGCTACGTAGGTGAAGAAAGCCTTTCCACGAGCGACCTCGCCCTCCATCCCGAGTCTGTTCAAGTGATCTTGGATGGCTTTTGCTCCCGCGTCCTGCGCATAGCTTTTTTGCGCAGGGTTGCCGGCGGTTGATCCGGAGTGAATGCGCCAGTGGTAGAGAACCTCTGGTATATGGACAATAGGCTGGTCTAACTCAGCGATTTTGAAGGTCATGTCGTAGTCTTGGGCGCCCTCGACGTCTTTACCCGAGAGCTCAATCTTTTTCAGGAGGTCGTGGCGAACGGTGAGCCAGTGGATGATGTAATTGTTCGAAAGCAGGAAGTCCTCGTTGTAATCCGGCTTTAGCAGCGGAAGAGAGGGAACGTCGTTCTCGTCGATGTTGTCCTCATCGCAGTAGAGCAGGCCGGGCTTGACGTCGGAGTCATTGATTCGCCTCACATATTCGGCAAGGGCATAGGACTCTACGGTGTCGTCATGATCGTAGAAGCTTACATAGTCGCCGGTACAGTGGGCAAGGCCTAGGTTGGTGTTGCCTGTGATTCCGAGGTTCTCCGGGGTTTCGATTACCTTGATGCGGGGGTCCGCGTACTCGTTGAATACCCGTCGCATATCCTCGTCATCCGGCGAGGCGTTTACGATGACGAGCTCCCAATTTCCATAGGACTGGGAGAGGATGCTGTGGATCATCTTTCTGAGGAATGCCGGCGGCGTCTTGTAGGCAGGGGTTACGATGCTCATAAGGGGACCGTCGATCGGTGCCGGCTTAGAGCTCAGCGCCTCACGTCTTTTTTGGAGCCAAGCGGGGTAGTTCTCGTCGACGGAGGCGTTGGATATTATCCCCCCGTATTCCCTGATGGCTGCGCCCTGGAGGCCCCCGCCGATGAAGAGGGAGTCTTTACCGCACTTCACAAGCATTCTGTGCTCTTTAGTGGAAAGCAACAGCGAGTACTCGTCCACGCTCCAGGAGGCGGATGCAATCTCTGCTTTGTGCGTTGCAAGCTTGGTGGGAGATACTTTGCGCATGCCGGTCGGCAGGTGTCCTTCTCCCCGGAAGGCAAGGCAGGCTAGCTTCGAGGGGGACGAGTGCTCCTCTGATCGGAAGCGCAACACATCCCAGTAATACGAGCTCGGGCCTTCGGAGAACTCGCCCTCCGCGCTCCTGACGCAGCGGGCAAGCCTGAGGGCGGTGCCGTTCTTTATCTCGGCCTTGGTCAGCGGCTCCTTGGCAAGGACCGAGCTGATGGTTATAGGCATGTTGCTCCTTGGGAGAGTGGTTGCTAAGTCTACTAAGCATAGCTATAAATCGCGAAAAACCGAGCAATGCCTGCCATTGATTCAGCGCAAGGCCGATGGGCGTGCGAACGCAGAACTCCTTTTCGTCAAAACGCAGAAAATATATTGTTATATGCAGCAACGTTTTATATATAGCTGAAACTCGCTTTGACCTCCTGTCGACTCCGAGCCTATATCGCTCCCTGAATAAAGGGACGCTCGTAGTGAAGATTTACGAGGATTCCGTACTTACGGTCGACGCGAAATGCTCCGTCGTGCGCTATTTGGTGGAGGAGAGTTGCCGCATTACGTTTATGGGCAACGAATTATCTGCCGAGTGCGTGGCCGAACCCGTGGAGCGCCTCGGGCGTCGTGCTGCAATGCCGTTCTAAAAAATCGCAGTGTTCACTGCCACGGCATTATCCACGCTTGCTTGCCCATGGGCGAGGAGGTTGGCCATTTGTGCCGAGCAAAGTATCCAATTCCTTAAGCAGCCGAGTTTTCTTGTTCGACCGTAGAGATCGGCGTGTTCCGACGCGTCGTGCACCGCACCGGATTACATGTTCTGGTTGTAGCATGCTTGCAATCACAGCGTGTTATGACAATCGCGCTCGTGGCGCGCGAGGCTCTGCGGGCGCTTAGCAGCAATGATGACCGGGTGATGTTCGTTGAGCAGGGGCGCGTCTATCTTGGGATGGGCGAGATAGCGGATATGATCGTGCTGCTCGAGAACCTCCACGAGATATATCCGATCGATAATGAGGGGCTTCAGATCGAGGAGCTTTTGCTGGGCGGGAAACCATATGAGGTTCGGCGTCAGGGAGTCGTCTCAGCGGTCGTGCGCGGTATGGAGTGGCGGGGGCGAAGATACGAGGCTGTGGGTAGTCGTTCCTTAATAAGATGTAATGAGGAATGATTATCTATGTTTTTGATTTGCTTTGAATATACCCCCGCATATGGGTACACGTTAGGCAAGGGTGGCGAAGGCTCGTTAGACGAAGGGAGTCGTTATGGCTGACGTCAAGTTCTACAAGTGCGCGCATTGCGGGAACGTCGTGGCTGTCCTGGTCGACGGGGGAGTGACGCCCGTCTGCTGCGGGGAGCCCATGGGGCTTCTGCAGGCCGGCACGACCGACGGTGCGCACGAGAAGCACGTGCCCGTGGTCGGACGCGAGGGCGACGAGCTGCACGTGCGCGTGGGCTCGGTCGAGCACCCGATGCTGCCGGAGCACTACATCCAGTTCATAGCCGTCGCGTGCGAGAAGCGCCTGCAGGTTGCGCACCTGAAGCCCGGCGAGGCTCCGGAGGCCGTCTTCCACGTGCCTGAGGGCACCGCGGTGACGGTCTATGAGCTCTGCAACATCCACGGGCTTTGGAGCACGGAGGCGTAGCCGACGTTCTCAAAGTGATCTAGACAAAAGCGCGGCCGGGGGATTTACCCTCCCGGCCGCGCTTCTTCGTTGTGAATCGATGCTTTGATCGCTGCTTACTTGGTGATCCAGAACTTGAGGAGCGGGAAGCTCACGACGACGGCGAGCAGGGTGTTGACCACAGAGGCGATGGTGCTCGCGAGTGCGGCGTCCATGCCGAAGGTGCCCTGGCAGAAGCTTGTCACGTAGCCGGGGAGCACGAGGTTGACGACCACGATGAGCACGGCGAGGATTGCGTACTTCCACGCGGCGTCGCCGTAGCCGCCCTCGGACTTGAAGACCCACTTCATCTGGACGAAGAAGTTGACGACCTGCGCCATGACCTCAGCCACGAGGAAGGTGAGGAAGCCGCCGAGGCCGTTGGAGCCCGGGTCGGTGTAGTTGAAGATGAGGAACTGGAACGGCTGCGTGAGCTGCATCGTGTTGACGAAGAGCGCCGCGCCGCCGGCCGCGCACACGAGGCGCGTGATGGTCGAGATGTTGGACAGCACGTTGAACTTGATGAACTCCCAGATCGCCTGGTGCTCCTCGGTCCATGTCTTAAAGCTCATGATCTGTTTCCTTTCTGGTGGCTACTTGGACGTGGCGTTCTGGACAAGGTTGAGGACGAACTCGACGATGAAGCGGAGGATGCCGATGATCCAGAAGCCGCGGATCTCCATGACGAGGGCGTCGACCATGCGCATGTTGACCATGCCATTGGTCATCTTTGCGAGGGCTCGCAGCGGCATGTTCCAGATGAAGAGGACGTTGAGGTTGGGCTGACCGGACTTGTCGGCGCTCGTCTTCATGGCCTTGAGGACGGCCCACACGAGCCAGAAGATCGGGGAGCGGCCGTGGTTGAGGTCGCGGAAGCACATGTTGCGGCTGATGGCCGGGCCCTCGTCGGGGACGGCGTGGCCCAGAAGCGCCTCGAAGGAGGCGTCGCTCACGCACAGGACGTCGGCGGACTCGTAGGCGGAGACATCGCGGCTCTCGTAGGGGTTGGGGGCGTCGGCGCCCTCGACCTCGACCGTGGCCGTAAGGCGGATGTCGCGGCTGCTCGCGCCGACGCGCAGCTCGTAGGCGCCGGGCTCGACCTCCCAGGCGTTGGTGCGGGTGTTGAAGTAGCGGAACGCCTTGTCGTCGAGCGCGATGGTCACGTTCTTGGACGCGCCGGGGGCGAGCTCGACGCGCGCGAAGCCCTTGAGCTCTTGCTCGGCGCGGAAGATCTGGCTGCCGGGTTTGGAGACGTAGAGCTGTGCAACCTCGGTGCCGGCGACGGAGCCGGTGTTGGTCACGGTAAAGGTGACGCGCTCGGCGGTCGCCTTCATGTCGGAGTAGGCGAAGGTGGTGTACGAGAGGCCGTAGCCGAAGGGGAAGGCGACGGCCTTTCCGGCGGTGTCGTAGTAGCGGTAGCCGACGTAGATGCCCTCGCGGTACTGGGCCTGTTTCTCGTCGGAGGGGTAGGCGGCCGAAGACGGGACGTCCTCCCACCTGACGGGCCAGGTCTCGGTGAGCTTGCCGGAGGGGCAGGCCTTGCCGGTGACAACGTCGAGCGCGGCGCCCGCGCCGGCCTGGCCGCCGAGCGCGCAGTAGAGGACGGCCGGGGCCTTTTCCATCCAGGCGGACTCGACGCAGGAGCCGGCGGAAAGAAGGACGATGACGTTGCGGTTCTTCTCCACGACGGCCTCGAGGAGCTCGACCTGGTTCTGGTTCATGTGCATGGTCGGGCGCTCGGCGCCCTCGGACTCCGCGATCTCGTCGAGCGCGAGGGCCAGAAGGACGACGTCGGCCTTGCCGGCGAGGTCGAGGGCGGCGTCGCGCTTGGAGTCGTTCTTTCCGCCGTGGCGCTCGAAGCCGGGCTCGTAGCCCACGAGCGTAAGGCCGCTTCCGTCGATCGTGTCGAGCAGGGAGTCGACCTTCGTGGAGTTGACGGCGGAGCTGCCGGCGCCCTGGTAGCGCGGGGTCTTTGCGAAGTCGCCGATGAGGGCGACCCTGGTGGCGGCGGGAAGCGGAAGCATGGGAGAGGAACCCTCGGCGGGCGCGTCGTTCTTCAGCAGGACGCAGCCCTCCGC
>ERZ1026880.753-NODE-753-length-15611-cov-3.473322_pt1 | contig 15611 bp, 27 predicted proteins | sample MGYA00380170_ERZ1026880 | MGnify/ENA primary metagenome ERZ1026880 (study PRJEB33269, sample SAMEA4719806) | human gut metagenome | biome: human-associated habitat; feature: organic feature; material: feces | place: Cameroon | collected 2013-10 ...
TGGAAGCAATAAACTAAGCGAAATTGCGACAGAAGTTAGTTTACGTCTTATTGAATTACTTGAAGAAGGTGTAAGAAATGCTGAGACCTAAATTTATGGACAGCGAATATTTGGTCAAGGAGCTGTTTAATTTGCATCTAAAAGAAGGTGCGCCTGAGGAAGTAGTAAGAGCTTTTGAGGCGTAGAAAAAAAGCAAGAGGAAAATAGAAAAAAAGGAATATTCTAAAATTGATGGGCGAGTTTTTGTGTATGAGGTTGGAGGTGGATTTGAAATTATTCCCGAGATGGAGTATGGGTTCTGAATTGCTAAATAAAAAAAGAAGGATTCAATGAAACCGAAGCACAAATAAAAGCACTTAAGTATTTATCTAAGAAATATAATTTTATTGTTAAGGAGGTGGCAGAATGAACACAGAGAGAGTAAATGAATATTTCAGACGTTGGCCGAAGGAAGTTTTTGTGGGGCATTATGAGGATGAACGAGATCCCGAAGGCGAGGAAAAGCTTGCGTTCATTCTGGCATCGACTCGAGAAGAACAGAAAGAGATTTTTCGAAGGATGGGAACTCGTGAAGATCGAATAAATACAATGTTTCCGGAGTTGGCATAATGAATAAGGTTAATGAATATTTTGAACGTTGGTCGGTTTCGGAAACAGATTCGTGTTATGAAGATGATAGGATTGACTTGGAACTCCGTGAGTTCATTTCAACACTTACACAAGATGAAACTGCTGAGATTTTAAGAAGAGAAGGCGCTTCGGAAGACGATATAAAATATATACTAGCTTGACCACCGCCTATGAGGATGATGATACATGAGCGTTTTTGAGGAGAATTATTACTTGTACCGAAAGAAGGTCAAGGTGACGCTTTCTGATGGAAAAACGTATATCGGTCAGTGGTGTGAGTATTTTCCGAAAGATGAACAAGGTGAAATACCAAATAAAGAACCTGAGGATAGTATTTTGCTTAAAGAGGTATCTGGTTTTATATTTGATACGATGGAAATTGAAGAATCCGATGTGATTGGTTTTGAAGAGGCTTGAAACTACTAATCCATAAGGGCGGTAGAGTTATGTGTCTAGCTTGACCTGGATAGGTCGTTAAACTACCTTTAGCATTTCCTTTTTCCCTGGAAGGGTTGCTGTTATAGTTAATTGAGTGCGGTGTGGCTCGCAAGCGCATCGTACTTGCCAACGTGGCGCAATGGTGGCGCGGGTGCATCGTAAGCACTAGGTTGCAGGTTCGAGTCCTGTCGTTGGCTGTTTGGTAGTGTTTGACCCACGGGGGCGTGTGTGGTAATATGTGGGTAAGACAAGTAAGCCTTTGACCGCTTTGCCTGTCAGACGGAAATGTTCATAGTGAACAAAACAAAAAGGACAAGAGATGGAGCTCTTGTCCTTTTCTGTTCCTATTTGACGGAAGGCTTAGGCCGTTTTGGCTATAAGGCGTTGAAGGAGGGCATAGAAATCGACAATCAGTATATATGCGCTGAACTACTCCAAATTATTAGACCTAAAAATCTAACGATTGGGGGCAGTTTTTTCATGGCTAAATATAGTTTTGAATTTAAAATGCAGGTTGGTAATGATTATCTTGAAGGAAATGGTGGGTATCACTGTTTGGATCAAAAATACGGAATCTCACAATATTCAGCAGTCCTAAATTGGGTAAACGCCATAACATTTTAGAGACCGAGGGGTTGAAACGGTCTCGAAAAAAGAAAGAATATTCTTTTGAATTTAAGCTTCATGCGGTAGAATTGTATCTATCATGTGAGGGCGCCTATTAGGCATTAATTAACGCGTTCAAATTGCTCTCCTTCACGGCTTGCGAGATGGGCCAATGATTTTCGTGCGGTAGGACCTGATGTGTTAAGATCTCATTATAGAATTATATAATGTGCAAAAAAAGTATAATTACAGTAAAGCTTTGCTAGAATATCTAAAGACCCACGATGCCTAGGGAGGGGGATTATATGGTGTCCTTTGAGTTGATTGATTTTGATGGAAAAGTTTATACCTATAAATATTATCCTGAAATGGATGCAACCGCTCCGGGTGTCATCTCGATTGATAAATATGGAAATCGAGAAATAATTGAGGTTTCAAAAAACGACGTGAAAAACTTATACCTTGGCCACGCCTTTGAAGCAATAGAGCCTGTTCAGGAGCACGGAAGCGCTTTTTGGTGGTAAGGTGGAATAACATGGGGATAATAAATGAGAGAAAACACTTGCAAGGAAAACAAGTAAAAGTGTTTTGTGATGATGGAGAGTGCCTTGAGGGATTTTGGTCAGAATGGTATGACGCTGACGAAATTGACTGGGAGGATGGAAAAGTTCCTTGTGACAGTATTCTTTTGGAAGACATAAAAGACTATTGGGCACCATCTGTTGAAATTTTAGAAACGGAAATTAAAGATATTAAAGAAGCATAATTAACCGCTACCTATATGGTTAGCGGTTTTTTGATGCTCAAATTTTCTTTAGGAGGTAACGAAAATGCATAAGGTAAAAGAAGGCGTGCAAACCACAGATGGAATTTACGAAAAAGTGAAAATCTGGAATGGGAACAGCTACCAAACCGTTTACCGTCCTTTGTATTTTCAACCACCGCCCGGCGCAACAATTATATATGGGGAATGTACGAATCCTAAAAAAGAAAAACTTTGATTTAGGCTAAAAATGGTGTAAAATCGTGTGCAATGTGGTAGAATGAGAGCTATAAATGGAGGTGGGTGTAATGTCAATTGATTTGAAGATAGTTAAACGTAAAGCCTTTATGGAAGGTTTCATTGGCTTTTACACCGGAAAACCAAAAGAGCTTGAGTATACGAAGCGCCCTGAGCATATCACCAGTAGGGCTTTTGCTATGACCGGGAACAGCATAAGAAAGGCTATGGATGATTATGACCGCAGAAGAAGTTAACGATACGAAAGAAAGTTTAGTTGAAGAAATAAAAACGCTTCCTGAGCGCGAACAGCAAGAGGTCATTTCCCAAGTTGTGAGTGTTTTTCAAGGCCCAATTCCACCACCGGAAAGGATGGAGGCTTACAAGCAAGTAGATCCAGCGATTATTGACTTTATTCTTTCTGACGCAGCGGCAAATGCTAAACATATTCGAGAAAGCGAAATGAAAGAATTAGAATGTCGTGCGACTTATAATTTGAAAGGCCAGAAATACGCTTTTCTTATAACCGGTAGTTCTTTAGTTTTGTGTGTATTGTCTGTTATTTTCTTGAACAATACCACAGGTAATATTTTATCTATCATCTTTGGCGCGACTGGTGTAACGCCAATTATTACAACATTTATCGATAATATGAAAGCTATTTTTAAGAAATAAGGTTTATATAGGCTCACAACGATGTTGTGGGCTTTTTTGATGCTCAAATGAAATTGGGGGTTGACTTATGAATAAGCCGTATCTTGCTGAAGATGTGAAGTGTATTACGATAGAAACGGATGAAAAAAAATCCTATAACCATCGCCGTTGTGGATGACGTGTTGTCACCGAAGGATGGTTATAGGATTCGTGTTAGCTTTGAGGGTGTAGATTAGCTGTTGTAAATCTCTCTTCTATGGCCGACTGTGAGAGCTAGGATGACGAGTTTATCGTCTTGGATGTCGCAGATAAGGCGGTAGTCGCCGATGCGATAACGCCACTGGCCTTTTCTATTGGCGGTAAGTGCTTTGCCATGCTGACGCGGGTCTTCACAGTCTGAAAGATTTTTATCAATCCATGCTGCAAGCATTTTTTGTGTATAACGGTCTAATTTTTTGAAATCTTTATCAAAACGCGAGGTTGTTTCTACAGTGTAAGTCATAAGTCTAACTCCTTACGGAGTTCAGAGAACGGTTTGCTTTGTTTGCCACTTTCGAGGTATTCCTTATAGGCTTGTTCCCCAACGGCAATATCATACTCGTCTTCAACTTTTTCAAAAAGCGCACGTTTGAAGGCTTCACCTAGGGACATGGAATGTAATTTGGCATAGCTTTCAGCAATGGCACGCTCTTCTTGGTTCATTCTAATGGAAAAGCTCATGACACTCTCTCCTTTCTGTAATACATTGTACTACAGAAACAAAGAAAAGTAAATAGGGGGTTGACTTATTGAGGCTCATTTAATATATTATAAATGTGGCTCGATAAGTGAGGTGATAATGATGACGCCAAGAATGGGACGACCACCAAGTAATAATCCTAAATCGGTATCGCGTAATATTCGTTTGGACGCAGAATGCGAACAGATTCTGAATAAGTACAGTTTGCAAGAAGGCATTACCAAAGCCGAGGCGATAAGAAGAGGAATTAAAAAGTTGGAATCGGACATAAAAAAATAGCGATATTCGCCCACCGACCAAAGTTAACGAATATCGCAATGAAAGGACAGAATTCTAAATGAACGCTGTCTGCAACAGGGACGTCCCTGTATGAAATATTCTATCATACAGGGAACATCCTTTCAAATCGAAAGGAGAAATTTCAATGAACACAGTTTGTATTGTAGATCAACCGTTAGAGGTTAAAGAATGGCAGGGTCAAAGAGTAATCACATTCAAAGATGTTGATAAAGTGCATCAAAGACCCGATGGAACTGCAAAAAGAAATTTTCAAATGAATAAAAAGCATTTCATTGAAAATGTGGATTTTTTCAACGCAAAGCCCACCGTTGACAAAAAGAACGAAAATCGTACTTTTAACATTCCAATAAGGGGATTAACGCTTCTCACCGAATCAGGCTATCTGATGCTAGCCAAATCCCTAACCGATGACCTTGCGTGGGATGTGCAGCGTGCACTGGTGAATAACTACTTCCGTGGGCGTCAACCGGTGCAACAGCAATTACCTGTTCCGCCAACACGCAAGACGTGGAATGGTAACCCGGTGATGACCATAAAGGACGTGGCACAGATGACCAAATGCGGTCAAAGCGAAATTAGATATTGGCTTGACCAGTGTTTTGCTTGTGGTGTGCTTTTGTCTGGGGAATATTTGGTGAGATACAAGCAAGAGAATAACATCAGCGGTTATTCGGGAAGTAAGTTGATCGTGCTATATCGTCACGATGTGGAATCGATTTTACTTAAATCAGGAATTAAGGAAGATTTCAAGGTTTGGCTTGATGGTTATTTCATACCAACCTGTGCAATAGGTCATGGCGATATGCGATTTGCCGTAAAGCAAGCAAGTCTGTTGTACAAGATTGCCAGAGAGATTAAAGATCCTGTGGTGAAGGAGATGAATCTTAAGGCGGTGACAGCGCTTTTGATTGATATTGGTCTTTGGACTGAGAAGCACGCAGGGTTTAATGGGGTGACAGCCAACTGGGACGAAAGTTCGTTAGAAGGTTGGAACAAAAGACAAGTAATGCTTAATGCAAAACGCTATTGGCCTTTGGATTAAACAAAAATAATGACGGTAAACCGTCCGACCTGGATATGTCGTTAAACTGTCTTTTTCATTTACTCCCTTTCTTCTCCCTTTTGATATATGGCGGTATGAGCCGAACCGCCATAATGCCGGTATGACGCAATAGGTAGCGTAGCTGATTTGTAATCAGAGTGTTACGGGTTCGAATCCTGTTACCGGCTTTACGTGGGCGCACGTAAAACGCAAAATCACAGCGCCAAGGAGAAGGCGTTAAAAACTGTAATGATAATAGGAGGTCATAGACTTATGAAACGTGAATTTTTAACAGAATTGGGTTTGGAAAAGGAAGCCATTGATAAAATCATGGCTGAATACGGCAAGGATATCAATGCAGAAAAGGAAAAGCTAACAGCTTTAGAGAAAGAGAAAAACGCACTTACAGAGAACTTGCAAGCTGCAAACGCAACCATTGACGGCTTCAAAGCAAAAGACCTTGATGTTGAAAAGGTGCAAAAGCTTGCTACCGAATGGCAAAAGAAGTATGAAGCTGCAGAACAGGCAAGAGAACAACAGGAACGCAATAGCGCATTGATGCAAGCACTCGACAAGACAAACACACTTGATGCAGATTTGCTAAAGTCTTGCATTGATATGGACGCACTTGTTTACAAAGACGGGAAGTATATCGGACTCGATGAACAATTAGAATCCATCAAAGAAAACAAGCCGTATCTGTTTGATTCTGCTAAACCAAAAACAACCATCAAAGGTGCAAAAATCGGAGACCCATCCGACCTGAGCACAACCGGTGGAGAACAAGTTAACTTTAAGGAAATGACCTATTCAGAAATCGTTGATTATGTGAAACAGCATCCAGAATCAGCGGAACTTTTAAGCTAAGAAAGGATTGATTTAAATTATGTCTACTTATTTTGACAGCAAAACATTTAACCCACAGGCGTTTGGTACCTATGTTGATGCTATTCCAAACCTTAACAAGAACCAATTAGACCAAAGCGGGGCGGTAGGCGTTAACCTTAACGCAAGAAACGCACTCAATACCCAAACGGGTTCCTTGTACGCTCGTATTCCGTTCTTTAGCCACATTTCTGCAAAGAACAGCCAAAACAACGATGGCGCTACCAATATTCAAGCATCCACCACTTCCACCTTTGACCAAGGGTTTATTACTGCATCCAGAATGGTGTCCTGGACTGAACGTTCATTTAGTACTAACATTACCGCAGGTGTAAACTTCATGGATCATGTGGCTAGTGAAGTGGCATCTGTGTATAAACCACAATTGCGTCAAGGCATGCTTTTAGCAATGCTCAAAGGTGTGTTCTCCATGACCACAACCGGTACCAAGGCGCATCAAAAAGAAGCAAAGCTCTTTATGGATAAGCACGTTACCGACATTTCCACCAACAAAGACCAAACAGGTTTTGTGGGGCCGGCTACACTCAACAGTGCTATCCAAAAGGCTTGTGGTGACAATAAAAACGCCTTCACTTTGGTAATCATGCACAGCGCTGTGGCGACTAATCTTGAAAACCAAAAACTTTTGGAATATATGAAGTACACCGACAAGGACGGTATCGAACGACAACTGAACATGGCAACATGGAACGGCCGTTTAGTATTGGTTGACGATGAAATGCCAACCCAAGATGTTACAGATACTGACCCACACACCAAGTACACCACTTACGTATTGGGTAACAGCGCTTTGATTCTTGACGATATTGGCGATTCTGTTCCTTATGAAATGGACCGCAAACCTGAAGTAAACGGCGGTGAAGATACCTTGTATGTGCGTGACCGCTTTATTTGCGGTGTGAATGGTATTTCCTTTGAAAAACCAGCATCTATTACAGCTAGTGCGTCCGATACCGATTTAGCTACCGGCACTAACTGGGAAATTTTGCACAACGAAACAGAAGCGCTTTCCCACAAGGCCATCCCTATCGTTAAGATTGTATCCAGAGGCTGATTATGATTTGCCCAATGGAGCAGGTAGCTGCAGATGCATCAAAATTGGTGGAGCTTATTCCACTATATTTTGATGCTGCAGATTACCCCAACGTTGACGTTGCAAGCGAACAAACCAGAAAAGCAATCACAAGACTTTTGTTTGATTTTTTAGATGATTGTAACCGTTGCGATATCCCCGATGACGCAAAAATACCTTTTCTCAGCATTGCTATGCAGTACATCGATATTCAGCATTTTCACAACAGCGTGATTGATGATACGGTTGTCGGCACATTGAGCAAAGAAAAGCCCACGCAAAGCGTTTCCATAAAATCAACGTCCGTTACGTACGGGAAGTCAGAATTTGAATTAGCAAAAGATGATGCAAAAATCTATTATGCTGATTTAGTAAAAGCCGTTGAGCGTGATTGGAATGAGCTTGTGGCAAAGCATAGAAAACTGAGGTGGTAAACATGATTGATTTACTGGCACACGCAAAAGCCATTGAAACCTTGTACGATGCTAAAGCCACAGTTTACGGCATTAAAAAAGGCAGTGCATTTGAAGGTGCATCGCCTAATATTAATGCCAAGTATCCGGATACGGACACACCGCTTTATGTTGATATCCCTTGCTACTTTGAGACAGAAAGTGTAGGCGCCATTGGTGGCGACATGCCACAAGTCACTATGAAATACACGCTTATTTGTCCTGATACCTATGATATCCCTGAAGGCGCTTATATTAAGTTAAGCAAGTATGGGCATGAAACGGGGACATACAAAGCGGGCGTGTCAGATCATCGTGGTTCGCACCAAGAAATCAATTTGCAGGAAAACAGAATGGCGGTGGTCTAGTGGATATTGAAGTGGATTTGAGAGAGCTAGACGCCTTTGTAGCTAAATTTGAAGAACTGGGGCATACGCCATACCGATTTTACAGAGAAACGGCACACGAGTTAGCTAGTAGATTAATCGAGCTAGCCATTATGAAAACACCAACAGGTGTTTACCCCGTATCTTCGGGACGCAAGGGCGGTACTTTAAAACGTGGATGGACAGCAAACTCACACAAGCAAGCTGCAAGCGGTAGCGGTGAACCTTCACCGTCACAAGCACATTCTTTTGCTTATACATTGCCGATTAGACACCGCGGTAATGAGTATCAAATAACCATTAACAATCCTGTCGAATACGCAAGCTATGTTGAATTCGGGCATCGCACACGGGGTAACGGTTGGGTAGAAGGCCGTTATATGTTAACGATGTCTGAAGAAGAATTAAAGCATGAACAGCGTGCAATCATCGAGGAAAAGATTGAAGAATGGTTAGAGGTGGTTTTTAGTGGAAAATAACGTGCTGTTGCCGGTCATTAACGGCATTGCAGATGTTTTGAAAGATGTTAACGCAAAGGCACAAATTTATATCGACACCCCGCCTAATGTGGATTCCGCAACAGGTGGGTATTTTTATGTGAAGCCGGTCAATGTAACCAGTGAAAATCTGTTATCTGATGCCGTACTGTTGCATGCAGTTTTTGACGTCATGTACTTCCCCGCCGAATCACAGCTGAATAATAGCGTGGTTTTGATGGACGCTTTATACAGCTTGAATATTGCGTTGAGACACATTTATCCAGCCAACAACGTAAATGGTCAATACATAAAGGAACGGATGAAAAAAGGGCAAGTATTAGAATCCAAAATTGTTGACGGCGTTGTGCATACAACCGTTAGATACGATTTGTATTTAGACATCGAGGAAAAGATAGAACTTGTCAGAGATGTATTTTTTATTAATGAATAGGAGGTAGGTATCTATGGCCTTTGGTGGCGGTTTATATACCGAACAAAATAAAGTATTACCGGGTGCATACCACAAGTTTTCAAGCGAAAACACAAACACAACCGTATATGCGGAACGCGGTTTAGTTGGTCTTATTACTCCAACGGATTGGAGTGACGGCGAACTTACTAGATTGGTAGTGCCCGCGTTAGAAGTGGATCATGAAGGGGCTTATGTGTGGCCACGCGATGCAGTAAAGGCATTGGGCTATTCTGCCAACGTTGATGCGCCCGATAAATATAACGGCCTGTCCGATTTAGCAAAATTCGCCCCTGTTTTTGTACGTGAAGTGTTCAGAAATGCGGTAGGTTGCTTCGTCTATCCTTTGTTAGGAAGTAACAAGGCTAAAGCATCTTGCACGCTGGGTACTGCTAAAAAGTACGGAGAACGTGGCAATAAATTAGCGATTACTGTTACCGCTTTACAGGACAAACAATTTAACGTGATTACCCTATTAGATGGGCAAATTGTGGACGAACAAACAGTTAGTGCATACAACGAATTGGTTGATAACGATTTTGTTGCATTTGATAAAGAAGCGACACTTTCCGCCACCGCTTCTATGACTTTTAGCGGTGGGTTAGCCGGTACGGTTGATGCTGCTGAAATTGAATTAGCAGTAGAACGTTTGGGCAGTTATGGCGCTAATATCGTTTGTCCAATGCACAAATTGACTGATACCAAAGTGTTGAATGCGGTCATTACCCAAAACGAAAAATATGGGCATTGGATGCAGATGATTGGCGAACACTCTAAAGGGTTGGTTCCATCCGGTGGGTCTGAATATCTCATCGCGCCCGATGTAGCAAACGACAAAATCAATCTCATGCTTTTATTCCCGTATATTGCGGGGCTAGAAGCAGCTTGTGAATTGCGTACTGAAATTGCTAACCGCTCTTTGGACAGTGAAATGCTGCGCTATCTAATCGACAAAGAAGGCATGAAGCCACCAACACAAGAGCAATTAGAACTGGGCATTAGAGCCGGTTATATGATGCTGCATACCGTGGGGAACGATTGGCGCGTGCTTAATGATGACAACACATACATTAAGTACACACCGACGAAAGATAAGAATTTCCACAAAAATCAAGTGGTACGTGTTTTGTTTACCATGGCGAATGATAGAACGGGTATTTTCATCAACGAATTCGCCAACAAAGCGGGCACCCGTGAACTTGACCGCAACGCTTATAAAATGCGTTTGGTAAAAAGCGCACAATATTTCTATAATATCGGTGCGTTAGCGGAATTTGATACCGCGGATATTACAGTTGAAGCGGGGGAACAAAGCGACGCGTATTACGTTAAGGCGTTCACCCGCCCTAATCTTGCAGTTAATAAAGTGTACCACGATACCGTTGTAGCAGCGTTTCGTGGTTGATAAGGAGGTATAGCATGGCTAGTGAATTTACTTTAGCGCAACGAATGGACAGGGGCGCGGTTGTTAGCGGTAATGAAGCATTAGCTTTGGCAATTTTGCCAAGTGGGCGCCGTTTAATTTTGGCCAACTTCATTAAATTTAAGGCCTCTTTGTCCCATAGCAATTCTAAAGTGCCAATTTTGGGACGACGTAACAAGACCAACAGACGCGGTCAAGGTGAAATTTCCGTCGAAGCGACAGCCCATTATAACTGTAGCACTTTCCGTGAAATCGAGCTTGAACACAAGAAAAACGGTTCCGATTATACTTTTGACTTGCAAATTATCAATAATGACCCCGGTAGTAGTGTTGGCCGTCAAGTTGTTATTTTATACGGCGTGTCATGGGATGAAATCCCGTTGGCGATGTTTGACGCTGAAGCGGATTACATCACCGAGGATTTAAGCGGGACAGCAGATGATTGGGATATGGAAAATGTTTTTAACGAAAACGGATTGAAACAAGCATGATTCCAACACTGCATGATTTTATAGGTGCCACTATTGCAGTAACCGTTGTTCAAATTCTGTGGACAACGGTTACACGTTTTTTATTAGGAGGAAAGAAAATGAATCTTAATCGATTGATGAAACAAAACGTTATTGAACAGGGCAATTCTTTTTATGCGCCAAGCCCACGCTTTACTGAAGAAAACGGCGAACCGTTGAAATGGGAATTGCGTCCGTTAACTAACGCTGAATGCGATGCGTTAACAGAACGTTACACGCAAAAACGTAAGGACAAGCGCGGTTTAGTAGTTGGCGAAGAATTAAACTCTCAGGGCTTTGTTGAAGAAATGCTTTTGACATCTCTTGTGAACCCACCTAGAGAATATTTTGAGAATAAGGAACTTCAGGACAGCTGGTCCACGCCGGAAAAGCCGGTATTCACTCCTATTGATGTGATTAAGGCGATGTTTATCCCCGGTGAATTTGCCGACCTTTGCGCTGAAGTGCAACGCTTGTGTGGTTATGAAATGTTGGCCACAGATGAAATGAAAAATGAGATTAAAAAAATTTTGAAGATGAAGACGACTGGGAATACAAACTAGCCTATGCCCTCTTTTGGGAGCACCACATTCTGCCTCACGAATACGTGAATTTTCCAGCAACCGTAAAGGCTTTTATTTTAGCAGCATACGAAAAACACGGTGAGGATATGAAGCAAGCAAAGAACAGTTAAAAGGCGGTGAATCCGTGTGGCTAATATTTACACAACACTTACTTTGAGAGATAGGGCATCGAATAAATTTCACAACGTTGCGGAAGCTGCTCGACAAGCCGGTAACAAAATCAGAGGCATCGGAACCGCTGCGCAAGCTGCAGGAGCCGGTTACAATGCTCCTATTGCCGGTCAAAGACGATTGAATAATCTGCTTAGTGCAGGACAACACGAAGCAGCAAATTTTTCAAAAGCCTTAGGCCGTTTCGGTGCTGCCCTGTTAGTGCTGCAAACGCTTAAAGGTAGTCTAGCCACGTTCGTCCAAATGTCTGATACTTTGGCAAGCAGTGACGCACGTTTAGCAAACTTAGTGGACGAAACAACAACGCTAGAAGCGGTTACCCAAGGCGTTTTTAATGCAGCACAAAATGCCAGAGGCTCTTATGAATCAATGGCGCAATTCGTCGCCCGTGTAGGCAACATGAGCGGGGACCTATTTTCTAATAACCAAGAATTGATTAAGTTCAGTGAAACACTGAATAAATCTATGGCATTAAACGGTACATCAACGTGGGAAGCTGAAGCTGCTATGACACAGCTATCTCAAGCATTGGCTTCAGGTGTGTTACGTGGTGAAGAACTGAATTCTGTATTTGAACAAGCCCCAGGCATCATTCGAATGATTTCTGACTATATGGGTGTAGATATCGGGCAAATCCGAGCGATGGCAGCTGAAGGCCAAATTAGTGCTGAAATCGTAAAAAATGCGGTATTGTCAAGCGCATCTGATATTGATGCTGCGTTTGAGAAAATGCCATATACGTGGGCACAGCTGTGGCAATCGTTCAAAAACCAAGCCCTTGTTGCAATAAGACCGGTGTCCGAACTGTGGTCAAAGTTAATCAATAGTGACCAGTTCCAAGCCTTGATGCAAAGCGCGATAGTGTTACTAACCTTTTTCGTTAACACATTGGCTGGTGGCATCACAAAAGCGGTAGAGCTGTTTAATTGGTTGTCTCAATTCACAATCATTCGTGCACTGTTTATCAGCCTTTCTGTTGTTATTGGCGTGAAACTTACCTTAGCAATGCTTTCCTTTGCCCGTGTAGGCCTACTATCGTTAGGAAAGCTAATCGTCCAAGCCATTACCGCTGCAGCTGCTTTTGCTTTGGCGCACGCACCATTGGTCCTTACCATTGCTTTATTTGCACTTATAGTTAAAGGTTGTATAGAAATGGGCGTTTCTGTTCGAGAGGTTTTTGTGGGAATCACAGGAACAATTACAGGTACAGTGTATGCCGGTATGGCAGCATTTAAATCCCTTTGGGAATGTGCAAAGGTAATCATGCACAACTTAGGGGAAGTCATCAAAGAAAAAATAGCAGGGGCGTTAAATTGGGTTGCGCATAAAATAAACGATAATAAATTGATGAAAAAGATAGGGGTCAAAGCTGACTATGTTGATTACACAGCGAATTATAAGACCTATGATACAAAAAGCAGCATAGAAGGTGCTTACGAAAAAGGATATGCACTGGGTAGCTACCTAGCCAATAAAGGCGCAAACTGGTTAAAAGATGTTAAAAACAAAGTATTTAACACAGTGAAAGAAAGCTCAAGTTTAGTTGACGGTAGCCAGATCCCAAAGTACGAGGATTTAGTACCGAACGGAGCTGATGCAGACGGAACCGGTGGCACAGCGGATGCATTGGATGACATCGATGATTACACAAAAGAAACAGCAGAGAACACAAAGAAATTAGCGGACAATCTTAAAACAATGGGCTTTGACCTTGCAATGATTAAAGCTATCAACATGGATAATACGATGCGAAACATTGAACAAAAAGTTAAACTGAACATCAATATGCCAATTACAAATGCTGCTGATGTTGACTTAGACGGTTTTGTAAATACCTTTGTGGACAAAATCCAGACTGAACTAGAAAATACATCTCCAATTATTGCAGGAACGGGGGCGCGTGTTTATGGTTGATGACGTTTTTAAAGCTTACACCGAACAGGCGTTAAAGCAACAGACTTACGGTATGCACAGCTTTTATTTTGGGCCAGATTTGAAACTACCGATTGCACCGGGTAAATACACAATAAAAACTGTGAACAGGAATACTACCGTTGATTTAGTGCAAGGAATGCCACTTAAAATAATCAACGACCCCGGTTTAACGGGATACGAATTTGAAGCCATAATCCCTCACGATGTGGACAGTCCACTATGCCGTGTAGCCGAATACGACGGTGAGTTTAAATCACCTCAATACTTTTTAGACCAATTCGAGAAGTTGAAAAACGCGGAAAATGTAAAAGACCGCGTTTTTCAGTTTATGATTATCGAAAATCAAAAATACTCGATGAATATTTCAACGTTATGCACGCTTGAAGATTATAAAATCGTGCAGGACGCCGAAAAGCACCATCTGGACTATATCATAGAATTTAGTTTAGAAAAATTTGTTGATAGACAATCAAGCGCTTTTCGAATCATTAAAAAAGACGATGGAACTTTTGAAGCGATTTCAGAGGAAAGAGCGAAAGAACTTGAAAAGATACAGGCTAACTTAAAAGCAGCATCTGAAGCGCTTAAAGCTGCTTTGTCTCAAGTGGAATTTGCGAAAAACGCTGCAGAGATGGCAGCGCAATTACACAGTAAAGTGACGCCAATTGTTCCGGCGACACAGGATGTTGCAAAGCAAGCGGGCGTTACTGTTGTTGATAAAATCCCGGGGAGGTGACAGCGTGGATGAATTGAACCTCACAAATTTAGATGTTCAGATGGAAATTTACGCAAGCAACGGCACGGGAACGCCAACAAAAATGTACCATCCTGTTTTAATCGATAAAGTACAATGGTCAGGCACTTGGGACTGTAATCCTTCTAAAATGACGTTCACCGTCTTGAAAGACAAAGTAATTAATTATGGGATGGGAAGCAAAGTGGTGTTAAAGCTCCATGGCAAACCTGTATGGGTTGGCTATGTAATGGCGAAAAAACGGAATTCGGACGTGAAAATAGAGAATACCGCTTATGATCAGATTCGGTATCTTAAAAATCCGGTTGTAAAAAGCTTTGCGGGTATGTCTACAGAAAAGGCCATAAAGGAATTAGTTGGAGAGTACAGCTTGCCTATTAGTGAGATAAAGAACATCAAAGAATCAAAGCTTGAAGATATGGTAGTAGACGGTCAAGAAGGTATAGAGGTAGTTAACGAAATCCTGACAAGACACCTGAAATCGACCTATGAAAATCTGAATTTTTACGACAAAGCCGGTGTTTTGACGGTACAAAAATTAGATGATATGCGCATAACTAACCAGTTTTTTACGCCTATGGAAATGTCAGATTGGGAATATTCGTCAGGTATAGAGAATACATACAATAGCATCATCATTGACGAATTGGAATTTGACGGCGAAACACACATGAAATATACAAAAGTTGAGGACGAGGAATCTATAAAACGTTGGGGGCTTTTGCGATTCATGGACAAATCCAATGAAGGTGGAGACTTGCCAAAAGGTAAAGCCGAAGCTTTGTTAAAATTACTGAACCGTGAAAACCGCACATTAAAGCTAAAAAAGGTAAGAGGCAACAGTGAAGTTTATCCTGGTTCCTTGGTTGCGGTTAAATTACCGCTGGGAGACATGAATCTGTGTAGCTGGATGGTTGTTAAAGAAGTTGTACATACCATCGACAGTACGGGCTATTGGATGGATTTGACGGTGGAAAATAGCGAACTTGGTTTTGCTGACCCTGTTTCTGATACGCTCCCTTTATGAAGGACAGTGAAATAATAAAAACACTGTCATCATGA
>ERZ1026880.755-NODE-755-length-15601-cov-3.376110_pt1 | contig 15601 bp, 11 predicted proteins | sample MGYA00380170_ERZ1026880 | MGnify/ENA primary metagenome ERZ1026880 (study PRJEB33269, sample SAMEA4719806) | human gut metagenome | biome: human-associated habitat; feature: organic feature; material: feces | place: Cameroon | collected 2013-10 ...
GTCGGGGCCGGGCACGCGGACGCCGAGGCGCTTGCCGTCGGCGTCGAGCGAGAACCCGTCGTAGGGCGGGCGCACGCCGGGGTTCGCGTCGAGCATGTCGTCGATCATGGCCTGGGAGCCGGATGGGAACGGGTCCATCTGGGCCTCGAAGGCAAGGTGGGCGGAGTCGGTCTCGAACTCGAGCCTGATGCCGGCGGTGCAGGTGGCCATCTCGCGGTAGAGGCGCGGGTGCCAGGCCGCCATGCCGCCGAGCTCGCGGACCTGCGCGGCGGTGAAGCGGCACGGGACCACCCTCCCCTGCCCGTCAAGGCGGGCCTCGAGCGCGCCGAGGATGAGGTCGGCGGAGCGAGCGATCTGCGTGTAGTCCACGTTACCTCCCGAAGACTTCCTCGAGGACCTTGAGGACGCCCTGCTCCTCACAGGGGGCGCAGATGAGGTCCGCGATCGACTTGAGCTCGTCGGAGGCGTTGCCCATGGCCACGCCGACGCCGGCGAGGCGCAGCATATCGGCGTCGTTGCCGGCGTCTCCGAAGGCCATGACCTCGGAAGCGTCGATCCCGAAGGCGTCCATGAGGACGCGGATGCCCGTCGCTTTCGAGACGTCGGGCTGCACGACGTCGAAGTAGCCGAACCCGCCGCCGAAGCCGGAGTCGACGACGTTGACCGCGGGACCCGTGGCGGTGTCGAAGAGCTCAACCGAGCGGGCAAGGTCGCCCTCGCCCACGCGCGACCAGTACATGAGGACGTCGGTCGTCGGGGCCTGCTCGGCGAGCGAGTCCACGTGGCGCATGTTGTGCGAGTACATGGTCATCTCGGCGACGAAGTCGGCGTCGGCGCCGCGCTCGACGAAAGCCCCTCCCGCGCAGACGGCGCACAGCGGAATCTCGGGATGGGCGGCGTGCGCGGCGAGCACATCGGCGACGGCGTCCGGAGACATCACGCTGACCTGCGCTTCTTTGCCCTGCGGCTCGACGTAAGCGCCGTTGGAGGCGATTATCGAGATGCTCGGCGCGAGCTCGCCGAAAATCTCGGCGACCTGGAAGCTCTGGTTGCTCGTCGCGACGGCGAAGCGGCAGCCGGCGGCGCTCATGCGCTCGAAGACGGCGCGGAAGCGGTCGCGCGAGAAGTCCTCGCCGCCGAGGTCGAGAAACGTCCCGTCCTCGTCGGTGACCACGAGCTTGACCAGGTCCTTGTTTATCACTGTGTTTCTCCTTACATAGAGTACGCGCACGCAAGTTTATACTAGCCGGGCTTAAACCCGCTCAGAAAGGCGATTCATGACCAAGTATCTCCGCTTCATGCGACACGGCGCGACCGAGCTCAACGTGGCCAACTGCTGGCAAGGACACGCGGACTCGCCGCTGACCGAGCTCGGGTGCCGCCAGGCCGCCGAGACCGGCGAGCACATCCGCCAGGCGGGGATCGAGTTCGACGCGATCCTGTGCTCCCCGCTCGGCCGCGTGATCCAGACGCTCGAGTGCGCGCTGCCCGAGCGCGCGGCCCAGGGCTTTGAGACGAGCGAGGGCATCATGGAGATGTACTTCGGCAGCCTCGACGGCAAGAAGCACGTCGAAGGCCATCCCACGAGCCCCTTTCTCGACAAGTTCCTGGCATACGGCGGCGAGGCGGAGGACGAGGTAGAGCGCCGCGTCTGCGCCGCCCTCGACGAGCTCATGAGCCGCCCGGGCGTGCACAGCGCGCTCGCCGTCTCGCACGGGACCACCGGCCGCATCTTCCGCAACCACTGGGCCGCGCTGGCCCGCGTCGAGGCGCCCCGCCACCTGGCAAACTGCAGCCTGTACACCTACGAGTTCGATGAGGACGCCCACACGTTCTCGCTCGTGGACATCTACGAACCCGCCAGCGCCACCAACCCCGAGGACTTCGCGCGCTGACGTGTGGTGCAGGTGCCCTTCTTGCCGGGCGATGCGGCGGGGGCGCTCAGAAACCGCGGGTTCCAGCTTTCTGGGCGGCAAGGGCGCTAAAAAACGCCGAGTCCCAGCTTCGTGAGAGGCCCATGCGCTAAGAAACGCCAAGTCCCAGCTGCCTAAGCGGCGCTGGCGCTAAGAATCCCCAGGTCCCAGCTATCGGTTCACAGCTGGAACCTGGGGATTCTTAGCGAACGCGGGTCCGGAGGAGCTGGGACCGGGTGTTTCTTAGCAGGAGCGGGCCCGAGGGAGCTGGGACTAGGGAATTCTTAGCGCCGGGCGACGCGACGGGGCTGGAACTCGCGATTTCCGCGCGCGGCAAGAAGCGCGCAGGGTTATAGCGGGCGCCCGGTGCCCTTACCAGAGCTCGGCGAAGTGCTCGAGGGCCCGCGCTATGCCGTCGTGGTCGACGTCGTCGGTCACGTAGTCAGCGGCGGCGATGGCGTCGGGCGAGGCGTTGCCCATGGCCACGCCGATGCCGCACATCTGAAGCATCGACGCGTCGTTGCCGCCGTCGCCGAACGCAATCGACTCCTCGGGCGCGATGCCGTAGCGCTCGAGCGTGACGCGGATGCCCGCGGGCTTGCTGCTGTTCGCGGGCACCACGTCGCAGAAGTAGTCGCACCAGCGCGTGGTCAGCACCCCCGGCGCCGCGTCCGTGACGATGTGCTCGTCCTCGGGCGGCAAGAAGGCGCAGAACTGAATGACGTCCCCCTCGAGCGCGCGCTCGACGTCGTCCTCGTCGTAGACGAGCCCGGCGTTCTTCTCGACGGCGCAGACAGCCGGCGTGTGCCGGGTTACGAAGGCACGCTCCTTCCGCAGCACGAGCGCCTCGTAGAGGCCCTTCTTTACCTGTCCCACGACCGTCCGCACGTCATCGGCGGGAATGGGCACCTCGAAGTAGGTGCCCTCGACGTCGTAGCAGCACGACCCCGTGAAGGTGACGTAGGCGTCGAAGCCGTCGAAGCCCTCGAAGCCGTGACGGATGCACGGAGGCAGCTGATACTCGGGACGACCCGAAGCGATGAAGCACTTGACGCCGCGGCTCCGCAGCTCGATGAGTGCCGCCTTGGTCGATGCCGCCAGCTTGTGCGTCTTGAAGCTCAGCAGTGTGCCGTCGATGTCGAAAAACGCGGCCTTGATCATGCACTTCTCCCCTGCAGACGATAGTCACCCGGATCGCATGCCCGCCCCCCCGGCGCCGGACACCCGGCGCCGCGACCAGAGCACGCCCCCAGATACTATCACCCGGCGATGCCGGCGCAGGCAACCGAGACGGCCTCCTCGGGGTCGTCGGTCACGCAGAACAGGTCGGGATCCGCAGCCGAGATCTTCCCGCTGCGCACGACTGTCCCGCGCAGCCAATCCACAAGGCCGCCCCAGTACTCGCGTCCAAACAGGACGATCGGCATCGCGGGCGCCTTGTGGGTCTGGACGAGCGTGAGGGCCTCGAACGCCTCGTCGAGGGTGCCGAAGCCCCCGGGAAACACGATCGCGCCGCGCGAGTACTTGACGAACATCGTCTTTCTTACAAAGAAGTACCTGAACGTCATGCCAAGGTTGACCCACTCGTTGATGCTCTCCTCGAACGGAAGCTCGATACCGAGGCCCACCGAGATGCCGCCCGCATCAAAGGCGCCGCGGTTCGCCGCCTCCATGATGCCGGGGCCGCCTCCGGTTATCGTGGCGATGCCCTTCTTTGCAATGAGCCCTCCGACCTGCCGCGCGTTTGCGTACATCGGATCGTCGGGGGCGGTCCTCGCGGATCCGAACACCGTGACCGCGGGGCCGAGCTCGGCCAGCGCGCCGAACCCGTCGACGAACTCCGCCTGGATGCGCAGCACGCGCCAGGGGTCGGTGTGCAGCCAGGCGGTGTCGGTCTCGGGCTGCAGCAGGTGGCTCACGGTGGTGTCGCGCGGGATCATCTGGCCGCGCATAATCACGGGGCCGCGGCGATAGGTCTCGGCGGCGCGGCGCTCTTCTTCTGTCATTTCTTCTCCTCGGTTAGACGTCACTTTAAAGTACGACTAACCAAGAAAAGCGCACGTCAGCGTCGTGTTAGCGACTCGTCAGCCTTAACGCTCGATGCCTGCGCACGCAGCCTCGACGGCCTTTTCCACGTCGTCGGTCACAAGCAGCCCGTCGATGTCCTCGGGGCTGATGTAGCCGTAGGAGAGCGGCGCCGAGCGCATCCAGTCGAACAGGCCGGCCCAATAGTCCTTGCCCACAAAAACGAGCGGGACCTTCTCGGTCTTGCGCGTCTGCATGAGGGTGAGCTGCTCATAGAGCTCGTCGAGGGTGCCGAAGCCGCCCGGCATCGCGATGGCGCCGTTGGAGTACCAGCTGAACATGGCCTTGCGCACAAAGAAGTACCTGAAGCGCAGGGCGATATCGACCCAAGGGTTGGGCTCCTCCTCGAACGGCAGCTCGATGGAGAGGCCGACCGACCTGCCACCCGCCTCGTGGGCGCCGCGGTTTGCCGCCTCCATGGCGCCCGGGCCGGCGAGCGCCGCGCCGACTGCGCGGGCGCGCTCGTACTCGGCATCGCCCTCCTTGGAGCGCGCCGTGCCGTAGACGGTCACGGCCGGGCCCAGGCTGGCGAGCGCGCAGAACCCGTCGACGAACTCGGTCTGGATGCGCACCATGCGGTGAGAATAGCGCTGGAACAAATCCATCGACTCGGCGGAGTCGAAGCTCAGCCGCTCGATCTTCTTCTTTGCTTCGGACATGGGACCCCCGTCGCCTCGAGCGCCCGCGACGGGAGTGCCGCCGCGGGCGCCTTGTGTTCATGCGATTAGGGTACCCCAGCCGCGCAGGGCGCTATCAGGACGCCGGAGACAGGGTTCCTTTTATTATCAAAAGTGGTAATATTGCGAAAAGTAGGCTTTTTGGGTTTCTTTCTTTGTTTGATGCACGTGCGCAACTAAACGGAACTGAACACGCGGAGGCCGCATAATGGCAGGTATTTTAGGTGTGCTCGATACATGCATGGAGCAAATCGTCGAGGTCGCCATTCTTTTGTTCGAGTTCATCGGAGTTGGAATCATAATCTACTCCGGCCTGCACGGCTTCCATTTTTACTTGAAGCGTTCCCCGGAGACTAAGCTCACGCTGGCAAAGGGCCTCGCCATGGGCCTCGAGTTTAAGATGGGCAGTGAGATCCTCCGCACGGTCATCGTCCGCGACTGGCACGAGATCGGCACCGTGGCCGGCATCATCGCGCTCAGGGCAGCGCTCACCTTCCTCATCCACTGGGAGATCAAGGAAGAGGAGAAGGAGAAAGAAGCCCACTAGCTTCAAGCTTCATGTTCAAAAGCAAAGAGCCGAGACCTCGCGCGGGGTCTCGGCTCTTTTTGAAGCAATCGTCAGCGCTACGGCCGGCTGCTACTTCTTTTTGTTCTTGGCGAGGACGCCGAGAACGATACAAGCGGCAGCAACCACGAGGATCACGACGGGCGCGACGGCGTTGGTCGCGTCGCCGGTCTTGGGCACGATCGGCTTCTTCTGGGGCTTCTGGGCGGGCTTCTGGTCGCCCTTAGGGTGCGCCGGGGCGGTGTAGGTGTTCTTGAACACCGGCGCCTGTCCGTCGACGCTGGCGCTGAGGTGACCCTCACCGTCGTCGGTGACGTTAACGGTCAGCTCGTACGAGGCATCGTCGTAGGTGACGTTGGCCTGGTCGTCGTTGACCTCGGCGATGGTGAAGGTGTGGGAACCGGGCCCTGCGAACTCCACCGGCTGGAAGGACACGGTGCCGTCGGCGGCGTTCTTGGCGGTCTGGAGCTCATTGCCCTCGTTGTCCTTGAGGACGAAGGAGAACTGGCCGTCCTTGAGCGCGGCGCCGTCAAGGACCTTGGTCGCCGAGAAGGACACAGAGGTGGGATCGGCGGCATAGGAGTTCTTGAACTCAATGGCGCCCTCGGACTTCGCCTTGGCAGAAAGCGAGCCGCGGCCGTTGTCGGCGACGTTCACCGTAACGGTGTACACGCTCTTGTCGTAGGTCACGCCGCCGGCGTTGCCTTCGACCTCACGCACGGTATAGCTGTGCTCGCCGAGGTCGTCGCTCGTGTAGTGGACGGCGTTGAAGGTGACGTTGCCGTCGGCGTCATTGGTCCCCTTGCTCACGACCTCGTTGCCCTCGAGGAGCTGGAACGTGAACTCGCCGGCCTTGAGGGCGCGGCCCTCGAGCTTCTTTGTGATGCTCACGTCAGTCGTCACGGAGTAGTCGGTCGGCTGGACCTTGTACGTGTTGACGAAGCCGGCGATCTCGGAGGAGGTGGCGGTCATGGTGCCGTCGCCATTGTCGGTGACGGTAACCGTGAAGTACTTCGCGGAGTCGTTGGTCACGCCGTCCATGGAGCCGGACTCGGTGATGGTGTAGTGGTACTCGCCGGGCTCTGTGAACTTGATGGCGCCGAAGGCGATGTTGCCGGCCGCATCGTTCGTGACGGTGGTCTGCTCGGGCAGCGGGGCGTTCTTATCCTCGGAGCTGATGGTGAAGCTGAAGTCGCCGGGCTTAAGCTGTGGGGGCGTGACGCCGTCCTGAGACGCTTTGACCACCTTGGTGGTCGCGAGCTTCTCGATCGTGGTGTCAGCGGGCTTGTAGGCGTTCTTGAAGGTCACGTCATCGGGCTTGGCAACCTCGGCCACCAGCTGGCCCTCGTTGTTGTCCGTGACGGTTACGGTGACCTGCTTGGCGCCCTGCGTGGTGGCGGTCACGCCGCCGGGGAGCTTATCAGGATCCGTGTCCTCAACGATGCTGTAGTTGTAGACGCCGGCCTTGGTGAAGACAATGTCGCCGAAGACGATGTTGCCGTCCTTGTCGTTCTTGACGGTGGTCTGCTCAGGCAGCGGGGCGTTCTTGTCCTCGGAGCTGATGATGAAGTTGAACTCGCCGTCCTTGAGGGCACGGCCGGTCAGCTCCTTCTTGAACGCGAAGTTCTCCGCGCCGTCGACAGTGACAGGCTTCGCCTCGTACTTGTTCTTGAAGACGCAGCATTCGCCGTCGCCGTACTTAGCGGATGCGGCAAGCTGACCGTTGCCGGAGTCGGTGACCTCGACGGTCACCTTGGACACGTGATCGTCATAGGTGTAGCCGTCGTGGCTCTGGCCTTGCTCGGTCACGCTGAACTCATACGTGCCGGCCTTGGAAAAGGTCACGGCGCCGAACGAGAAGCCCTTGGCCACCCCGTCCTTGGCATCCGAGACGCTCGCGGTGTCGGCGCCCTTGGCGATCTTGACCGCGTCGCCGTAGTCGTCGACGGCAGCGAGCTTGAACGAGAAGGACGACGTCATGTCGTGGCCGGTCAGGGTCTTCTGGCCCTTGATGGCGGTGTCGCCCGAGAGCGTGACCTTGCCGGCTTTGTAGGTATTCGTAAAGGTGCCGTTCTCCACCTTGGGGGTGGCGACGAGCTGGCCCTTGCCGTTGTCGGTAACGGTGATGGTGACGGTGGCCTTGCGGCCATCGTAGCTCACGCCGCCAATGTTGCCCTTGACCTCGGAGACCTCGTAGACGTACGTGCCCGCCTTATCAAAGGTGAAGTCGCCGAACGAGACGGTCTGGGCGTCCTTGGTCGCCTTGGCGGTCCGGCCTTTGGAGGGCGCAGGTGCGTCGCCCTGCGGCGCAATGGTGAACTCGAAGGCGTCGGAGTCCTTCCAGTCGCGACCCTCGAGAACCTTGGTCACACTGACGCCGGTGCTGAGGGTGACGGGCTGCGCCGCGTAGGTGTTGGTAAAGGTCGGGTTCGCGCCCTTGGTGACGGTAGCCACGAACTTGCCGTCCTTCTCCTCAACGCTGACCTTGACGACGTTCTTGTTCTCGTCGTAGGTCACGCCGTCGTGGCTCTGGCCCAGCTCGGTGATGGTGAACTCATACTCGCCGGCAGCCGAGAAGGTGATGTCGCCAAAGGCAGCCTTGTGATCGGCGGTCTTGGAGTCGATGGTGAGCTCGGTGAACTCGGGCATGGTGACGGCGGACTTGGCGCCCTTGGTCTGCTCGAGCTTGAATGCGAAGGAATCGCCGTCGGCCCAGTCGCGGCCGGTGAGGTTCTTGGTCACGGTAAGGTTCGCCGCGCCGCTCAGCGTGCCCGGCCAGGTCTTGTGGGTGTTGGTCACGGTAAGAACGCCGGAGCCCTTGACGGCATCGCTATAGGAGGCGTCATAGCCGTCGACGGCGGCCTCGACCACGGACCAGGAGATCTGGCCAACGCCGGCGGGGACGACGATGTCCTTGGTCCAGCCGTCCTTGGCGTTCAGCTGGAACGGGTCGCCGTAGTTCTGGCCGTCCTTCTGGAGCTGGACGGTCACGGAGCCGGGGAGCTCGGCACCGTTAGTGTTCGCCCACTCCTTCTTTACGGTCACGGTGTCGACCGGTGCCAAGAAGGTCGGGACATCGAAGCTGTCGGACTTCTCGCCGGAAACCTGGTCGTCCTTGCCCGTCTCTTTGAGGACGGTCTTGTAGAAGACGTTGGTGCCATCCCCGTCATTGGAGGGAAGCTCGGTCGCCTCACCGTTTTTGGCAGCCTCATCGTAGGCAGCCTGGCTCGGCGTGACCTTGAAGGTCACCTTGTAGGTCGTGCCCTTCTCGAGCTCGCCGACGGACGAGAGGTCCCAGCTCAGGGTTCCGTCCTTGCCGATTGAAGCGCGAGGAGCGTCGTCCCAGGCCTCGTCGTTCTTCTGGTAGCTCACCGACTCGAGGTCAATCGTGCCGTCAGTGGCGGTGCCCGTCACGTACTCGGAGAGCTTGTCGACGATTCTGACGTCCTTATAACCCGCGGACTTCGTGATGGTCTGGATGATGTTGGCAAAAGCCGCGTTGAGCTTCTCGGAGTCCGTGCCGTCGAACGCGGAGCCGCCGGTGGTCTTTTGCGCGAAGCCGTTCATCCTTTGTTCAGCCTCGGAGCCCGTATAGACAGTGAAGAGGCCCGCGACGTTGGACGGACGCTTGTTGGCCTCGTCGACGGCGTTGTTGAAGTACTCCTCCTGGTAAGTAGTTCCGTTACCGGTACGGTTTCCCCAGCGATCCCTGCCATAGGTAGGCTCGCCATCGGAGAGGAAAATGACGTAGGTGGGAGTGTTGGGGTCTTCCTTCGCCTTCTCGTTCGCCTTGGTGAGGGCGTCGACCCAGTTGGTGCCTCCATCGGCTCGCAGCCCATTGACGGCGTTCTTGAAGTCGGACGCCTGACCGCCGGTGTAGTACTGGCTCGGGATGTTTCCCCGGTCGGAGAACGTCTCGAGCGACAGCTTGACGGTGCTGTCGTCGGATGCGATCAGCTGATCGGCGAGGCTGTTGAGGGCCCCCTTCGCGACGTCGAGGCGCGTCTTGCCCGTCTCTTTCCCAACCTTGTGGTACATGTCGCCGGTGTACTTAACCTCTTTGCCGTTTGCGTCGAGGTAGTAGTTGTAAGCGCCAAGCCCAAAAAAGCCCCAGTTTCGCTCCAGCTTGACGGGTTCACCGTCAACCATGCCGTAAGTGCCGTCCCAGTCGTACTTGTCGGTCTTCTCGAGCGAATACGTATAGACTTTGCTTTTCATCGAGCCAGAGACGTCCTGCACCACAATGACGTTCGCGCTCGTCTTGGTCTCCGACAGCTCGGTGGTGCCGGTAACGGTGAGCGAGAGGTCGTAGGTGCCGTCGTCGTTGGGCGTGATGGTCTTGGTGTGGACGGGAGGGTTGCTGGCGATGCCGCCTTCCCCCTCCGCGAACGCTGCGGCGGGAACGGACAGCGTCACGCACAGTGCGGTAAGCAGCACTGCCAGCAGCGCCAAGACAGGTTTTCTTGGCGCCTTCAATACACCTCCGATTCGTGATCGTTCATGCGTATGCGGCTTCATTTTTAGCTCCTTCTTTGCCGACGACAATGCGAGCTGGGCGCTTTTGCACCTAGCTATACATGGTCATCTTCGGCCAAAGTTGGCTGAAAAATGTTAACGATATATTCACTATTTATATCGCGCAAACCCGTTAGCCTGCTGCTTTAACCTGAACTTGGATTTCTTTGTTCTTAGTTGAATGCGGGAGAGATTCACACAATGCATCCCCCTGCTGGTAAGAAGGGCAAATTGCGCCGAATCAAGCTTTCCTGCTCATACCGGGGGGGCACTTTTTGACATGGGAGGGGGTGCTATTTCTAGTTTAGAATTTGGTATTTGTTTGAACGTACATCAACAATATCTCCACATAGACAGGTGGAATTTGCACACTTAATTGCAACTTAATGGGATACCTCGATGCAATTACCGTTATATACCCCCGAGGAAGAATATAGAAAGGGCGGCCCCAAAGGACCGCCCTGGTTTACGTGCTAGCTCATGTTGCAAAGAATATCGCGTGGCCCGCGCTCCCCTAGCGCTCGTTGCGCTTGCGGATCGCCACGGCGCCCACGAGGGCAACGCCGGCGATGGCAGCGGCAACGGGAAGGGCCGCGTTGGTGTTGTCGCCGGTCGCGGGAACAGCGGACTTGGCCTTCTTCTGCGCGGGCTTCTGGGTGTTCTCGCTGGACTTGCTGGGCTCGGGCTCGGCCGGCTTGGGCGCCGGCTCGTTCTTCTTCCACTGGGCGTAGAGCGTCACGGGAGCGGTGAGCTCGACCTTATCGCCCGCGGCATAGCTCGTGCCGGAACCGTCCGCGGCGGTGTTCCAGCCCTCGAAGGAATAGCCATCGCGAACGGGCTGGTCGGTGACGACCTCGGCCTTGGTTACGCACTCGACGGTGGCGAAATCGGCGGGCTGTTTGTCCTCAGAGCCGTTCAGGTCGTAGGAAAGGTCGAAGGCGTACTCCTCGAACTCAGGCTTGGTGAAGCCGCAGTACTTGCACTTGGCAGTTCCCGTGCGAGTCCAAGTACCTGCATCGTCAGAGGTCCACTCAGTGTAGGAGGCATCGAAGGCGTTGTCGTGCTGGCCGTCGGTGTAGTCATGGGTGAGCATCGTCTTGTTGGACCACACCTTCACGCCGTCGATGGTGACGTCGGTACGGCCGGTGTTGTTACCCGACTTGCCACCAAAGCCAAAGAGCTGCGAGCAGGTGGTGTTGTCGCGCTCTGCCGTGGCAGAGCTGTTGGTGATGTTGAGGATGTACTTGTAGTTCCCCATGTTTGAGTCGTTGATGTTCAACGCCTGCTTATACCAGCCCCAGAACGACGTCGACTTGAACTGGCAGTTGCTCACGTTGACGGTGATGTCGTGCTTACCAGCGCCGGCATCGGTGTAGACGTTAATGACCTTACCGGTTGCGTTAAAGGTGCAGTCGTCGAACGTCATGGTCGGCGAGCTGTACGTCCAGATGGCGTAGTCGCCACTCGGGGCGTTGAACGTCGTGTTCTTGAACACTGCGGTCTTGTAACCCCAGTAGAACGTTTTGCCGTTGACGACACAGCCATCGAGCACAGTGTTGTCGGCGCGGATGAAACCAAGATAGTCCGCGGAGCCTGAACGCAGCGTCATGTTCTTGAACGTCACGGTGCCGGCGCCGTCAAAGGAGTAGTCGCCGTTGTACTCGGTGCCGAAATTCGCGGGATCGGGCACAAGCGCTCCGATGTTCCACGCGGTCTTGTCCGCGCCCAAGCCCTCGAAGGTGAGGTCCTTGCCCTTGGTGTGACCATCGGAAGGCACCTTATACAGCGTGTAGTTGCCCTCGCCGAGCTTGATGGTGTCGTTACTCTGTGCTTCGGCAACGGCGGTAGCAAGGTCGGCATAGGCCTTACCGGTGGTGGCGTTGGTTATGCTCGCGCCGTCAGCCAGCGCCGGCGTGGCGCTCACGCACACCGCGCAGACCACGCCGAGCAGCACGGCGGCGATGCGGCCGCCCAGCGCCCTTATGGCCCCAAGGCCGTGGTTCGTTTCATAAAGTACTCCCCTCGACTTCTTTCCTGGCCTTGCGATGCCACAGTTGAGCGTCGCGCAGGTGTATCCACGCCTACGTTCATGAAACTGAGGAAAACGTTGATGCGCCTAAACCAGACCCGTTATTCAAACTTTGCTCAGATTACCACTTTACCTACATGCGTGGGGGTACTTAATCGGAGAGAAAAACAAAGACTGCTCGACCTCGCTCGCGCACGAGACGGAGCGGTCGAAGAGCGCATACGGCAGCGCCGGCGAGATCGTGGTGCAGAGGAACGAGCCGTTCTTCTTGAAGAGGCCCATGATCTCGTCGGTCGGCGCGGCGCCGTGCTCGATCGAGTCGACGCCGCCCTCGAGCGCGACGCGCACGCCCTCGGTCGACTCGACGTGGGCTGCAACAGTAAAGCCGAGCTCGTGGGCGCGGGCGCACACCGCGCGCACCATGGCGGGGTCCATCTTGAGCTCGCCGGGCGTGCCCTTCTCTCTAGCGTCGAGCACGCCGCCGGTGATCATGAGCTTGATGAGGTCGGCACCCTGTGCGCGGGCAACTACGACCTGCTCCAGGGCCTCGGGGATGCCGTGCGCCGCGATGGCAACCGAGCCCGCCATGTGGCCGCCGGGCACCGAGATGCCCTGGTTTGCCGCGAGGATGCGCGGGGCGTCGAGCTTGCCGGCGGCGCCGGCGTCGCGCACGCGTGTGTCGAAGTCTCCAAGGCCGCCGACGGTGCGGATGGTGGTGACGCCGCTGTGCAGCTCCAGGCGCGCGTACTCCGCCACCAGTCGGTACGCGATGGCACGCGTAAGGCCGTTGGCCATGACCTTCTTGACCAGGGCTTCGTTGTCACGCTGCTTCTTTTGGGGCTTGCCGTTGCCCGCGAGGTGAACGTGCATGTTAATGAGGCCCGGGAGCAGGTAGGCGCCCTTGAGGTCGACGAGCTCGCAGGCGGCGAGGTCCGCCTCGGCCATGGGGGCGACCTCCACGATGCGCTGGCCCTCGACGACGACCGCGTGGTTCTCGAGCGGCTCCATGCCCTCGGTTCCGTCGAGCACGTTTGCGTTTATGTACGCCGTCCTTTGGTTCGGGGCGGCGGTGGAGGCGGCCTTTGCCATTTGGCTATCCTTTCCGTTCGCTGACCTGACGCCAGGACCTATCGACTATTTGTCAACATGATAGTCAAGCGCACGCGGCACACGGCGCGCGGCAGATGACCTGTCCTCCAGGCTGCCCTTACCAGCAAAACCCCGCCGCTCGTCGAGGGACGATTCACGCGCGTGCGGGCGGCTGGGATACTTAGCACCGTGTGTATTTACAGGGCACCACGAGAGGAGCACAACATGAAGCAGCTCAACGAGAAGGTCGCCGTCGTCACCGGCGCAGGCCAGGGCATCGGCAAGGGCATCGCGCTGTGCCTCGCCAAGCGCGGCGTCAAGGTCGTGTGCACCGGGCGCCGAGAGGCCCCCATCCAGCAGACCGTCGCCGAGATCGAAGAGCTGGGCGGCCAGGGCCTGGCCATGACCTGTGACTCCGCCGACCGCGTCCGCGTCGAGGAGGTCGTCAAGGCAGCTGTGGATACCTTCGGCTCCATCGACATCATCGTCAACAACGGTCAGGCGATCGTGCCCTCCTCCCCCGTCGAGGACACCACCTACGAGAACATGCTCGCCGCCTGGGAGTCGGGCACCATCGGCTCGCTCAACTACATGCAGGCCGCCTTCCCCTACATGAAGGAGCAGGGCGAGGGCCGTATCATCAACTTCGCCTCCGCCACCGGCATGTTCGGAATCGCCGGCCAGCTCGCCTACGGCTCCAACAAGGAGGCCCTGCGCGGACTGACCAAGATCGCGGCCAAGGAGTGGGGCCAATACGGCATCTGCGTGAACGTCGTGCTCCCCGGCGCCGAATCCCCCGCCGCCAAGGCATGGGCGGAGAAGTTCCCCGAGGAGTACCGCAAGCAGGTCATGCTCAACCCCATGCACCGCTTCGGCGACCCCGAGGGCGACATCGCTCCCGTCATCGCGTTCCTCGCGGGCCCCGACTCCTGCTACTACTCCGGCCAGTCCGTGATCGTCGACGGCGCCAACTCCATCATGCCGTAACGCTCGTGGCCTAGCGTCCGCACAGCGGCGCCCCGCCCCATCGCCTTGCGCGCGAGCAGCGCTCCTCGGCGGGGGCGGGGCTTTTTTCGCGCCCGAAGCGGACGCGAAGCTTAATTTCTGAGCCCAAGTCGAAGGGCAACGCCTTCCGGCGGGTCTAAACAACGTCATTCACACAGAAAAAGTCACGAAGTAGGTATCCCATTCTAAATAGTGTGAGTAGAGGTTTCTTTGCTCTGACGTTTCCGAAGGTAAACAGCTTGAACGATTTGAGCTACTTGAGCTTTTCGAAATAGGATATCTACATCGTGTTGTTCTTTGTAAACTGACCCGTTTGCAACCTCAAACGGCGCGGACGATCTGCGCCAAGGTCGACATCGAGGCGGCGACGCGGGAGCGTCACGAAACTGAGGGAAATAGGCCTTGGTTTTTGTCGAGGGGCAGACAACGAGCGCCACAAAGCGCAAGAAGCCAGACAGCTCGGCATCGCGCTTCACGCTGAGGTCGCCGTGCGCAAGAATGGCCCCCCATTCGCACGAACGAAACCGCTGGACCGCTACGCGTTCTTCTCGCGGTTGAAGTTGATGGGGCGTGGCAGGCCTTGACGATGGCGCGCTCCTCGGGGTCATGTTGCGATCGCGAGCTTGACCTTGTCCGTGGAGCCTTCGGCGCGATAGCCGGGCACAAACTCGTAGTCGCCGACTAAAAGAGCCGGGCCGCCTCGCGGCGTACAAGTGCTCCGGTCTGCGCTCACAGGTCGTTAGCGACCCTTCGGCGGGATTCCGCACCGTATGCAAATGTCCGCCTTGCCGCAAGCTCCTTAGAATGAATTCAACCGCTGAATTCGGCCCAAGGGAGGCTGTGCACATGAAGAAGAACACATCGCCCCGAATCGTCGCAATGGCGCTTTTGGGAGCCTTGGCCTGCGGGCGCCTCCTTACGGCATGCGGGTGTGCCCGCGAGGCAGAGCAACCGGATTTGAAGCCGGTCATCTATCTCTACCCGGAAGAAAAAGAGGACGTCTCGGTCGAGTTGGACTATGTGGGCGACCTGACCTGCACGTACCCCGAGTACAACGGCAAGTGGAATGTCACCGCGCAGCCCGACGGGACGCTCACGGACGCTGACGGGCAAACGTACAACTACCTGTACTGGGAAGGCGAGAACGACGTCACGTACGATTTCTCCAAGGGCTTCTGCGTGGCGGGGAGCGACACCGCGGCATTCCTCGAAAGCGCCCTCGACCAGCTGGGGCTGACCCGCAAAGAGGCGAACGAGTTCATCGTTTACTGGCTGCCGCTTATGCAGGACAACCCCTACAACATCATCTCGTTCCAGACCGACGCCTATACGCAGGCGGCCCAGCTCCACATCGATCCGAAGCCCGACACCCTGCTGCGCGTGTTCATGGCGTGGAAGCCCGCAGACGCCCCGGTGGACATCCCCGCCCAGGAGCTCACGGCGCCCGAGCGCGTCGGCTTCACGGTGATCGAGTGGGGCGGAAGCCGCGTCAGGTAGAGACGACGGCGGGATTTGACTTAAAAGGCCCGCGGGCGCGCCATTTTTCGGCGATACCCGCGGGCCCTTCTTTGTACGTGCGAAACCGCGAGGCGCTACGCGTTCTTCTGACGGTTGTAGTTGATGAGGCAGCCGGCCTTGACGATGGCGCGCTCCTCGGGGGTCATGTCGGCGATGGCGAGCTTGACCTGCTCGACGGAGCCGTCGGCGCGGACGACCCACGCGG